>JGI24508J20089_1000147_pt1 | contig 30408 bp, 31 predicted proteins | sample LinPmetageLP24_FD_20089 | JGI IMG/M metagenome (IMG submission 20089) | reverse complement strand
TATTGTGGCAGGGCCACTTGATTTTGGTGGTTGGATGTCACGTTATCGGATGCGGCTCTGCCGAGCCTGCTTCGGTATAAGAGCCAACTTTCCTTCCATTCCTTTCAACACCACCTATCCTACAACTGACGATAATTTCTATCTAATATATTCTTTTTCCAACTCTCAAAATGACAAATCCCGCTACTCAGATTTATCTTATCTCTTGATTTGATCAAACCGTTCTTTTATATCAAGTCTACCCTTATGCCTTAAGTGCTCCCTCTCTTGTTGTGTGGTTGCTTGGGATTTGCCCCTCCACAGTATATGAAGTGAAAGCAACATCCAAAGAACTGATTGGCCCACTTAGCACATCCTTATTAATAAGAGAGCATACACATTAGATTAGAGTTAGCTTATTGATTAAACTTTAGGATTAGATAAAGTTATAATGGTATAAAGAACTCTTGGAATTATTAATAGAATCCTTAGCAAGTTTAAGATAAGCTAATTGACGTTGGTATATAGCAGCTATTTTAGTAATAGTGGACCAAGCGGGACCTTTAATATATATGTTAGTACTAGGCAATAATTAGTACAAATATAAACCCCTAACCCTAATTCAATCGTCTTCATCGTAAAATCACTTTAACGAACATGCAATCGGTAATGCTAGGCGTTATTAATCTAGATGATAATAATTAAGCAACTAATTTTATCATTTCGTTTCTTACGCCCAAATTGCTATACAAAGCTTGTCAATTCATATAGCTAATTAACGTGAATTACCTTAACAATCTTATTAATGTTAATATCAATTCCCAACGCCTTAATCGTAACAATTCAACTCTTATTTTTATTCTTCTATTACTATACAATAGCCCTTTTATCATCAGCCTAAGCCTAATAAAATGTATAACCCAATTCTTCGTTAATTAGCTCTCTTACCTTATAAATTTATACATAAATTACTTCACGCTTCCTTATTATAAGTTGCTTTTCTTTCACAATTACAATAGCATCTTAAGTTAGTCGATGCATCTCCATTAACTTATATACGCTTTAATAAAGATAATTATGCACGTGCTACCTTGCTTATATTCCTTACCAAAAAGAGACTTCATTGAAGCGTGATGGACGGAAAATAGAGTTAAGAAGAAACGACCGACCCGGCTAGCCCCGGCTGCGCAACCTCGACGACTCCCGAACACGTTCCCGGACCCTAACCCAATTGAAGCTCTGAGTGGATGTTGAGATAGGTATCTGGTACTACTTCTAGCAGGGAAGCCCTTGAGATTCTTAGGTCAAAGAGCGGACCAAATCGGATCCTAAATGTTTCCAAAGAGAATAGATCCTAAGATTCTACACGCCGGATATCGGTGTAGTCCCACTCGTATGATCTGCTGGTTGTGTTGCCCTATTTGTTACGAACACATGACAGCTGCAGCCTGAGGCTCGGTAGTACGGACTACACAGAGAACTGTAGTGGAGATCACGGGAACGGTACAGAAATTTAATACAGGATCGATCCGAAGGCTGTAGCCTACGCACTCACGGAGGACTTCAAACCTGTTACCAAGCATCCACCACCTATTGAATGGTGTTTCATTTGCAAGCCGTCCATCTGTACCTATGATTGTTATCCGGCTCCACACGAACGATAAAGGATGCTTTGGTATGCTTCATGGCATATATTGTTTTAGGCCCAGGATGAAAGCTGTGCAATTCTTCGCATGGTTTCAAAGTCGAACGGGCCGTGGAGAGGTCCAAGGACCACCGAGTTTGCTGGTGTCTCTTCCAAATGTGATCCCACGTCCTAGAGTAGTTAGTATGGCGAGGCACAGCGAAGAAGATTTCCGGTACACGAGGAAATTGATCACCGAGTCTCCACATCTCCCACCTACCGACCCACGCCTAAGAGAACAAGGTATAGAGACTTCCCCCTTGATTGATACTACTTCTGCTAACAGAATGCGTCAAATTTTTTCTTGTGAAGCAATTTAAACAAACGCAGAATAATATGCACTACTCTTGTCTACACGATCTTTATGTCTTCCAAAGCTCACCTTAATGATTATACAGCCTATCTTCGCTTCAAAGTACCACGACCACAACTCATAATTTCTAATGAGCAAAGCTGATATGCTGGACATTCAACATCGAGATATTGCATTTCTTCATTGACCAAGCACTTTCCAAGAGACTAATGGTCCGAAATAATGAAGTGAGAGGGGCGACAATACGACTTTTGGAAAACCTTCCCTTTGGCGCTGGATGGGACATGGAGGGTTTATATCCCAATATATCTGTGCTATCGGGAAGTATCACCCATTTCTAAGCCCCAAGTAGTGGCACGATCTGCCTCTTGCCCCGCACATTCCCCATACGTAAGTCTTCCACATACGTAGGGATGTTCTCCAAGCCCCCTTCCCTGATATCCAAAGGATGATTCTTAATCCTCCCCTCTTTCAAAAGTTCCTCCGCCAGTAGGAACAAACTCGCCCCGAACTTCCTGTGCTCAGGTGTACTAGGTCGTCCGTACAGACCAGGAATGTCTACTGGCGCCCCCGTGATGGTAGGAGCCATCATCCAATCCGCCCGAACATCCCTCCGCGTGTACTTAACCGGAATTGTAATGGCTTCCAGAACAACATATCTACCGCCGGAAGAACCAATGGCTTCATAGCACATCCGCATAGTCGATGCATCGGTTACGGTGTCGAAGACGAATGCTAGATTGTTTGCGGTGTAATCGCGGATGTCAGCGCCGCATGTGGGTGAACGGTAGTCAAAGCAGGCCACAGCGCCGTAGTTCTCGCACAGGGCGTTGTTCTCGGGTGAGCAGGTGACGATGGGTGTATAACCGGTGCTGTGAACGTTTGAGTAAGACATCCAAGATGCAGTTTGCCAAACTTGAATAGGACTCACATCTTCAGAAACTGGGTTGCCATGGTCCCTGTACCGGTCGCACCACCCGAAACAAGAACAAACACAGGTTTGTCCGCATTGTCTTCATCCGCGGACTTGAAGCGCCTCATGTCCAGTTCTAGGCCAGGCGCTTGAAAAAGCGCAAGTCCTGCAGTAGCAATACCAAGTCCCATCGAGCTGGCCTGCTCAAAGGACATATCGTCGGGGACATGGCAGGTCAGGTCCTCACACGCCAGTGCATACTCAGCAAAAGCTCCCGCGGTCTTGTCTGAGGCATTGAGTCCAAAGGTCACTCCGAACACGCGATCGCCCTTCTTGAACCGCGTCACGCCGTCGCCGACTCGATCGATGATGCCCGCAAAGTCGCAACCACCGATTGCGCCGGGCGTGTTCGAGTAGTCTACAGCTTTTGCGTCGTAGGGGCTCAGAGCAACTGCGTGAACTCGACAAAGCATCATGCCTGGGTTTGGGTCGGGGATGTTGAAATCGTCCGCAAGTCGGTAGCCGCCATCCTCGCCCCCCACGAGAGCTCTCATTACTGACTCGGATTTCATTGTTGGTAGGGTCTGAGGTTTAGTGCATAGATAAAGAGAATCAAGCGAATCTCAGAGTGTACAAGTCGATGGACCAGCAAGCGTGGGGTTATGCTTTATCCTCGAAAATTCGTCTCCGCTTACAGTACGTAATTCTCGAGTTTCTGTAAACACCGACAACACATCTTGGCGCTATCAATATCTGGATGATTGCCGGTCTGGAGCAGTAATTTCAAAGGGTAACCGACAGGAATGCAGGAACGCCGACCGGAGGCTCCACATCGGCCCTCCGTGATATGCAGGTTACACAGGACGAGCAATCCGAAAACCACTCGAATAGCTCCGTAGCTCCTGTTACTCACGCATTGTGTTCCACTGATCCTGCAGAACTGTGGTCCCTTGCCTTAATCGAACTTCCATACCGCTGTGTTACTTTTGTTGATGCAATTTCTACTGAAGATCCCCTTCTCGCTTAATCATCCTAGCCATACTTCTCTTGCAAGCAACCTTTTTCGCTACCTCTTACAATGTCTTGCCCTGACTGTTTTCGTGGAGGAATTTCCAAAGACGATTCCACCGGCAAATGGATCACAATCCATGGCCTCAGAACCTATGTTGCTGAACCAAAATCCGGCGTTACGCCCGAGGGCCTCATTGTCTACATCACGGATGCATTTGGTCCAGACTTTGTAAACAATCGAGTCTTATGCGACAGATACGCGAGTGGGGGATTCTTGGTCTACTGTCCAGATCTTATGAATGGTCCGTCCAACCCTAAAGCTCTTCATCTGCACCTCACTTACAGACACTCCTAGGCCGTGCTATGTCTCCCTCCGTCATCCGCTCCACGCACACACTCTTGGAGAAACAGTCCTGGATCACAACTATTTTCATCAAGCCGCTCCTCTTTCTCCAAGTCCTGTACCACGTACTGCCCTGGATGATCACATGCAGCATCGCCAAGACTGAAGCCGGAGTGATCAAGTACTTCCAGGCTCTCCGCACCTCGCCTCCGCCCTTCGAAACCAAAGACTTGAAAATCGGCACGGCTGGATTCTGCTGGGGCGGCAAACACGTCGTCACACTGGCAAAAGACGACCCAAACCACCGCGTCGTCCGGCACTCATCGCAGACTCTTTCCTCCATCTCAGAACCACTCATCGACGCCGCGTTCGTGGCGCATCCGACATTCATTAAAGTCCCGGACGATGTCGAGGCCATCAGAATTCCTATCTCGTGGGCTGTTGGTGAGGAGGATCTGCAGATGAAGGCGCAGGATGTTAGGAAAGTGAAGGACATCCTGGAGAGCAGGAAAGATGTCGAGCATGAGGTGCAGCTTCTTCCTGGTGCTAAGCATGGCTTTGCGAACCGGACTGATCCGGATGATGAGGTGGCGATGGCGGCGGCGACGAGGGCGGAGGAACAGGCCAAGTCGTGGTTTTCACGGCGGTTTTCTTGAAGGTGTGGTTTCGATACACCCGAAGTCTTGCTCAGGGAATCATCGGTGTTTTTGGGTAGTCGTGAAGCTTGGATGCTTGGATTTCGGGAATCAGATAGACACAGAGACACTGATGTTCTTAAATTCATTGAAAGCTTTTTCAAAAGCACTTATGCATGAGCGACGCTTGTAATAGAATTCTCACTCGTAGTAGTATCGACATTGTGCAATCATCCTAGGATTAGTCCTCACTCGGTACCTTTGTCGCACTGTACAATCGTTTTCTGATTCGTCAATAATGTTATATCTCCAAGGACTCACAGGGCTGGAGGGAGAAGCTCACGACGTTTGTCGATCGAAAACTCCTCTCCATTACGTTGATCATCTCAAAACACCTGACGTAAGAACTTCGAGACTGAGTGTCAAGGCAAGTTCAATGCGCATGGTTTGAACTCACGGAGGATTGATATGTACAAAGTGACTCGATCGCCCTTCTTAGCTTGAATTCAGTCCTCCTTGAATACCTGGCATCAGGCTACACTTCCATCGCATCTATGGACTACCACTGCAACCCAGACACCCCCAAGCATGGTCCACCACCAAGAAGATGATACTCATCCCGCTGCCTGTTGACTGAGATCATCACGATGGGTGAAGTTCTTACGACTGAGGAGGTCGAATATCTCCCACATTCACGAGCAGGCTTACAAGTATGTATCCACCCACCAATTGGGCCACTTGGGATACGCCTTCTCTACCAAGCAACGTGACAGCCAAATTGAATTGCTTGTCGTCAATCTTGCCGAACCCTCTGGCCAGGCTCAACGACAGCTCGTAAATGTATTCCTCTCTGTCGGATAACCCCTCGATCGGTACATGTCCCTTGCTGGCAATTTCGACTTGGGCCTGGCTCAAGCCTTGCGCTATCCCGATCTTGTGGTGAGCGTACTCGACGAATTCACTCTTCGTGACGGAGACAGCCGCTAAAATAGCTAACTCGCGCTCCTTGGTAGTGACATGTGGTAGTTTGAAGAACGCCAGTGTGTACTCGAGGTAGGGCACAAAGGTTTTTGGCGCAGATGAGAGGACACCGAACGGACCGAGGAAGTTGCCGTCGTCGTTTTTGACTTTGAACGATGCTCCGTGTAGTTCTTTGACGATGCGCTCAACTTCTGCGAAGGCTTCTGCCTTTTCGGGAGTATCTTGGACAGATGGAAATCGAGGTGGTTTCGTCGCCATGTTGGTTTTGTCCTGTTTTGTCTTGTTTGGCGGATCCTGTAGAGAAGTAGTAAACGTTGTGAAGGTGACAAAAAGGAATGAGGTAGAAATGAGATTAACCGCAAATGGAAACTTAAAGCTTGCAATATGTAGCCCAAGGCATTGTTTTGCGACTGCGGATTAATGCTCTTGGTCAGGCTATGCGGAGTCGTCGGGGCCTATCTCCGTCTCTACCGATTGTTGACGTCGGGGATCCGATCGGCTACGGAGCCTCCGACAAAAGAGGAGTGTACGTGGGACCACGCTAACGCTTCAATTCCCGGCTCTCAGCTGTGAATGAACAAAAGAGATTGATGCTTGCCTATTAAGTTTATTCTTCAAAGAATTTCGCGCAGGAGAAAAACGATGGCACAACCTTTACGCGAAGATATCGAGTTCAAGACTCTCGATGGCATCACGCTGCGAGGCTGGCTGTACCCCGCCGAGAAGCGCGGACCCGGGATTATCCTTTCGGCAGGGGTACGTGATAATCGATGTCCGATTTCTGAGAAAGACCTTGACCTTTCACCTACTAATCCGCTGCACAGTTTAACATGCCTAAGGATGTAGTAGTACCAGACATTGCGGAATGGTATCGGAAGCGTGGTTTTACAGCACTCATTTTCGACACTTTCGGTATTGGTTCTAGCGACGGTGAACCGAGAAACGATGTGAGTTGTTTACATATAAGCGAGTCTAGCGGGCTTTCAAGGTTGGAACTAACAGTCGCAATAGAGCGACATGCACCGGCGAATCGATGACTTTATGGACTCAATTACGTGGTTCTCCCAGCACCCTCTGGTCGATCCGGAGAAGATTGCGGTATGGGGTCTTTGTTTCGACGGCAATATCATGCTCGCAACCGCGGCCTCAGATAGGCGGATCGCTGCTGTGGTAGCAGTGGCACCAATGATGGATACCACTGGTGATCCCGAACGCCGCGAAGCCCTCCTCGAGCTTGCATTAGCAGACCGTGCTGGAAGGATAGCTGGAGAAGAGCCCATGTATTTGCCTCTGGTCGATGAAGACGGCGTTACGGCACTTGGTCAGCCTCTAGGCAACTTCTTCTCCACAATGGAAGGCTTGAATATGCCTGTTGAGAATCGCGTCACAGCCAACACCTATATGCGATGTGTCAATTGGAACATGTTGCACCTACTACCAAAAATCAGCCCTACGCCAGTCATCATGGTCACACCTGAGCATGACCAGGTGTTTCCCGCTTCGAGGCAGAAGGAGGCATTTGATATGTTGCTGGAGCCGAAGGAGCATTGCATTCTTCTCGGGAGAAATCATTTTGATTGGATGTTTGGGGATATGGACGTTGCTTTCAATAAGCAACTTGACTTCTTGAAGAAGCACATGCAGCTTTAAAATACTTGTAACACGTTGACATGAAATGTATTACACAGCTGAGCCTTCCACCTCCAACCGGGAAGTTTCAAAATCGCACGCTTTGAGCCTTTGACCACCCTCACTTGATCATTTCGAAATACCAACTTCACTTGATGAGGTTACTGTCTGTTTCTGTCTGGTATTTCAACGATGGGATTTCATATTCTGGATCTATCTTTGAAGCATCTTCAGTCAATGTCGTAGAGCTTTGAAGTGAAGAGCGGCTTCATGAGAAATAAGCGAGACCATCCAAAATTGGTGGATGGCATAAACCTCATATTCTTGAAGTACCATCAGCCCTTCACATTGTAGACCCCTGGAAGGTTTGATGCGGCTGTAGTTCCAAATATCTTTATTTATTATGCAAGGCTACGGGGTTCCAATTTCGATTCACACTCAAGATTCTACTTCCCCCCCCTCCCCGCCCCCCCCCCCTCCCCCCCCCGCGCGGGCCCCTTTACCTTCTTCTTCAACGGGCGGTGATAGCTTCCTGTTCTACCCCTCTAGAAATATCTATTTACTCCCTTTCTAAATATCCGCTGCGGTCGGCATCTAAAATTCTAGCTTTCCTTTTGTAATATATGTGCCTACCGCGCAAGGGGCTCACTTCTTCACGGCCTTCCGCAAGCTCCGGGGTTCAGGCATAGCGCCCTTGCTTGATAAAAGCAAGTCTACTTGAAGCTATTCAGGATAAGTAGGGAGTGTGGGCCCTCTTGTCGGCAGTATATAAATCTATCCAATTGTGTTGGAGTGTGTGACCAGGGGGGCGTATAGCAATACCCTTTGAGATCGCCGCGTTGAGACTCGTAAGCATGCTTGCACGCCGTGTTAAATCGGTCCTCCGTGGATGCACCGAGCCACCGCCTTGAAAGCTCGGCGATCGGGGCCGCCGGGTTCAAATCAGTCCTTGTAGTCGCCAAGTGACCCAGGTAGTCTCTGGTCAAACGACAAACATATCAAGTACACCTAAACTCAAGCAGCAACATCACTGCTGAGTTTTGTTACGAGGTTCACTACTTCAATTTGCATTTCTGCGTCACTATGGTGTCGAATACCCCCAAATCAGTGGCTATCATCGGTGCCAGCGTAGGCGGCCTCACCCTTGGCCTCACCCTCAAAAGCCATGGCATCCAACCGCGATTCTTCGAATTCCGAGGGCCAGAACATGATCTCGATGGCGCTATGTCACTCACTCCAAACTCTTTGCGTTGCTTGGACTCCATCGGCGCATACTCTCGCATCAAGTCTCAAGGCTATAGCTTCGAGGCTTTCACATTCTTGACGGACCCCGAGTACGAAGTCACCGGGAAGCTCTATTTTGGAAAGAAGGATGTGTATGGATACGACAGTCTCCGCGTTACGAGAAAGGTGATCATCGCCGAGTTGAGGAAAATGGCGGAAGAAGCTGGCATTGAGATCATCTATGGAAAGAAATTTACCACGGTTGTCGGTGAAGATGCAAACGGTGTCGAGTTTGAATTCGCAGATATGACTCGGGAGAGAGATGAGATGTTGATTGGCGCCGATGGAATCCACTCCAAAGTCCGATCTTACTTGTTCCCCGACGTCCATCCACGTTACACTGGCTTCCTCGGCTTAACGTATTGCTTCCCAAGTGACAATTGGGAATTGGGAAAAACCCTCCCACTTCCAGTCTCTCTGCGTGGAAAAGACGGTTCTTTTATCATAACACCTCAGACCGAAGGTGGCAAGGAGCTCTTCGTAGGACGACAATTGAAATTCGAGAAGCAAGATCGTGCAGGATGGGCGCAACTACTGGAGGATAAAGATGCAATGATTGAGATCCTCCAGCAAGATCCCGCCGCATGGACGCCGCTTGTCCAGGCCGTACAGGCGCAAGTCAGTACTCCAGAGGCTCATTTCTTGAATGTCTGGCCGTTTTACGATCTCACATCTGAGATGGATCGATGGCATTCAACACATGGACGAGTGGTCATCATCGGAGATGCTGCACATGCTGTTCCGCCTTCGGCAGGACAAGGCGCCAATTCAGCCTTTGAAACTAGTTATAGCCTTGGGTTGCTCTTGGGGAATCTCAAGGGTAATGTCAGCTTGTCAGACGCGTTGACGGCTTGGGAGGCTTACAGGATGGAGAGAATGCGGGGGGTATTGAGGGTTACCAACCTCGTCATGACCCTCAGGATGACGGATGAACAAAGGGCAGAGATGCCCGAGGATATGAAAGGAGAACTTGACTCTGATAACGCGGGAAAGTCACAGCTGGGGTGGTTGTACCTCGTAGACATTGATCATGATGTTAGAAAGATATTGAAGTCCCTGGAGGGATGAGATAGATCATGAGAAATAAAGAATGAGCTTGTTATACCTGCCAAAAGGATGATAAATGTTTAGCTCAATGTCGGAGACAAATGGTGAGACAGTACATGTATGTCCTATGTTCTTTTTCTCTCATTTTTGGAAAACGGAAACAGATTGAGAGGAGAAATAGAACTTTTTTTCTCATAAACTATATTGCCATAGTCGAGGAACGTCTTTGTGACCTGGTTCAGCTTGCCGTACAAAGCAGCTCCTTATTCTTGAAAACCTGCCTCCACCGGTTGATCGTTGGCATCGCTGATAAATTGCTTAAAGGGCTTTACCATCCTGTGATCACTTCATAAAGTGTTAAAATGATCCCACCAAGTCTTCATGGACGGGGTACGATGAAAACTGACCCTCTATTACTTGTATGAAATTAGAAAGACCTGCATGCGAATCCGGATTTTCCGGAGTTTGGGCAGAAAAAGTTGCCATGCCAAATCCTTGTATTCTGTATGCTCACCCTTCTGCAAAATCAGGTAGAAGTACGTATTACTACACATGAGAAAGGATCTCTAGAGCTCTCCATTCATTTATAAACCATCTCTTGTAGAGTATGTGAGTCTTGGATCACATCGCACGAAAAGAGTGAACTTATGCCAAGGACACATCACGTGGACGCTAAAGTCACGAGTAAACCAGATGTCAGATTTTGGAGCTACTGTATTCCAAACCCCAATTGAAGCAGCAAATGAAAACCTCCCAACAACCCAGAGAATTCAACATGGTAGCTCAGAATCTCAAAGCTTCCTTGAGAAAATCCAGCTGCGGGATCAGTAGCTGATCAAGATTGACGCTCAGAAAGTCGGCATGTCCCTTGTCCTTCACAATGTGGAACTTCTTCAGCGGTGATTGCAGACTATTAAATATACTCTTCTGATACTCAGGCGGTACGACCTCGTCATTCTCTGGCGTCAAGATCATGACTGGCGTGGGAGCGATCGACGAGAATATGCTTATAGGCTTCCACTTGGCATGACGGTAAAAGCTCTGGAGGGTCAGACTATCTTTGAAGGTCGGAGCGTGCTTCCTGGTCCGGTGGACCCAGTCGGGCAGATGGGCTTTCGAGTCGGGTGTCATATCTTGCAGATATTTGAAGAGCAAGAAGTGCTCTCCCTTTTCATTCAGCAGGGGCATGTAATCAGGTGGATTACCGCGAAGCTGGTTGGCCCGATCTTGGACTGCACGGGCGACGAGCCACTCCTGATCATCCGGATTCAGGTACCATTCGGGCATCAGACCTTGCGCTATAACGGCTTTGATCCGCTTATCGAAGGCCGCGGCCTCGAATGCTATTCCGGAGCTGTAGAAAAAGCCCCAAGTGGCTATGCGCTGCGGATCCACCCAGCCCTCGTTCTGTAGGAACTGTTCCAGTTTTGTGAGTATATGATGATCAAAATCCTGAGAGTGAGTGAATACATACAGTGACTGCATCTGAATTGTCTTCAGCCATCTTCTGCGGATCCAAGTCATTCCGAGGTAGGCCATCGCTTATGCCTATGGTACGGGCGTCGTAGACAAGAGCCGTCAAGCCATTACGTCCGAACCAAGCTGCTACGTCTGCCACGAAGACTTCTTTAGGGCACATGAACTATATTGAAGAAAGTTTCCAGGTAAGTACGAGTTCTCTGGTATCCTTCCCAGCAGACGATATGGGTGGGGAGGGTTCGTAGATGACTTACTGCACCATTGACAATCACTGCAGGACCACCTTTAGGCCCTACAAAGAGCCAGCCGCGCAAAGTCAAGCCATCAAATGTCTTGAACTCGACATCTCGACGCTCCTGCTCTGTGGCCATGTTGATTTTGAATTTGAGAAGGATGAAGTATGTCGATGAGTGTGTCAGGACAAAGAAGTGTGATAGTCTGCCAAATCAACACACAATTGTCGGCCTTTGGATGAAGGGTCAGAATTCCATATAGAGTCATTGGACCAAACTCGAGGATACGCCCCACCAAGGGACGCCGTATGTCGGAGTAAGCTCAAATCACCAGGATGGAGGAAAACCGGGAGACCGACCGGCAGATTAACTTCGTACTTCCGGGTGCAGTCCGGTCCGCCGTGATCTCCTCCGACACAACAAACCACAATATTCCGAAGATGTTGGCACCGTGGTGGAAGCTATGCTCAGTTGTTGCGCCATCTTACTCGCTCAGGCTTGGACATGTTTTTGAGATGCATGAACTTATAGATGCCTGCATATTCCGACAAAATCGAAGCTCCCAAGACAACTACTACTTAGTGTTCTGAACAACTCGCGTCGGAACACACACAATTTGAAGTCTCGATACACGCGCCTAGCCCGATCGATTGCTTCAACGCATCATGGGGAGCATACAACCCAACAACACTGGACCCGCACGGGAACCCATTGCGATTGTGGGAAGCTCATGCCGCCTCCCAGGTAGCGCCACTTCTCCCTCTAAGCTGTGGGAACTTCTCAAAAACCCGACGGATATCTCAAAAGAAGTTCCGTCCAGTCGATTCGATGCCAACATCTTCTACCACAAGGACAGCCAGCATCATGGGGTAAGAGGAATCCCTTCACTATAGCAAGATCACAGAACTGAGCTCAGCGGCTGACCACTGTATAAACAGAGCACAAATACCAGAAATGGCTACCTCTTACAAGATGAACCGCGGCTTTTCGACCGGGATTTCTTCAACATCAGTCCCAAGGAGGCTGAAGCGATGGACCCTCAGCAGCGAAATCTGCTCGAGATCGTCTACGAGGGCTTGGAGTCAGCAGGCTACTCAATTCCCCAGCTTCAAGGATCAGTTACTGGCGTCTTCGTCGGTGTGATCGGCTCCGACTTTCAATATGCTTCGATGCGTGGCTATGATAGCTTGCCGCAGTACTTCACAACTGGCGGTTCCCAAGCGATTCTCGCGAACCGTATATCGTACTTTTTCGACTGGAGAGGTTCGTCCAGTGTGATCGATGCGGCTTGTTCGTCGTCGCTCGTCGCGTTACATCAAGCAGTCCTCGCCCTTCGAAGCGGAGAAATTGATATGGCCGCGGTAGCCGGTTCAAATCTCATCCTCGGACCTGAGCTGTATATGGCTTACTCGAATGTATGTTGCGTCATGCTTCACACCCACGAGCGAACTTTAAGCTGACAAATGATACACTAGTTGAACATGTTGTCTCCCAGTGGGCGATCTCGCATGTGGGATTCCTCTGCGGATGGATATGGACGAGGAGAGGGGTTTACCTCTGTCATTGTCAAGACTCTCCGTCAAGCTATCGCGGATGGTGATCATATCGAGTGTGTCATTCGTGAAACCGGTGTCAATCAGGATGGTCGCACACCGGGTTAGTCTGCTACCTTTAAATTTTGTTCTCATAACTAACTCGATGATCGTATCGCAGGTATCACTATGCCAGGTGCAGAATCGCAGGCTCAACTAATTCGGGACACGTACATGAGATGCGGGCTGGACCCTGTGCGCGACCGCCCTCAGTTCTTTGAGGCTCACGGCACCGGCACACCGGCAGGTGATCGTAAGTAGTAGGTTTGCATGATTCACAGATTGTGATGTTGATGTGCGCTAGCTATTGAGGCACAGGCGATACATGATGTGTTTTTCCCCGGAAAGCCGAGCCAGCACGATGGCCAGCTCCTTGTTGGAAGGTAAACAACTATATACGCACGCCATTACTTATGCTAACACGTAGTACCAGTATAAAGACCGTAGTCGGTCATACCGAGGGCTGTTCAGGTATTGCCGGACTACTCAAAGCGTCGTTGGCTGTTCAACAAGGCCAGATCCCGCCTAATCTCCATTTCCGAGAATTGAACCCAAAGATCGAGCCGTTCTATAAGCGACTCCGCATCCCAACAGCGTTGACTCCCTGACCGCCTCTTCCCAACGGTGAACCGCGTCGTGCGAGCATCAATAGCTTCGGCTTTGGTGGAACTAATGCTCACGTCGTCATTGAGAGCTGGAACGGTGCCCCCGACCGCCGCACTGCTCAACCACATGCAGGCGGACTTTTTGTATTGTCTGCAAACTCGGCTCAAGCACTCACAGCAAAGGCTATAGCGTTGGCAGGCTATCTACGAGAAAATCCTGAAACGGATCTTGTTCGCCTTGGCCGTACCCTTTTCCGAAGGAATGACTTCTTCCTCTTCCGAGCTGCCTTTTCCGCTATGTCTACTGCACAGCTTATCGAGAAGCTGGAAGCCCGTAGTGAAATGCTCAAGAAGATAATACGAATCCCTGCAATCCCAAAGTCCCTCCCGCCTCGCATCCTCGGTGTCTTTACCGGACAAGGCGCTCAGTGGGCTACTATGGGCAAGGAGCTCTACGAGATATCATCTGTATTTCGCAGGGCTTTGAACCAGCTGCAACAGAGCCTCGATACGCTACCTGAAGCCGATCGTCCTGACTGGAAACTGATTGACGAACTTTCAGCATCGAAAGAGAAGTCCCGTGTTGGTATAGCCATCATCTCGCAGCCGATCTGCACAGCTCTACAAATTGCTCTTGTGGATACACTCCGCGCAGCCGGCGTTACATTCGCTGCCGTTGTTGGGCACTCGTCCGGAGAAATCGCCGCTGCCTATACCGCAGGTTATCTTAGTGCTCGAGATGCCATTCGTGTTGCGTACTATCGAGGATACCATGCCAAGCTGGCGCAGGGATCAGACGGGAAACGCGGCAAGATGATGGCTGTGGGCTTGGGTTTCGAAGCAGCATCGACTTTCTGCAGCGAATTTGGTCTCAAGGTTGCTGCCAGCAATTCCCCGACGAGCTGTACACTTGCTGGAGATGCGATTGTTATCGACGAAGCCAAAGAACGACTCGATCAAGACAAGATCTTTGCCCGTATCCTGGCAGTGGACACAGCATATCATTCGCATCACATGTTACCATGTGCTAAGCCTTACCTGGAATCTTTACACAAATGCGGAGTGAAAGCTCAATCTGGGAGGAGGCGTATCAACTGTCAGTGGTACTCCAGTGTCTGGGGACCGAATGGTCGTAGTCGCTCTTTCGACAGCGAGGAAGGCTTGAGATTACTTGACGGACAATACTGGATTGATAACCTGACCAATACAGTACTTTTCTCACAAGCAGTAAGCCGTGCCATGTCGGAAGAATCCTCTGTCTTAGACCTGGCACTCGAGATAGGTCCGCACCCAGCTCTCAAGGGACCTAGCTCCGAAGTGATCAAGTCGTTAACCGGTCTGAATCTGCCTCACGGCAGTGTCCTTCAACGTGGAATTAATGCAGTCGAATCTTTTGCCGATTGCTTGGGGCTTCTGTGGACGACTTTCCCATCACCGCGCCCTCTCATTACCTTTGATGGCCTGCTACAGGCCTTGCCACTTGAAAGCTCCAAGGAGCCCAGCATTCTGAAGGACCTCCCAACCTATCCTTGGGATCATGATACTCTCAATTGGCGGGAATCGAGGGCGAATCGGATGTTCCGCAATGGCCCAGCTCCACACGAGCTGCTAGGCCGCCCAAATATACTGGGTGAGAAGGGCAAGCGGGAAGTCCAGTGGCGCCAGGTATTCAAGCTGAGTGAGCTTCCATGGGTAAGAGGGCATACGATCCAGGGCGAGGTCATCTTCCCGGGGACGGGATACGTGTCAATGGCGTACGAAGCTGCCGTGCGGCTCGTCGATAACCAGCAGGCGCTGCAGCTGTTCGAGCTTCACAATGTTGAGATCGTCCGCGCCATGAGCATGCAAGAAGATTCCCCGGGCCTGGAAGTCGTCTTCACTGTACGTGTTACGAGCCAGACTGATAGTTGCATCACCGCCGATGTAGCGTGCTACAGTGGAGATATCACCATGACCAAGCTCGATGGGCCAGTAAATGTGCTCAACCATAATTTCAGCGGTGCCGTTCACATCTTCCTTGGTCCTCCCCAGACGGCCCTCTCAACCAGGAAAAAGCCTCTCCTCCCAATGACGACCTTGGATATGGGACAACTCTACACATCTCTGTCTAAAGTCGGTTACAACTATTCCGACCATTTCCTGGCACGAGCAGTGGATCGCCACCTTGGACACGCCGTCGTTTCGGTCTCGACGCCTCCCGAATCAAGTGCAATACGTGCTTGTGTGCATCCTGTAGTCCTTGATACCGCCATTCAGGGCCACCTCTCGGCCCTCGCGTATCCGGAAGACGGAAGACTTGGGACAACATATCTTGCTACCGGTATTGATTGTGTTCGCATCAACATGACGGATCCATCCTCAGGAGTCCTGAAGGCAGACAGTGTCCTTCTTTCATCAGACGCAAAAGCACTCAAGGGCGATGTAGACCTCTTTGACGCAAACGATGGCAGAATTCAGATCCAACTGCTCGGAGTTCAATGGACAGCGTTAAATCAGCCCAAAGAGCGATGGCTCTATGCGAGCGAAGTGTGGGCACGGGATGCTGCTGACGGGATCGAACCCAGCCTCAAGACCAAGTTTTCTCCAGAGGATGAGCTTCTGCGAAAGCTCCTGGTACGCACCGCTCACTTCTTCCTCCGGAGGCTTCGTAGTCAGATCAAACCCTCTGAGCTGATACTCATGAACAAACATCGACGGCACATGATGAAGTGGATCAGAGAGCACCTTTTTCCCCAGATTGAAGCCGGCAAGCTTCCCGATTTCGAGCCAGGATGGGCAAAAGACACCCTTCAAGACGTGCAACAGTGGAGCGCTCCCTATGTTGCATCTGGAAACAACGATATGCAGATCCTCCACGCCACGGGAAACAACCTCCTGGCTATTGCTCGCGGGACCATACCTCCTCTTCAGGTTCTTTTGAAAGATGACATGCTCGACCGCCTGTATGTAGAAGGAGTCGGCTTTGCGGACGGCAATCTTGATCTCGAGATCTTGGTCAAGCAGCTCGCGCACCGATACCCTCGCATGAAGGTACTCGAGGTAGGGGCTGGAACCGGCGGTACCACCAGAGCTGCACTTTCAGCTATGCGCGATCAATACGCCTCATACATGTACACGGACATCTCAGCGGGCTTTTTTGAGAATGCAAAGACGAAATTCAGCGACCATACTAGTAAGATGTCATTCAAGATACTCAACATTGAAAAAGACCCGGTAGAACAGGGATTCGACGAAGGGGCTTATGATCTGGTGATAGCCTCTAACGCTCTACACGCCACTCGGAGTATGAAAGACACACTCAGCCACTGTCGCCGCTTGCTTCGACCTGGTGGGTTCCTGGTGTTGCTGGAAATCACTACTAACCATCTCCCCATTCAACTCATCATGGGTACGTTACCTGGATGGTGGCTCGGTATCGAAGAAGGCCGCGTCTGGCAACCCACGCTCAGTCTTGATGAATGGAACAGTGTGCTCCAAGAAGTCGGTTTCTCGGGCGTCGACACAAGCTCAACGCCTTCCTTCTGTTCTGTCATCATGTCTCGGGCAACGAACGAGGCCGTCCAAACGCTCCAGGAGCCACTCTCTATCGTTTCGAGTCCGTCAAGCCGGTCACTCGGTCATGTCCTGGTCGTCGGCGACATCGCTTCAGAACTTGCATCAAAGTCGCAAGCACTCCTCGAGTCCTACGAAATTGTTCATCAATGCGATCTTGCAAGTCTGGAAGCCGTTGATTGCCCACCAGGAGCAGTTGTGCTTAGCCTATCCGATCTCGAAAGCCCTGTCTTCGGGCAGATGACCGAGGCCAAATTCGACGCGATACGAACCATTTTCTCCAACGCGAGTGTTGTTCTATGGGTAACCACAGGTGCGGCTACGGGCAAAAGTCCCATGGCTAATATAACTGTTGGGCTGGGCCGCACACTGCTGGCTGAACGCAGCGAATTGCGCCTTCAATTCCTTGACGTCGACGATACGACATCGCTTGAGCCATCTCTCCTAGCAAAGCTTCTTCTCAAACTCACAACACCCACTCAGTCTGATCCGAGCGATATTCTGTGGTCTCACGAGCCTCACCTCCAACTCAAAGATGGTGCCCTCTACATTCCCAGAGTCTTGCCTCTAGACAGCATCAATTATGCTGCGAAAGAGACCGCCGTGGAGCGAGTAACAGAACACACTAACGACCAAAACACCGCCGCCGACGCTGCTGTAGTCGAGCAGAAGAGAATATTCGCCAGCGATAAGACCTACATTCTTTTCGGCATGACTGGAGATGTTGGAATCTCTATTGCTCGATGGATGGTAGAGAATGGGGCTCGAAACGTTGTTCTGACGAGCAGGCATCCCGACGTTCCTGCTGGGGTTTTCGAATTCATGTCGCAAAAGGGAGCCGTGTTGCGGGTCGTAGCTGTAAGTGATCGTTGGGGGCACATTTTATCTTCTTTCAAGTGTCTCAACGTCCTTCCGAGACATGTCTTACTCTCTCCTTCTGAGAAATCCCGAATATGGCAATTGCTGACTTACCATTGCTCAGGTGGACGCTACGGACAAAGAAGGCCTGAGGAAGGCATTCAGCGAAATCAAGTCTAGCATGCCGCCCATCATAGGAGGCATCATCAACGGTGCCATGGTGCTTCGGGATCGTCCTTTTACCGACAGCCCTTGGGAAGACTTTGAGGCGGTGCTGGCGCCCAAGGTTGCGGGCACGCAGAACCTGGACGAGCTTTTTGGCGCCGATGAAGAAGCACTGGATTTCTTCATTGTGCTCTCATCTGCCACGTCGTTTGTTGGAATCAGCGGCCAGTCTTCGTACAGCGCTGCAAACCACTACATGTCGAGCCTCGTGCGGAGCCGGCGAGCACGCGGCCTGGCAGGCTCGGTCATCGTCATTGGCTTCCTGACCGGGCTGGGATACATATACCGTTCGGATCCGAAGCATCTCGCTACCATTGAGAAGTCTCTCCTCCCACGACTGGATCGACAAGGCGAGGCAGATTTGCACGACATGCTGCTCAAAGCCATTGAGTGCGGACGGCCGGACTCAGCGCAGCCGTCGGAACTCGTGACTGGAATCAGGACGACGTTCACGGAGCCGTGGCATGATGACCCGAGACTGTCAGGCTATCTCGTGCCCGAAGGCGCTCAAGACGACGGGGGCGATAGTCAGGATGAAGCGGAAAGAAACCTCAAAGTCGATGTTCAGCTGACGGCAAGCGAGGGAGAAGATCCAAAGGAGAGCCTGGCTGTCTTGATCAAGTGCTTCTCGAAGGTCTTAGGCAACGTGCTCCAGCTCGATCCGGCTGATATAAGCTCGGACATGCCTGTAGCAGAGTATGGGGTGGATTCGCTCGTTTCCGTACGCATTCGCGAATGGTTCCTGAAAGACTTAGGCGTTGACGTGCCAGTGTTGAAGCTCATGTCAACAAATCATACGCTCTCGCGGCTCTGCGAAGATGCTTTGGCGAGTTGGCGAAAGCTCAAGGGAACTCCAGGGTCGGAATCTCAACCAGCCGCCAACAAGGATCCAGATTTCGATTGGAAGAAGGAGGTTGATGAATTGCTCGCTGGAATTGCCGCCCTCGCACCGTCGCAGACTCCCGCCGACGCCAATGCAGATGGCGATGCACATGAGAAGAATGCGCCGCCACGCACAACCGCACGCCGGGTTGTTCTCACAGGCTGTACCGGGTTTCTAGGTACGCATATACTACGTGCCCTCGTTGCCGACAGTGATGTTGCAGAGGTGCACTGTCTCTGTTTGCGTTCGCGTCCGCTACGAGTCAAGGATCCCAAGATCCATCAGTACAAAGGCGATCTGGGTAAACCTCAGCTGGGTCTCTCAGCAAACGCTTTCAAGCGCCTCAGCCAGACCGCCGACCTGATCATCCACGTCGGCGCCGATGTGGCTCATCTGAAATCTTACCAGCAGATGCGCGCCGCCAACGTCGTCTCCACCCAGTACTTGCTCGCTATGGCGACACCGCGCGGCGTTCCTGTCCACTTCATCTCGTCCTCAGCCGTCGCCATGCTGCAGAAAGACACCAGCGAGCTTGCGGAGGTGCTTCCATCAAGCTTCGGGCCGCCTGCCGATGCCGAATCGCTGATGAAGAATGCCATCGGGTACGCTGCGAGCAAGTGGATGGGCGAGATCCTGGTTGAGCGTGCTGCTCACGTTCCGGGCGTCGTGCACCGCTTCCCAAACATTGTAGGGCCCGATGCGCCCGAGGAAATTCCACTGATTGCCCTTGACAACTTCTGCACGCGGATGCGTGCCGTACCTGCGCTCGATCCCAAGCAGTGGGTTGGCGAGCTGGACATCATCGACGTTCGCAATGTAGTTCCTGAATTCCTCGCCACGGCGTGCGCACACGATCCCGGCGAGCAGGTTGCCGTGCACAATTACTGTAGCGAGAACAGGTACCTGCTGTCGGATCTCGTGAGCATGTATGGGGCGAAGCTAGGCGGTAGGATCGATGTCCTGCCGACCAAGGAGTGGATGACGAGGGCTATTGCGTTGGGTATGCCACGGGGCGTCGAGGCTACTTTCACCGGCACGGAGGTCTTTGTGTCGCCTGTGCTGCGCAAGGGGCGCGTATTGTGAATGAATAGATTGTCGGTTCGTAGTGTTCGTTTTCAAGAGAATCCTTTGCTCGAGTAGCAAGAGTAAATAGATCATAGAGTAGTCTGGCTTCTTTCTGTAGTACGCAATATTCGTTTCGTTTCCATGTGCGACTGCGGCGGAGGAAGATTATGGTAGAAGATGAGACGGCTTCATATACCTGGCCTTGTTCATCGTATTGCGCTTGACTACTCCACTTTGTGCCAGACCGAGAGTTGTCTACTCCTTTGTTTACTTTCGAGGTATGAGTCCTTTGACGCTGGCCTCTGCAGAATCCAACTGTTTCGAAGCAGCATCGATCACGTGTAAATACAGCTTACCTTAACAACTGTGGAGCTTTTAAGGCAAGAAGGTATCGGGAGTCATTTGAAATCTGAAACGAGATAGGAGAGAAGCTAACAATAGAAGATCTCTGTATACAAGAGGGAGGGAGTGCTCGGCAAAGCTTGGCTAAATATAACCACCGGAAATAAGGTTCTTGGCGCTTTCAGCCCTCAGCTCATTTCTCAAGCGCCGCTGACACGTACCTCCGACACGTTCTCTCTCTTTCTCTATCAATGTGATGTGACGATCTCGCTTTGTAGCTTTAGATTCAAAGGAAATCGCTTCCTCTTCACACGTTGTCTCAGGTGCCGTGAGAGATAAGGATTCTTCGTCAGCCCCCACCTTCAAAGATTTGGTCATCACAGCATCCAAGTACAGAAGCCATCAATTCTGGGCTTCACATATCAAGCTTCACAGCTACCGGGATAGAGACAGGCAATTGGTATGTCCCACGAATCAATACCTCAAAGGGAAATGCCGACAGGCAAGCTCTACTCCATCAGCGACATCCATCTCGACTTCCCGGGCAACAGAGCAGCTTGGTCACAGCTGACACCTCACCCAGGGGACGGACTCATCCTCTGCGGAGACGTCGGAGATTCAACGGAGCACTTGCGATCCGCATTGTCTCGAGCGACGAGCTGCTTCGATACCGTATGGTGGTGTCCTGGCAATCACGAGCTCTACACGATGCCCAACCAGTCCGGCACCACCGGAGTCCGCGGAGAGAAGAAGTATCAAGAATACGTCGAGATAGCACGAGAATACAACGTCCTCACTCCCGAAGACGAATTCGTCGTCTGGGATGGAGAAGGTGGTCCAGTTGTCGTTGCTCCAATCTTCACGTTGTACGATTACTCCTTCAGGCCTGACGACGTGAGTCTGGAGGGTGCTGTACCCTGGGCGAGACAGAAGGGCACGGAAGGTACCGATGAGTTTCTGCTCTATCCGGATCCTTACCCCAGCCGGCAAGCTTGGTGCGAAGTGCTCGTCCAGAGATTCGAGACGAAGTTGGAGGCCGTGAGAGTACAATTCCCCTCGTTACCTCTCGTCATTGCAAACCACTGGCCACTACGAGAGGACTTGGTGACGCTCAAACTCATCCCACGGTTCAGCTTATGGTGCGGCACCAAGTCGACACACGACTGGCATCGGAGATTCAATGCCAAAGTAGTGATAAGTGGCCATCTCCATATCCGGAGGACGGATTGGAAGGACGGGTGTCGCTTCGAGGAGGTCAGTCTTGGCTATCCACGGCAGTGGAAGAAGTGCGCCGAGATGGATATGGGAGTGAATGAGCTTCTGAGAGAGATTTTACCCGGTCCTCAGATCCCCAAGACTGAAGAGGTAGCCACACGATGGCGATACTACGGATAGAGTTATAGATTTAGATTTTATTTATTACCTAGCATCCTTTCGCCTTCAGTCTATTCGTGACACATTTCCTTTCATACCTCTACCTCCTCATAGCTCACTTTGCTGAAAGTTGTGAGTCTTAGTATTTCAGGTAGTACCTGACTGGATTCAAGTATATTAGCAAGTCCGATTTAAATCCCTAAGACGGAAGAGGTACCCACTCGATGGAGATATTACGGATAGACTCATGAAATTAGATCTTGTTTTACTTAGCAGCCTCTCGCCCCCAGTCCATTCCTGATACACTTCCTTTCACACTTCTACCTTCTCGGCCCTCCCTCTTTTTGCTGAAAGTTGTAAGTCTTACTTTTTTAGTAGTACCTTACTAGATCTAACTCCGTCAGTAGGTAAGTCCCATGTAAAAAAAAAACACTTCTCTATCTCCGTCTCGCTACCCACCTCACTCATCCATTCCTCATCCTCCAGCAGAAGCTCCTATTCTATCCCTTCACCTCCACTTCATCCTACTCCAACACCATTTCTCACCCCTCCTCAGGCCTTTCCCTTCCTTACCCCGCCTAAGTTAACGTATCCTTTCCGCGCACTCGCCTCGCCTCTTACTTTCTACCACGTTTTCTCAACCCGGAACCAGAGCCTAGGATAGGAAGGATATCCCCTCCCAACCCTAAATTCCCAGGGGAACCCGGACCGGTGTCACGGTGTGAGATACGAGATACGAGCAATTTATCAGGCATCACGCTGTAATCCTACAAGAAGGACAGATAGAAATTTCTCTGGAGTCAGTTTTTCGGATCTCGGCGGCTTTTTCCCTTTCCTTTCCAACCCGCACTTCTCTTCTCCACAGGAGTAGCTAGCTAGTCAATATACGCTTTTCCTTTCCTTTATTCTCTCCCATACATATGACAGATCTCCCTCTCTTCCTAGTTTGTCTGCCTCCCTGCCGCATTTCCGAGCATCCTCCCATCTCCCTATCTTCCACGTCCCGACGCAACCATTCCAACGGGCGGGAATAGGCGTGGTTTGTATGTATGTATAGCTGCCTGCCTGCCTCTAAGGCCCGGCCCCCGATACTGTCTTGTCTTCTAAAGGGCAGTAAACTGCCACAGTGCAGTGCAGTCTACTGTACGTGAGACCCCAACCCCAGCTCGACACGTTCTCATACCCCTTAGTTAGTTAGGGAGGCCGTAGGGTAGGCATATTTATCAGTTTACGCCACCCCCGCCGGACGTGAGAAAAACAATTGGATGAAATGCAAATGCAAATCCCCTCTAGGGCGAAATGGTATATCTTCAAAACATATGTTAGCGTATAGCGGGGATCATTTAAAGATCTCTAAAATACTTTTAGACTATTCCTAGAAACTTGTTTAGAAAGAAAAATTATACTTTTCTGTGTTTAGAGAAGGGGGGTGGGGGGGAGGATGTTTTCAGTTAGTTAGTTAAGAGTAGGGTAGGGTAGGTAGGTTCTATTCATTATCCTCTGAACTTCTGAAGCATTCTACTCCCCTGTCATCTATCACAGGTTCATAGCGAAGCCTCGTCCATCCCTTAGAACTAAGGAACCGAACTTGAACTTGTAGATATCTATCTATCTATCAACCCCCCCCCCCCCCCCCTCTCTCTCTTCAAATCTAAACATACACCCCCTCCTCTATATAATCCTGCAATTCCCTTATCACTTCCCTCAGCCTGCCATGCTCATCCGGTAGCGTACGGAGCATCAACTGCGCGGAATCGATGATGCTTCGTGAGCTGCTGTTGCGGTCCTCTAACCCCCGGCTCTCCATCCCAAACGTCAGATCGTACGCGTACGGGTCGGTACTCGTACTCCTCCTCCTCTTCTCCCCCATCCTCAGACTCCGACTTATCCGGTTCAAGAGATGCAGTATCAGCTGCAACACCATACTGAACTGCGCGGACGCCGATGACGACGACGACCCAGCCGCGGCGTGTAATCCCTGCTCCTCTTCCGGCTGCATCTGCATGGCTTCTTCGGAGATGGAGTCCAGGGACCGCTTGATACAGTCACAGAAGACGCGGAACAGGGCTAGCATATGCTGGTGAGATGCGAGGGCTAGGAAGATCGGGCTGTACTCCGTAGGCGGAGACGAGGAGGAGGAGGGTTGTGGGGAGGAGCCATCTGTGCTTGTGCCTGTGCTTGTGCTGCCCGCGAGGAGGATGTTATTGATGACGCGCACCAGGGTATTCGCGGCCGCGAAGGCTACGCTCACCACGGGCGAGTTCACCGTCAAGGGCGCGGGAGTGCTCGTGCATTCGAGTTCTCGCGTGGCGACTATGGCCCAGTTACTCATTCTCATCAGCTGCTCCGTCAGAGTCTCTTCTTTCCCTTCGTCCTGGGATGAGGATGATAGTGTGGTTGGGTTTGTCCCTAGCGCGCTCGTCCCAGTCCCGGAGCTGGGTTGGGTCCAGCTGTCGCTATCGCCGTGATATATGAGGTCGGGGTTGTCGTTCCCGCAGTATACGTCGCCGTCATCCATGCATGCTATGGTCGTCTCGAGCGAAGGCATCATCATGTCGTCGAGATTGTATTCTGCAACTTCGCTACTTGAGAGTATAGAGAGATCCTGACCGAGACCTGTATTTCCTTTGGTAGGCGAGACGTCCTCCCCCTTCGGCCGTCTGCTCCTCTGCTTCACTGCAAATGAAGTGGTTAGTCGACCAGTCCGAGAATAATGCAGAAAGAATACGAGAGGTACACGTGACTTACAGCTGTACACGCATGGCACATCCGCCTTTGTACACCGTTCGCATGGGGTGAGATAGTTCGCGGCGCTACTCACGAGCGTTGGTAGATCCCAAACCTTCGGGCACCGTGACTTTTGCTGGCGGCAGCGATCGCACGAGTATCGTTGGGGGAACATCTTGCCGGTGAAGTGCACAGGAACGAGCAAAATCAAAAACTGGAGCTAGGAGGGTTGTGAAGCTGGTAGCGCCTTCCTTATTATACAGGCCGGAAGCACGTAGTTCATGATAGCCGTAAGCCGCATAACTAGTCCCTGAAGAACCAATGCAGGCTTCTCTCAGAGCAGTGATATTCCCGTGTATCTGAGGTTGCTGAATGGGCTGTTCTTTGATGCAGCTTAGCGCCGTCAAACGCCCGTCCTGTCCTTAGCTACCTATAAGGCCTGGCTAAGCAACTTAACTTAACACTTTTAGGCAAAACTTGAATAGATTAATCAAATTGAAAGAGAGGCTAGACAAACATAGGCAAAATATACTATTAGTTGAAACAAAACCCGACAAAGTAAATTAGGTCCTAAAAAGAAATTATTCTTTATATTTATATTATTAAATTAAAATTAAATATATATTTAAATCTATTTTAAATAAATAATAAGTATTTTTTTATTTAAATTTATAAAACTAATATTTAAATAACGTATTATTATTAATAAATCAAAATATATTATTATTCATTTATTTTAAAATTCTTTTAAAAATATTATTAGTATAAAATATTATCATATTATATCCTTTATTTAGTAAGGTATTAGCTTAATTAGACAGACTTGAGTCCTTAAGTTAAGTAAAGGCGGGGATAACTTTAAAAAAAAACTCTGGCTAGAACTGGTTAGGCAAATTAAAGGCAAAGATAAACGTGGACTAGGCGGGGCGTTTGACAGCGCTGATGCAGCTCAACTACGAGACATAAGGTTTGACATGCCGATTACGCCTCCCCCACTCAGGGCACGGGCCGGAGAACTTGCGAGAGTGCTTGACCTAGCGCATATCTTCAAAAAACGTGGGTGGTTTTCCTTTAGCAGGGCGGCCGCCAGATACTCCCCCACTTGTCGCATATGTTCCCAAACCTTTTCGAGATCCCTCGAACGCATGAGATAACGGGCTAATGTCGATTCGTATTTCCGCGAAATATTCCAGTAGCAGGCAAAACTTGCTGGAAAATTCATCGGAACCGTCGTGCCTGATCCAAAGTCAACAAACCCCGAAACTTGACCAAAGATGCTATCCTGAATCAGTTTGTCAGAGCGCTTCTGACAAGCGCCCGTCTGACATTTCGAATAGGCTATCTTTCCTATGCGTCTAGCTTGGCGTGCTAAGAGTTCATGCGCTTCGCTACGCCGTGGTAGAGAGATGTGCTTGATAGAGTTTCGGGCTTGATCTTTCGGACCGCGTTAGGCGAGTCAGACTTCTCGAAGGTGCTTGATCAGGTTGTTGTTCAGAGGATGCTGGTTTGTTTGACTGTGCATACAGATATCCTGAGCGTAGGAGTCAGCAGCGGATACAATATTCCACCCCCATCGCGTTGTTCCACATTCTGTGCTTACTGTAGAGGGATGAAAATCTCTTGCCCATCGTCGTCTCTCACGTAAGTCCAGCAGTGTCGCGACTTATGTTGTAAGCACGACTGTAGTAAGCGAGTGCGGAATCGGGTAGAATAAGCATGCCGCGGAAGCTTGGATTTCTTCCCCGATTACATTACTCTCATCTGTCAAAGCTTTGCTCAGTCAAGCTTCGTGCTCTAGTGCTTCGCACGAACCACTCGGAAGTGGGGTTGCTCCACATCGTACTGTCATCAAGTGAGATTCGGGCAGCTCATTACTGTTTGAGGCATCGGAGTTGCTGGAAAGGGTGTAATAGCACCAGTCTCATTAGAAGGGTTACCTGTGTGTGTAGTGGACAAGGAACGAATGACGTCGCAAAAGTGGCAGATAATCAATCGTAACGTACCACGACATACGGAGTGCAGTATAATTGAATGAACCACGTCAATCGTGTCATCTCTGCATTTGAAAGTACCAGAGCGAGTACTGGTCAAACTCAAGGATATGTCATGTCAGATCTGCTTCGGAAGATTGGTGCGCTGGTATCTGATGATGTTACCTTACTGTACGGTTGAGATGAGTTGAAGGTGCTGACCACGGCGGCAGGATGTTTTCCCGCCCCACCAGCTAGCTGTTCCGGGTCTAGACTTGCTTGGCCGGGGCGGGCCGGCGGCCCGGTCCGGGGGGCGGCGGGGGTGGCGGGTGGCAGATGGGCTGAGCAGGACTTAAGAACTAAGTCCGTCAAAGTCCACATTCTACAACACCGTATCAACGGGAGCGATTATTATGGTGACAGTTTCGTATCAACCCACCCAAACCGGGCAGCTCCATACTTTGCGCATCTCAGATGGCATCTCGATGGAGTTAAGACGATGTGCAATAATGATTCCCACAAGCATAAACAGCGAGTCAGAAGAGTTTTGGAAAGTGGCAAGTCCGCTCAGGTCGGTCGGTTGGACCTCCAAGTTCTTTGAGAACGCAGCCACCTGGAAGTCACGTGCACCGTAGATGAACAATTGAAACTTCCGCCACGTCGATCAAATCAAGATCTACAAGATTCACGGCTCAAACTGCTCACACAATAATGATACCTCACGATTCTGATGAGTGAATACGGTATGGTGCAGTGCAGGATGGTACTGTATGTCTGGGGAGGGACGGGGTTAGTGGCTGCTTACCTCCGAGTAGCACAACGACTGCAGCCAAGGAATGAATGAAAGAAAGAATGTTGGATCGGAGTTAATGGATTTACAAATTTCAACCGCCTAACAGCGTCACCCTTGCTCAACAACACCTCGAATTCTCACTCTCTGTTTGTACTTATAACTTATCACCTTCCTAACCAAGTACACCCTAGTTCAGTTCACTCAGCCATTCAAGCCATCCGACGACGACGCCTTTACGTCCCTTTAAAGCGTTCCTATACACTCTCAGTCAGTCAGTCCTTACCGCACCACGCCGCAGACACACACACATGCCTCCATCAACGCCTTCGCCTCCCTCGCGCGAGGATGGCAACGTCGAAGCCAACAAAGAGAAATCTCGCTCTCAACAGACGCTCACTGGGAACTCCTCGCCCGTCAATAAGGCATCCGAGGTATCGGAGAAGCCAGAGTCCGAGAACAATTCTCTTGCTGCAGAGGAACAGCCCGTCGAGCCGCCAGCACCACCACCCATGACATATCCAAAGGGTCTTCAACTTGTCGGTATCATGGCTTCGCTCGTCCTCACTATCGGCATGATGTCTCTTGATTCGGTAAGTTTCAACTCTCCAGCTTCATGAGGGGTTTTTTTTTATATTTTATATTTTTAATTTTTTTTTTAATTTTTGAAAATCCACCCATTCTCAGATGCATCCTCTGCCAACGATCTAACTCTCCGAACTCAGACCATCGTCGCAACCGCCATCCCCAAGATCACCGATCACTTCAAGAAACTCGACGACATTGCCTGGTACGGTTCCGCCTACTTCCTCACCCTCGGCGCATTCCAGTCCCAGTGGGGCAAGGTGTACAAGTACTTCCCCCTCAAAACCGCCTTCCTGGCCTCCATCTTCATCTTTGAAGTTGGCAGCTTGATCTGTGGCGTTGCGCGGAACTCAGCGACTTTGATCGTCGGACGTGCGATCGCTGGTCTCGGTGGTTCTGGTATTGCGCCAGGAGTCTATATCATCTCGGCCTTCTCTGCTCCGCCTGCGAAGAGAGCGACCTATACCGGCATTATTGGCGCATCGTATGGCATCACCTCCGTCATTGGACCGCTCATTGGGGGTGCACTTACGGATAAGGCATCTTGGAGATGGTGAGTCTACAATCTCTTGCTTCATTTTTGCTCTTGCAAATCACGAGACTCGTTTTTTCGCTCAACCCCTCCTGTATTGATCGGACCTGAGCTCATCTCAACTCTAGGTGCTTCTACATCAATCTTCCCATCGGTGCCGTGGCTGCGACCGTCATCACCTTTGCCTTCAAGACTCCCGCCGCCCATAAACCCGTCGCTGTGTCTTTCAAGGACAAGCTTCTCCACATGGACTTCCCAGGGACGGCGCTTGTCATGGGTGCATCCCTCTGCTTACTCCTCGCTCTCCAATACGGCGGTCAAGCGCACGCATGGAACTCCAGCATGGTGATCGGTCTGCTCGTCGGTTCCGTCCTGATCTGGGCTCTCCTCGTTGCCGTAGAACTCTACCAAGGTGAACGCGCCATGCTGACACCGCGCCTGATGCGCACACGAAGCGTCTGGGTGAGCGCCGTATGGGGATTCTTCTTCGCTGGCTCATATTTCGCCGCACTCTACTACCTACCCATCTACTTCCAAAGCATCGCCGGTACGAGTGCAATTGGCTCGGGCGTTCGCAACATTCCCTTCATCGCCATGTTCAGCATTGGCACATTGGGCTCCGGCAGGATCATTACCAAGACTGGTATTGCAGCTCCTTACATGCCAGTCAGCTCCGTGATTATCACTGTCGGCAGTGCTTTACTCTACACCCTTGGTATCGGATCCTCGGCAGGCAAATGGGTTGGATATCAGATCCTGGCCGGCTTCGGATTTGGTATCGGTCTCCAAATCCCAGTCATTATTGTGCAGGCTCATGCTGCGCCAGCTGACATTGCTGTTGTGTCTGCAATTATCATATGTAAGTTACCTTCGCCGTCACAGAATACCCCCAAATCCTTCCATCCCTTTGTAGCCCCAGCTAATCGTTTACTCTGCACAGTCGCCCGATCCATGGGCGCCACATTCATGCTCGCCGCCGCCCAAGCCGGCTTCACCAACCAGCTCAAGCAAAGACTAGCCCGTACCGCGCCAAACGTCGACCGCGCTCTCGTTCTGGCCACCGGTGCCACCGATATCCGTCGCGTCTTCTCCGGGGCCGATCTGGTCAATATCATTCATGCCTACGAATGGGGTATCAAGGTCGCTTTCGCCATCGTCATCGCTGCTTCTGGCATCTCTGCCATTGTCAGCCTGTGTGCACCAAGTGGGACAACATCAACAAGAAGAAGGAGCAGCCGAAGGATAGCAAGGCGTGATATGATGCTCTTGGCGTTTAGGTTCAGGCGACGTTTGCGTACTGAGTGACCCCCGTGTAAGATATTTTGGAGAGCTTGGAAAATAGAGAGAGGTAATATTGGTCCGAGCGAATCTAATGGTATTCAACCACCCGATTGAGACCGTGACTGCATTGTGGGGGGACAATCTCATCAGTAAAGCCCTCCTTCCGACGGAAAATTGGTGTCTTGAGTTTTTCTACCTTCTAGTTCGCGTTACTATACCCTAACAATATTTCTAGTAGCATCATATAGTAACGCTTTTGCTAATTGGCTGTTCCTATTCCCATTGGATTTCTTTGGGCTCGCTATACAAATTGTTAGCGTAAAGTCTCTACTTATTAAGCAACTTCCTTTAGCTAACTCCATTTTTTATTAGTTAAAGTCAATTTAAATTTTTTTTAACCCTTAGGGTTAGGGTTAGGGTTAGGGTTAGGGTTAGGGTTAGGGTTAGGGTTAGGGTTAGGGTTAGGGTTAGGGTTAGGGTTAGGGTTAGGGTTAGG
>JGI24508J20089_1000146_pt1 | contig 30582 bp, 32 predicted proteins | sample LinPmetageLP24_FD_20089 | JGI IMG/M metagenome (IMG submission 20089) | reverse complement strand
CGTGCAGCTGTAAAAGAAGCCTGAGACTCAATTACAGATGCGGAAGTCCGAGACCTTGTGCATACAATGCACCAGCGATGTCTGGATGTAATTAATGCACACGGAGCCTACACAAAATGGTAGAAATTCAATGAATAACCTCAAGTCCTGCATTTGCCTTCGTGGTGTGACATTAAAAGCAGCGTGAAGTGGCGATTTAACATTTGCTGAACCCTGTGGGGAGTACTCCGTAGTAGCGCCAGAGATAAGAGATAAGAGATGAGGTTTCCCCGTCAACCGTTGAGAACTCAGGTCGGAAGGCGAGTTAAATCCTAAGCGAGGCGAGTAAAGAGACCGGAGTGGACTGTAGTGATTGATGTCAAGTAAACCGCCACAATTGATCTCAAAAATCTGCTCGGACAGCCGATGTGATGGTTACGAATTTCGTACGAACGACACCAATAAATTCTCTCCAATCGGATGGTCATGTATCAAGCATAGTCTAAAACAATATCCGGCTCCTGCGCTTATGCCAAGATGTTGCCACTGAAATAGGGAGTATTTTGAACCCACATTCATGTCTCGCTACATAACCTAGAATTCGAGCCGCCACAACCAAAAGTGCGCAATGTTCTAATGAATTCAAGTTTCGCCCACCTGTTTCGTTATTTAAACAGTCAATTCTCCTTGCCTGCCCCTTTCGACGGGGACTGACCCAAGGCCTTCTTCATTCGCATTCTGTCACATTCTTACTTGACGCCCAGAGAGTCCTGGATTTCTTCGGAACCATTGCTACCTGACTGTGGCTCAGTGTCCCTTGGGTGCTTATCGTCTGTCTTCAAGACCATGTTCTCGGATGGTGGTTGATCAAGATGTGCTTCAGCATCCTGCCTCAGTTGGCGCTTGTGCATGAAATCCGCCAAAACTGCATGCTATCTGTCATCTTCTGTATCTTTCAATAGGATATCATAAGTAGACACTTACGGACGAATACTATGGCCATAAGTGCGAAAGACAAAATTGATGGAAACCCTCGCCTGAAGTTGGGAGCCATTGTTTGGGGGAAGATGAGGATTGGAAGGAAGGAATCTAGCATAAGTTAGCACTTGTATGCGTTTAATTTACGTTTCATCAATGGGCTTACTTGTCGCATAGAATATGCCGTTCATGCTTGAAATCGTCAGAGCTCTTTCTTGTGCATTTCCGTTGTTGATCTCGTTCGCCCAGGTCCATGTAACTGCTGTGACATAACCACCCGCGACGAGAAAGAAGGCAGCAACTTTGGGGGCATCAGCTTCGGGCCAGGCACTCAATATTGAAGAGCCGATGACTGTAGTGAATAGCAATGGACCTGCAATCCATGCTGGCCGATTCCCGGTCAAATCTGACATGAACCCCCACGCGAAGTCGGTAATCATGGAGACCAAGTTGGCACATGCTGGTATCACATTTCGCTGTGTCACGCTGTATCCTTCGGATTCTGTGGCAATGTCAGTACTGCATGTTGACAAAATGAGGCATGTCTGACTCAAGTAGATCGCGAAGTAACTGTTGGCTTGGCACGAATTGCCGTACTGATTGGTAATCATCAGTTACACACAAAGTAACTTCATCTTAGAATATCAACTTACAAAGATATACATCAGTACCAGGATCCACCATCTCCAGTTTCCGAACATCCTCTTGATGAGCTTGAAGTCTAGAATTCCAGTAACTTCGGCTTTCCCCTGTTTGGCAGCACGCTCAATCGCCATTTTCTTGTCCGCCTCTGTGAGATACCATGCGGTCGTATTATGTGGATAGTCAGGAAGCAGCCACCACACAGAGAGTGCCACTGGCAGGGACATACAGCCGCAAACTACATTATCAGAAACACGCTGTCAAAAACAACCGGGGAAACTCACCGATATACAGCCATCTCCACCCAGCTAGTCCAAGGCGACCATCCAAGGACTTGTAGATGCCTGCTTGTAAGAAGCCAGACGTGGCCGACCCAAAGAAGCCTGTGATGTGCCAAATCGCGACACGCTTGGCAAGTTCGGTCTTGGTGTACCAGCATCCAAGGAGGAAAATAATGATTGGGGAGAAGCCGGATTCGAACAGCCCTATCATAAATCTAAAAGCGTACATTTGAGTAGAATTCTGGGCTGCTGCTTGAGCAAAACTGTGGTGAGATTGATCAGTAACAGTTCTCTTGGTAAAATTGAGGGGCGACGTGGCATACGTGAAAGCAGTCCATCCAAGTTCGCATATGACAATACAGATACGTGGACGAATCTTGAGGGCGAGTATGTTCGATGGAATCTGCATGATGGCGAACGCAATTGTATAGCACACTTGATTGATAAGCTTTGTACACAGAATAACATGCGGGGTCACTCACTCAGCATGTACGTGTACTCATTCCCTTCAATATTCAAGTCTTCCTTCATGCCGCTGACATCTAGTAAAGTGTAAGTCTAGCATTTCTTGCCGCTGAAGAGACAAACTGACATGCATTGCTCAGATTGCTCTGGTCGATGTACTTCATCCACTGTGATATTGTCAGAAAATATGCTTTGTTTTGGTGGTGTATCTTTCGACTGACCCAACCCAGTGTTGCACATATCAAGATACCAAAATCAAGTTTTCGGACGTAAGCTCTTTCCTGTTACAGGTGTCAGAACAGTCACCTACATAGTTCTTCCGTGAACCACATGTACCTGGGGACTTTTCAAGTGCTGATCCGCATCCCAGAGATGGTATAGGATCTTCTTGCCCAGGGAAACTTGTTGTGGTGCTGCTTCAACAACTCCAATATTAGACAGGGAGGGCGATGGAGCGGCCTTGATCTCTCCAGTCTTGACCTCTCCGGTCATCTTTTCTGAGTCCATGCTGAGTGTTATTGTCTACTTTAACAATAAAACAAAGTGAAAACAAATCGATTCAGGAACGCAAAGAGTAGTCAAAAGGCGGGTGAAGACGAGAGAACCAAAACAGCGACTGCAGACAGCAAAATATACATACCAAGCATGTAGAATCGCTTAGCAGCAAACAATTGATGCTATGTATCAGCACAAGCACCGTCATTATCTCTGTGGGGATTGTAGGCCGCGATATCTTCGTCTCAGGGGTCGCAAAGTGGGATTATCAGCCCGATGATAACGTGCGATCCGACCGACCCCCATCTTTCGGCGCCGACGTCCCCGAAACTCAGCCAGGCCAAGTGACCAACCATTCCATCTCTCCTGATCAGTATCGCATGAACGCGAGGCCATATATAATGTTTATTCTCAGACTATTTCCAACTTTCCTGCTGGCTGTTCCGATTCCAGATTTGCATTATTCCCTCTATTTCGAATCATGTCCTCCTCAATAGCAGATCAGATCGCACTGGCGCGCGAGCTATGCCGGCCAAACTTAGTCAGGCACTTGATGCTCGAGAATAAATTGGCACATTCCTTCGGGATTCGAGTAGCATTTTCGACAGAAATGCCCCTCGTCGCCAAGCGCGCAGGGTATTCCGCTGTGTTGATGAACCTCGAGCACATGGCGATGAGCATCGAAACGATGAAGGACATCGCGGTGTCTTGTCTGAACGTAGGGTATTTGTCGTAATGATCCTAACAGATGTACGTTGCTGATGATCAGTCAAGAATCACTCCGATGGTTGTAGTGCCTACTTGCGCGCCTGAATGGATATCCCGATGCCTGGACTCTGGTGCCCAGGCCATTATTGTGCCTCATGTCAACACAGTGGAGCAGGCAAAGATGTGTGTCAATGCATCGAAGTTTCCACCTATGGTATGTTTGTTACTTCAGACGGCTGTGTGCAGACAGCGAGAATAGGTAACAGGCTGAGCAGCAATTGACTTGAAAACAGGGCCACCGATCCGTAACAATGGTCACGGCCATGACACAATACACAACCTCCCTATCATACAGTACTATCGCTGAAGTTGTGAATGATGAGGTAATGATAATGCCAATGATCGAGACGAAAGAGGGTGTTGAGAATGTTGAGTAAGCAATCCCTTTCGGCTCGCTTAACAAACACAACATATTCGAAGGCCTCTTTTCCGGACCTCGCTGAAACAACTTGCAGAGCTATCGCAACAGTCCCGGGAATCGACGCACTTCTGATTGGATGCGCAGATCTATCAATGGAGTGAGTACCATGTCCCCTTTATTCATCGCAACGAGTCCTTGTGTAGATTTGCCAGCTAATGTAGACTTCAGGCTCGGCATTCCAGGACAATACGATACGATACTATTCAAATCTACGGTCGCAAGGATCGCAGCAGCTGCGGAAAAAGCCAGTGTTGACGGTCGAAAGGTCTTCGTGGGATTAGGTGGACTTGAGGCGAGACCAGATCTGCTTGAAGAATTTGCAAAGAATTACCTTCCTGTGAGGTTCGCGATGGCGGGAAGAGACCTTGCACTTCTTTTGGCCAGTATGAATAAACAAGCCGCGTCTATGAACGAAATCTCGACACATTTGTGAACAACATCAAATGTAACAATCATCATTGTAGCAAAACTATTGCTTAATATGGTATATTGCCATGTTGAAATGTTCTTTAATTTTGTAACAAGTGCCACGAGAAGCTTGGTGGCCATAATCAGACTGCTCCTGACGGAGCTGACTGGTGACTGCGATGCAGCAGTAATATCATATCAATGATTGTACCTGCTTTGCAACCCACCTCGTATGCCGCAGAGCTGTTTTTAGTCGACGCTGTGGCTTTGTAAGCCGTGGTATGAATGGAAACTCGAGACTGATGTATTTTAATGAGACATCTATTAGACTGACGCGGCGGGAGTAAATAAATAGTTAGGAGAAGTTAGGGTCTCTTTTTTTAGCCGTGGGAGCTCGAGGATAATATGTATTCTCGCGCTATGAGCACATTGATCACAACGCAAGGCAAAGTCCCCCATCAGCTAGCCAGACAACTAAGACCCGGAATCAAGGCTGCCAGCCTACATAGGCAGCTTGGATACCATCACCAAGTACCGCTCAGATCCTCAAGTAGGACCCTGTAAATTTGGTTTCAAGCCTTTTATCTCTTCTTGTAATCGCTGGATCTCAGTCTCCATCTCGAAATGTTTGTTCACTGATCCATGTCAGCTATGCTACACTATCGTCATCAATCACGAAGCAGTATCGCACCATTTGCGTCTATCATTTCAGTAGGACTAGGAGTGTTGGTGCTCGAGGTATATTTGGCTGTGACAACCTATGAGCAGGGAAGTGATCAGTCTGAAAAGAGTCTGACATGATTGAAATGAAGGAAGACAACGTACTACTGCGCATGAGCATAAGGCATCATCGATAGGTATTAGAGGGAGGAAATGGAATGTTTCGGACGCCATGACAAAACCAAGAAGACAGTCGGTGAGAGGTTGTGTATCTGGCTGATGCGTTTGAGCAGGTTTTTTCCCCTTCGAAGAACCGAGATGTGTTATTGAAGAACCCAGCGTCTCGAGACCTCATCAGAGTTGATATACATCCCCAGACCCTACCTTGACACCAAGCTCATCCTCAACCTCTGATCACCGCCAAGTGACTACGGCATTTCCTGTGTTCACCTCACCATTTCCAGTCGTCCAGATGTGAGGGTATTGCTGGAGACGATCTCATTGCCAAGATTTCTGCGTCACGGAATACAAATCCTTTCGAGGCTGCCAAGAAGGTCATGCAACGTAAGAGGGACATGGCGGTCTGGTAAGCCTAACTGACGTTGGTGGAGAAGAAACGGCAAGGACATAATTCTTGTGACACTCAATGAAGGAGATGGCTTGAGGACTTTCTCTGTGACCAGTATATGCCAACTGCTAGCCCAACCTCTGGATCGCAATGCTGACGTACAAAAACACAGGTACTTCTTGACATGTACTGGGGACGCAGAAACCGCGGAGAAATTACGAGAGAAGCGATTCGTGGTAGTTGCACCAAGATTATTACCACACGGTCCAAATACAGTGCCAAGAGACCCGGGCCTCAACTCCGTCGCTGTGCACTGATAGCTAACGCTTAATCAAAACATCTACAAGATGCAAATGATCTATCATCGCGACTCGTCTTCTTCGTTCTCGCTGGCCAAGAGGCCTTGCTCTTCATGCAAGCTTTGTGATTCGCTAGCCTCGGCACTCTTGAAGCCCTCGATGATCTCCGCCAATTTCGCGCCTTCCTCCTTACCTCTGTCCACATCTACGAAGTAGATCAAGGGCGCAGGCAGGCCGACCAGTGCAGCCAGAAACCAGAACGCCGGTCGGATCTCACCAGTTCGATCCACAATGGCGCCTACAATTGCCGGGCCAAATATGCTCGAGCCTTTGTCCGTTATGGCATAGAGAGCGTAGAATGCGGCTTCAGAACCCGGTGGAATAAGCTCCCCAAATAGCGAGCGACAGTAGCTGCTCAGCCCGCCGAGCACGAAACCATAGACGAATCCAAGTGGATACATCTCCCACTACGCAATGGGAGTCAGTGATTGCTTATGAGGAATGTCACAAAGACACGTCTCAGGATACTTTAAACTCCTGAGATAATGAAGTAGATAGAAGAAAATAGGCTTCCCCAATACGTACTGGCTGTTGAAGCCCGATTACGCCCCAGTTCTGGACGAATGGGAGGTAGCCCAATAAGCCATACAGTGGGATGACTTCGAAGATACAAATACAAGCGAGAATTGTCTGGTGGGGTCGCAGACCAACTTTACGAGATATGTAAGCCCACGAAAAGGCGCCAAGTACGCCCGCCATTGTGGCTATGACATTTATCAGTCCTAGGGATGCTGCTTCCATTCGGAGTTGAGTTTTGGCATACAGAACTGCTGTACCCGAAACTGTGGCAATGGCATCTGATAGGAGGAACCAGGCTCCCAAGAACAGCGTGATATCCTTCAAACGGCGTGCAAGCTTGACAGTTCTCCAAAGAGACATCCACGCATAGGCGATATATGCAATCCAAGATTTCTTGCCTCCATCAGCATTCGCCGGCAAAGGAGGGCCCGGGCGAGGTCTGAGCCACAGTGCTGCAGGAATCGTGAAACTGCACCACCATGCACCAACCATGAATAAGGCCAGTCGCAATGAGAATGTTGTGCTATGCATAGCGTAGACGACGACGATACACACACACTGTAAAAATAGTCCTGCGGAATATCCAATACCAATACCCGTAGATGATATATGTGTAGATAGCTGTAACTCGATAGATGTGCGGTTTTTGGCGGCTGAAAGAGGTTGAGTTGGGTCCGGAGCTGGTGATAGAAGAGGAGATCTCGGGTCTTGCAAGTCTTCCGAGGCATTCAGTGAAGCATCGGACGGCTGATTCTCCAATATCGTCGATGGTAAGTCTGGAGTGAAGTCCGGGCTTCGATATTGTGTTCTTGGATGGTGGCGAACCATGAGCGGTAGGAACGAATTCAGGAGTACGAAACTTGCACCGAAACAAGTATTTGATATCATGGCCAAGAGTGCCGCCAGAAGATATACCTTAGGGACGACTGGGAGGAAGAGCATGGTTGCTATCGAGCCAGAGAAGGCGAAGAATAGCAACAGTCGTTTCCGATAGTTGCCGTGGTCCGCAGCACAGCTTATGGATACCACGAGCAGAGCTTGGAACAAAACGCTCAGGGAAAAAGTGTACATAGCAAAGCTAGCGGTGTTGATCTGTATTCCTAGTACATAAATCACGCATTGTCCGAGATCCTTGATGGCGTTCGGCCCAGGAAAGCTGGGTGGCGGATGCGACGAACTCGATGGGCAAGGTGTTGTGAGGTCAGAAAGTAACACGCCATTTTCGCGTGCCAGTTGTTCGAGGGTGATCGGGATAAACGATCCTACGATCCATGTTAGCATTGTACAGCCGTAGGGCCACAGCCTTGGTGTATGCGCTGCTTCAAATGCAGGTTCTCGAGCAGCTTGCATTTTGCTCCCACAGGGCCTCTTTGAGGCCCTCTACAACAACGGGCTTATTCATGGTTCAGGTGATCCAGCAGCTGGGGCTCCAAGCAGTCGTGCAGCTCAAGTTCACTAGGAAGCTCCGAGCAGCTCGAAACAAGTTTCTCTTGCCCAGCAGTCACTTACCCATTCCACAGATGACAAAGACCTCTGCCGCAAAGCCATATGCGTACCATCCTGATAGCTCCTTTTGACTCGTCAAGCGTGTATCTTCTCCATCGTATTGAGACGGCCCATCTCTGAAGCCATGATTTGGTCCCATTCTCTCGTTGTCGGAGCTCGAGCGCTCGTCATCTGCCTCGAAGGACGAATTATATGAGTGGAACGATCTCTTTGTGCTGTTCGAGGACAACTCGCGTTGCGGTTGATATGGTCGCGGAAGAGTGCTGTGAGCTTGAGATTGAGGTTCGTGTCTTGGTACCATTGTTTAGTAGGACGTCCGCCGACTGGCGATTGCGATTGGGCTGTGCTCCGTATGGAATGGAGACGGGACTGGTAGGTTCATGAGTGTTGGTGTAAGGTGTAGTAAGCAGCGGAGCGGAGGCGCTTAAAACATCGTGCCGCGGTGAATTATGCCTCCCTGATACAACCCGAGAGTGCTTGGCCGCAAAGCAAAAATGTAATTTCGGTATAGTGTTCCAGGTGCAATGCAATGGAACACAAAGCGATGATTGATATATGCACATGCACATAAGAGCGGAAGGTATGGCAGGTTACCGTACTTAGGTAGGATCTGATAACGGTACGTACCTAGGAAGCTGCGCTGCCCACCAGCCGCCGCCGTCCCGTCCCTCCTTTACCTTGCAAGCCCCGTGCCCATATCGAATCTAGGTATATAAGTATAAGTACCCTGGTATCCTGACCCTGGCAGCACTCAGGTACTAAATATTAAATACTAAACCATGGACTACAGATTACACAGAATATGATTGTATAATTGGACTTCAAACCGGATCCGAGTCGCTTCCATTCCGGAGAGAGAACCAATTATTAGCTCACTTGTTTGCTGCGCATTGACATGTAATCATCTCAGAGACAATCTGGGCCTGACGGACTACTTTAGTACTCCGTAGGTACCTACGTCCATCCCAGACCAGCCCAGAGTGCTGTTAGGTCCTGGAAGTAATGTCTTCTTCCGCTTGCGTTCCTCCAGCAGGCCAAATAGAAGTAAGGGAGAGCACGTGTATTTGAATGACAGCAACTCATATTCTTTCTTGCCTGAGCAGACTTCTACCCCAAAGCCAAGACGAGCGAGCCTCTATGAAAGCTCCATGAGGAACTACTCAGGCAATTGCTCAATTCTGACTTGATCAATTTCACAATGACTTTCCATTGTATGTTGCTACAGTGTATGCTTGTGTTGCTAGTGTATGCTTGCATGATACGTGCACGGCAGCCGTGTATACCTAGGTACTGGTAGCAGTAATTACTGTAAGAGACAGAAATGAGCCTCCCCTATCCGTGTACTCTTCGGACTAGATCCCCACTTGAGCGTCAGTTTTTTGGGGGTTTGTTTTGATAGCTTTGCGTACTTGATGCGCTATGTTTTAGGTATCGCTGCCACGGCAGACGTTTGGTGTTCGGGAATCATATTTGCAGATGTCACAGTACTGATCTCGATACAGCTCGTTTGAAGACTGGGCCGGGACAGGTCGTGCTAAATACTCGTATCTGACTGTCTGAGCAAGGCACAGCTTCACTTGTCTATGAGGGTCTTCATACAAGCTGGTATGGTGCCACTGCCTCAGAGAATGGAAACCAATTCATGAAAGGACAGCGTTCCGTCGAGTGAATGGCTCTGTGGTTGAATTAGAATGTGAGTCCGATCAGAGTACCTAGGTACCTAGCCAGCCAGCCACCTCCGGTAGAGACACCTACCTTACCTAGCCTGCTACTGGTACCTTAGGATGCTGGGACAAGGAACTGCAGGTGCAGGTGCAGGTGCATCCACATTTTCGACATCACGTGCACGTGGTCCGTCCCCCGGCTAAATATCCCTGCCTGCTCTGCCGTTCTGCTCTGCACTGGCTGCCCGAACCCAGCCCAGCACTGCGGTGCGGTGCCTTTCTTTGAACGGTCCGTCCCAAACCAAACTAAACCAAACCACTTGCCATCATCGCCGTCGCTGTCGCCTTCGCCTCGCCTTAACCCCAACCCCAACCTCAAACCCCAACCTCAACGGCAAGCTCAAGGTCAAACGTCAAACGTCAACAAGAACGCGGAATCGCGGAACGTTACTGCACGAGAGCCAATCCTCCTTGCGCCAATTCTCTGTCTCAATCCTCTCAATCAGCGACCACCGACGCTTTTGTACAGCCCAGTCTCGCCTTCAATCCACCAGCCACCCTTGTATGCAAGGTCGCGTTCTACGATCTCATCCTCACCCTCGAGCACAAAGTCGCTCGTACTATCTGACCGTCCCTATATCCTTGGCGGACATAGCATTCGCCAGTATCGGTGGTTGAAGATTGATCGCGCCGATGCCCTTTGGCCCTCGACGATAGCGCAGGCTCTGCTCGCTGAGCCCTTCTCGAATCGCAATCTTCACCACCTCTCGAGACATCAGCCAAGATAGAGTCGACAGAGCGGATAAAGGCCGAAGCGGGGGCAGTTGGGGGAGACGTGAAGGGGGTGGAGAGACCGCAAGAAGATCGAGGATCAGGGAGCATGCCCGGCGTCATCATGGACCACGGGAGCAGGAGTAGCTCATATACGAACCATGACAGAGACCAGCGGCCGAATGGGATCAATGGGACTTCACATATCTCAGACAGGACCCAAGACAAAGGGAAATCGAGAGAGCCCCAGCAAAGCTCGGCGCCGGCGAGCTCAGCAATGTCAAATGGTGTGAATGGAAAAGTGCCTGAAGGCGGATGGCATGGCATTGGAGGAAATGGTGACTCAAGAGCTTTGCAAGCTCGGGTGAACCGACTTCCTGAAGAAATTGCTCATATAGCAGAGAACTACTTTCCCCTCTCAATGTTGCTGGCTCGACTGGCGCAAAAGACACATGCGGAATTGCTTGGTACTCTTCGCGATCTAGGGCAGATGCCTGCTCCTGCTTCGGTTTTAAATGGAGTTTCGTCGCATCACAATGCGACAGACGATTCATCGCCAGAAAATGTCGATAAGAAGTTGCGATTGATGAATTTTGCAACCTCGTCGCATGAAGCTTGGACAAAAGCTTTAGTTATCACGGGTTGGAGTCGAAAAGCGGAGGAGGTTAGCCATTTGATTGATCTGAGGATCCATCTGGAGGCTCAGAAGAAGCTCTACACAGACGCGATTGACTCAATGGCCGAGAACAAGAGGGCGCTCCACAATTTCCGACTGCCAAATCCGGACTTCAAGACAGCGTTAGAAGTTTTGACGACTGGAAAGGCCTCGTGGATGCCAGATGTAAGTATTCCACCATGCAGTCAAGATAGGTCTATGCTAACAAACTTAGCTGAGCTACATCCGACCCCTACCATTGACCGCTACAGAAGTTTTGGGATCCCTAGAGAAGCTCAACACTCTGCTTTCTATACGACTTAACCTGAACGATTATGAAAGCATCCCATTCCATTTCAGAGACTTCGCAATCAAGTCAGGCCGTGCTACTTTCTCGGTTCCGGGAGAGTTTGAGATAGATCTCACAATTGCAGACGAAGAACCAGAGTCGCAATACTGGTTCATTGATTTCAGATTCCTGTTCCAGCCGTCGTCGGGAAATATGAGCTCTGGTATACGCTGGCACTTGGAAAACAAAGTCAATGAGATTCTTCAGAAGGACGGTCTCTCTGGGTGCTACAAGTACTTGCATGAGCTTATTTTGACTTACAAAATTAATGAATTCCGACGCCAGGCGATCACCCTAGCTAGGTCTACCTGGATTGACACTTTAAGAGTCGAGATCCTCAACAGGCCTATCTCGATCCAATATTGGCTCAATAGATATCCCGACCTCCGAAATCCAAAAGGCGTCCTCATTAAGGGTACGAAAAGCTGGATTATCCTGGGAGTTCACAGCGGCAGACGGAAAGATAGTCGCCCAGACCCAAAAGATACAAGTCGATTGTTCATTAGATGGTTCCGCGAATCTAAAGAAGTCAAGGAATGCGATATCTCGTTCGACGCTACAAATATATCGGCAGAGTCGTTGCTGAAGTCAGTCATTTCTAAGCACGTGGAATATATCCTGACCGCTATCTATCAAACTCTGTTGGTCAAGCCTCTTTTCTCCAATCGCGACCTGGAGTTATCCCTGCACATCTCCCAAGAAAATCCCGCAGAGTCCGAACTTAAGATTCAATTAACAAGCGAACACCGGATTTCGATCAAGATAGACCCTGTTTCCGGCCGTTTTGTTTTTGGGCCGATGTGTCGAGCCTTTGCCAATTTTGAAGCTGGGTTGAATGACCGGGTCCAGGACCCTGCGAGTGAGGGACACGTGTGGATCGAGAGAATTCGTCTCTTCTTGATTACGGAAGACCTCTCAACGCGTGCTCTGAGCGTCGGTTGGACCAAAGTCGGTAATCCAGAGCTCCGACTGGATAAAGTGCAGCAATTCGCCGGCAAGGATCATCTGGCAGTCATTTGGTTCAGAAGATATGGCTGGGCTAAAGATTGGTACCTCGCTGTTTCCCAAAGCATGAGCGGGGAGAAATGGTATCTGGTCAAAACGTAAGTCGTATTCCCAACGTCCATCAAATAGTGACTCACCGATGCAGTGTCCTGGCACCAACTCCTTTGCAGTCGAACAATCGAGAGGTCAATTATGCCATCGAATTGCCGATCAAAACATCCTCGCCCAAAACCACTTATCCATTTCTATCCACGCTGAACATCTTCGCTGCAGCTATCATCTCCCACTACACCAATATGAAACTCCTCCACGCCAAGCATGTACATCATATGTTGGCTAGGGGAAAACTTTCCAAAGCCCTGACATTACCTTCTATATATGCCCGTCTTTCGGATCTTGTCCCGTCCAAAAACAGACTTCCACGTACTGGGAAACCGTGGGCCAAGGACATCATACGAATCACTTTTCAGGGCCTGGAGATGTTCTCGGCGGACTTGGACGACAATAGCGATCTCGGTAGTCCTACCCATACAGGGGTGATGCAGGCACCGATGACAGGCAGTCAGCCTTTGAGCCTCGTCCCCAATAGATCATTCAGTGCCGGCGAACGATCTATCCTTATCACGGAAGCCCAGATGTTGGTCCCACTTCCACAGGCTCTCCTGAACATCAATGAGCATGTCGACAAGGACATAGTATTTAACGCCCAGAATGGATCTTTTGCAATCCGATTGCATGGTAGGGTGGGCGAATCCGTCATTCCTGTTCTGGTCGAGCGCATGGTTCGTGTTGAGCGATTAGTAGAATTCGTCCAGGTGCTCCACAAGCATGAGAAAGCTTTGGTTTGCGAGATGGTCTCTCTTGGCAAAATAGTCTTCACCTATCGGCACCTTTCGTCAGCGACTGAGGCGGAAGCCATAGATGTAGAAATTGCATCTGACGTGTATAGGGCAACAGTTGACTTCAGTGCTACGGACAATGTCATGGCTTTGGTCCTGGAAAAGGGAAATCCGCATCTGCGTATTGCAGATGCTCTTGCAAAGATCTTGAATGGGTCTGAAGGATTGGATGGGATCGCGACCTTTCTACCACTGACTCTTCCCGTTTTACGCGCTCTAGATATCGTCGAAACAGCATGGTGCTCAGACGAGTTGAGCGCAATCGGAGAAGCGTTTGTCAATGTCCGGGCAGCGGACTCGTACCTCGTCAGGTACAACCTCGTCAATCCCTTGCCAAGCACTGGCACTGGCTTGGTACCTCGAAAGATCGCATTCGAAATCAGATTGCGGCAACGGAAAGGAGTGCCCTGGTGGTATGTCCAACGAGCAGACAACGCATCTCGAGGCAAAGGTGAAGATGCACTTGACAAAGCACTAAAACCTTTTTGGAATGCTTCGGGCTTGGGTTGGCAAGGAATGCGAGTCAGCGCAGTGGCGCAGGGTAGTGGTACCGAGACTCTTCTTGTCAGGATGGATGAAATTGTGCGAAACTTCGCAGTAAGCGGGCAAAGCCTGAACGTCATTGCGCCTGCTCAGGCTTCAGTAACGAGCCCCCAGAAGCAAGCGCCTCCTCGACAGCAGCAGCAACAGAGACAACAGCAGCCAACCCCTAACCAAAGTCAAAATCAGGGCCAAGGAAGAAATAATGCACCACAACGGGAGATCGTGGAAATCGATTGATATAGGCGTATTGATACCCAGCAGGTGATTAATGGGTTGATAAGAAGCATGTGAGAAGGGGCAAAGCGTTGGCATGAGGTGGCATGGTTACGATAGTGCAACATTGGTTCTTCTTCTCTCATTCAGATGTGTGTTCTCCTTTGATTTTGCTTTATATCGCGTTGGCGTTCAGATGGACTAACTGTCCTCCGCGGGCGTGGGAAAGGTGTTCTACGTGGTTTCCTGCTTTGGCGTTAGGCTGGCGGATCTGATATCGAAGGGGACAGCAAGTGGCTTCAAAATCGGACGAGAAGTACCTACTTGATAATGGGTGCAAGCGATTGGATGTTGCAGTTGCCAAGGTGTGGAAATTGCGGTAGTGGTAAATAGTTCGAGTGCTTCACGAGGCAATCGGACGATGATCGCCTGTTTCTGCTCGTCTTGTTGGCGTATGTTCTTGGTTCTCGTATGCTTGTAAATAGCATTCTGCCTGCGTCCTTCTCCCCAATGGAAGCCCGCAAGGTAGCCCAAGCCAACCCTTGTTACAAAGACGACTTACAAGTTGGCCAATGATTCCGCTTATCGGATGAGCTTGAACTGACATCAATATCTTTCAATATGGAAGACGCTGAACCTGTTCCGATGACCCTAAATTGGGAGTGGAAGGCAGTATGTATGCCACCTGAGTAAATAGATGACGCAGGGGAGTCTTTACAAGAGCAAAAGGCAAAAAGCATGTACGAGGATTCCATTTCAGCGATGTGAACATACGTTTTGTAGCCCGTCATGTAACAACTTCTGCCTCCGAGTGACATCGGGTTGTGTAGTCTGCTAGCTACGGTACTACTATCCAGTTATCTCCTCCCAGCTTCTACATGGCAATCCGGCCCACTCCCAGAGCCTATTCACATTAATAACCAGCAGACTTCCCCTCTTGGTGCCACTTCCCTCTGGATCGGTAGTTGGTGCATCTTTCATAATCATCTTACCTTTTCGCTTTGCCTTAAGGTTCAGCCTAGCAACTTCGAAAATTGGTGCTTCCAGTCCATAAAATCTGCCCAGGTCGGTTACACAGACCTCCAAAAGTTGCAGCCATATTTGGTCCAACATAGTAACGAGAGCCAGCGTCTCCGGGGAAGTCGATCGTACTGAACCCCAATACTGAGCTCCGACTCCTGGTTGGGTTGCCTGCAAGAAGGGATTCATTATTGCAAGAGCCCATCTCGATCCGAAGAAATGATAAGGTGAGCCGGGCGGTTGAAGATCAAATGCAATCGTGAACATCGTGAGATATGCCTTGAGGAATCGACGGAAGCTTTTCGTGGTAATATAAGCTTTCGCAGCCTGTATTCACTGTCAATCTATCTCATTTCGCTGACGAATAGTGGTGCTGGTGTCCAGCAGACTTGAGTCATCCAGGTACCCAAGAACATATTTGCATCGGAATACTTACACATTTCTGGAGCTGGTACATATATCCAGACTTGAGATACCATCCGGCAGCTTTCCTACCCTTGATCAGATCCTCGATAACTTCAACTTCCGAGATATCTATACCTAAGAAATCATCCTCGATGAAAGCTTGAACTCTCATGGACAGTCCACCTTGTGGACCAATGTCTCCTTTCTGGCAAAGGATGCAAGTACAGTCAAATCCAAATCCCTTGCTCAGCAGAATCCTTCTTTTGTTGTAGTCCTGGACTATTTGTCTTGTTGGCCGATCTTCCTCGCCATTCGAGTTGTTGGAACTTCTGGAATAGAAATCACAAAGACAGCAATGCAAGGTTTATCGTGAGCGTGACACTTGATTGAGGCAAGATACAGGACATACTGACCAGGTTCATAGTTGTAGGAGTAGGTGGTTTCTGCGCCAGCTTCGATATTTTCCACGGCTGTGGCGACCATTTCCTTTCCATTGCAGAAATAGAAAACATTAGGCTAGCAAGAATGATTGATCAAGGCTGGGAAAGGGTCAAAGAACCAGCCTGTCGCAATCTGCGCAGGCAATTGGCAATCGAGAGTGCAGCCTTGATCTATCCCGAATATCGGAACGTGGGCTGTCCAGGCATAATTTGCCATCTTTTCAAGGAGTGCAGAAATCAAACCAGGACATCCGCCCAATAGCATGGGTGGACCTTGTTTAAATGGACGCCTCACCGCTATCCCCAAATGCCGAGTGTCAGCTTCCGTAAGGTCTTTGCTTCCCTGTATCCCTCACGAAGGATGCGAACATGGCTGCCTTATTGTTCATGGACGATTCGATTTCCGCTAGCTGATCTCCAAGGTCCTGTGTTATCCTGCCTCTGAACAAGCATCGTATTTCTGTCCACTCGGATGAAACCTTGTTGTTAGCTCGCATAGATGCAAGTCTTTGAGTGAGTCCCGATATACGAGCCTGTAACGATGGGGCCCGGGCAAAGACCTTACGAAAACCACATTCGAATTTATGGTGGTGGTTCCAAGCATCTCTCTGGCACGTCTTTCGTGGCCTTGGAGTCAGTGTGACAACCTGTGTTGAGAAGTTTGGGATGCTTACTGGAGAGCAATACAAGGCAGTCCTACAGACATTGCAAGACATAAATTTCACTCCTGGATTTGGTATTGTCATCACTCCACCATGCTCTTCACAAGCAAAGCAATTGTCGCATATTCCCAGACCATCGTCGGCACTGGGCTTTTTATAAGAACACATGTTACCTTCAGTCCCTCCCAAGGTGATATGCGTTTACCACAGCTACCAGTGGGTCCGGGATTGTGAAGATCACATCACCCATTTTCACTTTCTGCATCGCAAAGACTGCTCTTCCTACTCCACATATAGGAGATTCTCGGACCTGTACTTGGATGTGGCAGCGAATTCGATCGGGAGTCGAGTTCCTGTACACGTTTGTACCATTGAGCGGATCGCTGTCCAGTGGCATAGCTACTGTCGTCAGTTCTACCACTTGTGGTGTTGTCTATTCCGAAACAATATTTATATTATTATGCGGCTTGCACGTAATGCCTGAAACGCGGACAGGTGGCCTCAAAAATGACCTAGCACATCTAAGAGCTCCCTATCTATAGCTACTGAATGCACAAAGAACCTAGAGAATCCCGAACATTTCTTGGAATTCTAAGTGGCAGGCCGAGAATGTTTTGTGAGGGGTTGTGAACACCCTCGCGTTCTGCGTGTTGATGGGTTTGGGTGCCGTATACGCATCCAGCCATCGAAAGCCACTGTAGAAGCTGCATTTTCAGAGCGTCTTTGAGTTTTGAAGCTTGGCTCTGGAATTATGCAGAATAGGAAGTATTTCTGCGACCTGCTTGCAGGTCGGAGCTCGCTGACCAATGATAAACTGTGAATGTGTGATGTTCCTGTACTTCATTGTTAGCGATCATAGATGTACGGGGAAGGATACCGAAGTTATACCTGGGGATTTAGATAGAGGACACTCTGTTGATACGATTTCGTTGATGCTGTGGATGCTCTGGGAGGAAAAGAATGGCGGGATATCTCGAGTGGGGCGGGCTTGAAGCAATAGTCACGTGTCGCTTATCAATTCTTCCAGGTTCCGTGCAGCCGATGTGGTGACGTTTTTAATGTTGAAGATGGCGACATTCAAAGTTGTGCTTCATTTCTCTACACCTACCCAAGAAATCTTGTTTTGAAAAATAAAAGAGAAAGTGGTTGGAGTGGCTATAGGTTTAGTCGAATTGTATAAATGTATCGACAAACCTACGAAGTTCGCTTATTTCAGGCTTGTCCTTCAGGCTGCTTCAGGCCCGGGAGCTGCATCAAGCTGGGTTTCCACAGTATGCTCTGGGGCGTGCTCCAGGGTGCTCCAGGGTATTTCAGGGTGCTTCAGCGTGTGTGACCAGCCTCTATCTATCGACTGAACTGCGAACCTTCAGGCATAGCTATCTCATTTCGAGGCTCCGATGACAGGACTTGAAACGATGTATGCTCGGCATGGAACAGTAGTTATGGTACAAATCATTGTTTTCCAAATTCCGCACTGGGCTGCCGAATTAGCGTGTTCAAAAGCGCTTGAATTCATTTGCAACGAAATGTGACTGATCAATTGAAAAGTCTTGTCCCGTATCTTGAATTCTCCCTCTTTGAAAATCCCACGACAACTTAATATCAACCGCATACCTTACTTATAAGTGGGATTGTAATTTGGGAGAAAAACGAAAGGATATTGAAAACATCGAACTGAAAGGATTTCGAACGAAACCTTCTGTTCATTAGTCCAAGCAAATGTTGAGATTATGTATCAGTTGGAATATTTCAGTGTTTACCTGGCGAATTATGATATTTGTACGCAAATACTGGAATTTGGAGTTTGGTCTGTTCGGCGGCCAACTTGTATTTAAGTTATTTAGCCGGCCTAGGCTGCTGTGAGTTCATCAAAAATTCGAAAATTTGTTACCGCAGTTCAGGGAGAGAACTCATAATGCAGTATGCAGTTCAGCATCAAATGAATGCTTGTTGACTCCAAAGTTACCAGTAAGGAGTCCCCTTCTCTCGCCTGAAACCTTCGAGTCGATGCGGATCAAAGCATTGAACTCGAAAGGCTGCCGGGTCCTAATTTGAAGCTACAAGGGAAAGACTACGGGTATTACTTGGCAGAAAATAGTTCCCAACTGCAGTCTTTAAGAATATTTATGGAAAATAGTACTTTTAGAGTGAAAATCATGAATGAGGAGCCCCTCTCAACGAAAATCGTCTCAGTGGTCCCGTGATCTCGCTTGAGATAGGTGCAGGTGACAGCACAAGCGCCAAAGAATAAAAGACAAGTCGTATCACAATCCACTCCTTGATTTGAATTGCACTTATCTTATCACTCAAACGACATACAATCTTCTGCTGAGCAGTTCACCTCCTCACGTTACCGCGGCTTCAGTCACAATGGATCCTCCCAACTCATTCCCTCAATTCAACCACTTCCCCCTTGAGCTACGCCGGCTCGTTTGGAAGTGCTGTCTTCCTCGTCGCATCGCAGAGGAAGACTTCCCATTCACGCTCCTCGACGGCAAGGAATCTCGTCAAGCCTGCTGGCCTGTCCGCACCACCCTACAGAACGCTCGAGTCCCCCTCCTCGCTTTGGTCTGTCGCGAAGCACGGGAGGTGGTCTTCGAATGGGGCGGGCACCAGATTTCGTACGATAAGACCAGCTTAAGATCGATATGGGTGCAGCCAAAGATAGATAGGGCACTTCACATCAACTGGTAATCATCCCTGCCCTTCGAATCCTACTTATCCGGGATCGATACTGAAATCTTTATCTTTGGATCCCGGATCCAGAGGGAACAGGCGGAACAAAAAGTATACTAATTTCTTGACCAGGACACGCAGAAGAGATGAAGAGTATTACAGAATAAATGATTGCGATGACTCGGAACTTGAAAATTGCACAATGGACATTTTTGTGTACAGAGCAAATGAGATTTACGGTTTGCGGATATCCGTCGATGGAGAGTTTCTCTATCCTTTTGACTTGGGAGAACTGAAACATCCTCACTCTTTGGCGCCGTCGGACACAGACTCTGCAGGTAGTGATGTTATGTCACTTTCCACCCCAAGTATGCCAGTGGGCAAGTCTGAAGATACAAGAGCGCATGATCTCGGGAAGATGGTAGACGGTCTCTACGACTACCAAAACAAAACCGTCTACGCCACTGTGGTCACCATCTCTATTCATGTGGATAGAGCAACCGCTCTAGAATCTGGTCTCTTTGGCTTACAAGCCGATGCCTCGGTGCAAACAGTCGACTATGACGATACGTCTAAGTTCAGCCAATTCTATGAGCTTTATAAGTCTGATCTTGTTCTGAGGGAAGCTGAGCCTCATGCGGAGAAACTGTTTGAGATTATTCTCAGCCCTGTATTTGCCGTAGCTGTGCTTTCGTGGCAAGAGAAAGTCAGATGGCTGCTACGGGTCGCTGTTTGGAGAAGTTTCCAGCGGAAAGCTTATCTCAAAACTTTTGAAGGTACGGATCCAGGGTCGGTGTGGAGACCTCCTGTGCCAACAAAGCAGAAAGTTATGAGGATGGATCACTTTGTACCTAACGAGGATCATCGTTGGTGGGGAGAATATGCTGAGAAGCATGTTCCAAAGGTGGTCCCGCAGGTTATGTTTCGGCTGTGCGATAATCGGTGTTATAGAGAGGAGAGACGACCAGAGATGTTTGGGGAGGTGTGGGTCTCGGCTAATGTGGTTCACAAGTACCAGGAGGACAAAAGACCAGGCCGGGTTATCCATTGGGATGCTGCTTGGGATGAGTAGATGTATCTTGTGCCACTTCTATAAATCAAACTTCCACCTCTGCTCTTACTATGTACGTTCTTATATAACTCATTTANCCAAACACAAAAGGTAGCATTCAAGAACGAGCAATGTTCTTAAATCATCATCGTAACACCAGCCAAACATTCCCTATTTTTTAGCACATGCCGCCGCCAGCTTATGGCCCAATTCAGTCGCCGTGAGGATAGCATCAACGTGCCTCTTGGATTCTCCCGCTGCATTCTGCTCCTTCACCCAGTTCCTCAACTCGTCCGCTTCGGCACCTTCGAGGCCTTTTCCCTTCACAATCGCTTCGGCGTCGATTTGCTTGTACGGCGGCACAAGGGGGCGGGAGATCTCATCGCCCAACACAACTTTATATCCCTTTTCAAGAGCCCAAATTTCGAATGTCTTCAGCAGTTTTGTCGCCTGGTCTAATCGCCGTGCGTTGAGGTGGATCTTGAGGGCATTCTGCAGAGCTTTGTAGCGTCCGTTGGAGATGGGCAGTCCGTCCGAAGTGAGCTTTGCCTGCGCTTGCTTGATGATCCTCTCCGCCTCGCTCATGACACTCTCGAAGCTACCCTTCCGGCCGTCCCAGTAGTAGAATAACGCATCATTATTCACGCCACCTCTGAAATCAGCCTTGTCCATCTCGCTTTTGAACTTGTCTTGATCGAAGGTGTCGCCATCGCCGATTTTTTCCCAGTCCACCTTGTTATAGGTGGGCCTGCGAACCTTTCTTTTGACGCCATCATCTCCTACTTCTGTTACCGGTCCAACTGTTGAGACGGCCCGAGCAAACGACTCTAGATCGCACACGCCGCCGTCCTTGACACAATTGTAGGCCATTTCGGTATTTTCCCAGCCAAATGCGTCGACTTGGTAGCGGTACGTTTCGTAGAAGAAAAGGAGCTACCATTTTCCTGCTATCGCGTTGGCTAAAGTTCCAGAGGCAAAGATGGCCGCCATAAGGAAGGCGTAGCGTAGCATCGTGCTGATCCCACAGTAGTGAGAGCATGGGCAGCGAGCAATGAGAGGTCAAAAGAAGAGAGCAAAGTTCAAAGAGCGATCACCAAGGCCATGATTCTTCGTCCCAACAGAGATACTCCTTTGGAAAAGGAAAAAGGGGGCTTCGTCTTGTGCACAATATATGCGGGCCTTGGTACCTGTTGGAGTAGAGTGACATCGGGTCTCTTACACCATATTGCCGTTAAAATACTCAACAACTCCATCGGAGCGTTTAATCTAACCCGGGTAAGGACGTGGTGGATGCTACATCAACTCACCTAATTTGCATGCTCTGCTTTTTGAGAGCCTCGGTTCAATTGCACATGCAATCAGAATTTCTGACTATAGACCTGAATTTCCGAGCTTCGGGAGGTAGTCCACGACTTTTGGTCGTGGGGTTGCGTCGACCAATGCCACCATGGCGAGCGTGATGCAGATGTTTAGCGAGAATTAGATTTCCTTTCACTCTAAGTAAGCGAAAAATGACAGGAACTAGAGTGCACTCCCCACCAGAAGCTTAAGTAGGCAGGTATCATCACCTTCTCGGCCCGTGATATGGATAAATGTTCCTGGTCAATGGTGCCATAATCCAAGCAGGTTAATTTTGTCTTGCCTTGTGCAGCGATGCCGGCTCCAGCCCTGCCAACTGGACACACATTCATTCCATGTCCGACTTGATCAAATGCGAAGAGCCTCTCTTGTTTGATCTCAACGTCCAGAACAATCAGAACGGGCACGACAGCATCTTCACTTTCCGTACTTGTATGGTGAAGAGTGATCAGGGCGTGGTTTTCCCATCTCGGGACGTGCTCCCAGCCCAAGAGAACCAAGAAAAAACAAGCACTTCGATCCCGCCACTACTCGTCTCCACAGGTTGTGGTGCCAAAACATCCGATATTTTGGTAACGTATCAACTTGGTAGCTTGGCAGACTTCAACAGACGTTCCAGCACATCAACGCTGCCGAACACGGAAGATGTAGCGTTCGCAGCCCAGATGCTGGGTATTTTCATGGAGTCCGAAGCTCAATGCGGAGCAAGCATCCTCTTCGCCAAGTCAGGGACCGTTGTGATTGGCCTCTACTCCGGCGCAGAAGTCACCAAGAAGGGTGCGAAGGACTTTTTGGAATCTTTCGCGGAGTTACCAGGAAGCTCGGCTTCGCAGGTCTGTAACTCAGGAAACGCCGAATTGACCATTGGCACATTTGCTGGCGCTCTGGAGGATCTCTCGGCTGTTCACGGCGCGGTTAGGGACTGGACGAACGGGCTGTGCTTGAATGGAAGCACAGCTGTGGCCAGCGGGACAAGAAAAATAGAGGTGCTCATGTCCAAGATCCAAGACACCAACTCTACTACCAACGCTACTACCAACGTGAACTTGGACTCTCCTACTACTGCTCGGTCTCTGTCCAGACCTCGAGCAGTCACACTCAGTGCTAGGGCGGACTGTAGAGCCATCGAGGTCATTAGCGGAGATAGTTGTGCCTCTCTCGCGAGTCGCTGTGGCGTCTCAGCCAACGACTTCACCAAGTACAACCCGTCTTCCACCCTCTGTTCGACTCTTCAGCTCAAACAGCATGTCTGTTGCAGTGCTGGTACCCTCCCGACATATACTCCCAAACCTCAGTCGGATGGTACACGTGCGGTGTATAAGGTCGCCGCAGGAGACGGCTGTTGGGCCATCGCCGATACACACTACCTCAAAACAACAGATCTTGAAACTTTCAACAAAAAGACCTGGGGCTGGGCGGGATGTGCTAACCTTCAGGCGGGCCAAATCATGTGTCTCAGCAGCGGCAACCCACCTATGCCCGCCATCGTCCAGGGCACAACCTGCGGCCCTCAAGTCCCTGGCACCGCCAAGCCAGCAAGCGGTGTTGATATTTCCACACTCAATCCGTGTCCCCTGAACGCCTGCTGCGATGCCTGGGGATTTTGCGGTACCACAGCCGATTTTTGCACGAAGAGTCCTGCTGACACTGGCGCCCCTGGAACGGCGAAACCAGGCACGAATGGTTGCATTTCCAATTGCGGAATGGACATTGTCAACAATGGGTCCCCTCCTCCGTCGTTCCGTTCAATAGGCTACTTCGAGGCTTTTGATCAGCAGCGCCCTTGTTTGCGCATGGACGTGACGAGAATTCCGTCCGGCAAGTACACGCACGTACATTTCGCATTTGCTACCGTCGACAAGTCGATGGGCGTGGATGTCACAAAGTCGTCTGACCAGTTCTCCAAGTTTACTAAAATGACGGGCTTCAGCAAAATCTTGTCTTTTGGCGGCTGGACATTTTCCACAGACCCCGCTACGTTCCAGAACTTCAGAGATGCTACTAATGCAAAGAACAGAGACAATTTTGTGAACAACCTGGTTAACTACCTGAAGTCATACGAGTTGGATGGACTGGACTTTGACTGGGAGTACCCTGGAGCACCAGATATCCCGGACATCACTCCAGGTAGTCCGGATGAAGGCGCCAATTATCTGGCTTTCTTGAAGTTATTGAAGTCCAAAATGCCCAGTGGGAAGACTATATCAATTGCGTTGCCGGCGTCCTACTGGTATCTGCCGGCGTACCCTGTAAGTAGCATGGCTGCTTACGTGGATTACTTCATCTACATGACATACGATCTCCATGGTCAATGGGGTGAGTGCTCTTCGCTTTGGGCAGGGTAATCATAGAGCTAATGAATAATTCAGACGTAGGAAACAAGTGGGCTATTCCCAGCTGTGAGGGAGGCAACTGCCTCCGGTCCCATGTCAACAAAACGGAGACCCGCAATTCACTCGTCATGTTGACCAAAGCCGGCGTTAGCTCTCAGAAAATCGTCGTTGGCATTACCAGCCACGGTAGAAGTTTCCGCATGTCTGATACATCCTGCTCTGGGCCATTCTGCAAGTTTACCGGGGACAGTCGTCACTCGATGGCCTACCCAGGTCTGTGCACCAACACCGCAGGATATATTAGCAACGCAGAAATCAACGACATCATAGACAACCCGGGTGAGTACACCATCGCAAAAACGAGTGTCGACACAGTCTCTGAATCAAATATCCTCATGTATGGGGTTCCCGGAGCAGTAGACTGGGTTGCATACATGGACGGGAATCTTAAAACGGACCGCATCAACTGGATCAAAGGCCTTAACTTTGGCGGGACGACAGACTGGGCCGTTGATCTCCAAACCTTCGACTATGATGAGGACGAGGAAGATGATGAGGAGGAGGAGGACGAGGACCTTCTCCCAAATGGCTGTCCTGCCAGTGCCAACCCAGGAACTCTCCAAGGTCTCGCCGACAACGCCAGCTCTATGGAAAACAACTGTGCTAGCCTATACGGCCTCGACATCTTGTACAACGAATTGCAAGACGCACTTGCCCTCTTCAAAGTCAACTCGCAGGGCTACGATGACAAGTACGGCTGGTACGTTCGGTGGACCAAGGACCAAATCCAGCCTCGCCTCGACCAATTTGTCACCATCGGCACCGGCAAGGGACTCAAGTACATGACCTGCTATTACACGTTATCTGGTAGCTCCCAGCAGTCTGTCAAATGCACGGATATGCCACTACTTGGGTCTGAGGATAGGTCCTGGAAGGTCCGCTTCCAACTCGACGACGAGAACGGCTTTTTCGACGAGCTCCTGGCTCAGTATGGTATCGAGAAATCGTGGGTGAAGTGGGGAAACCGAGACGACGCGTATAATTGCGCCACTAGTGGCGATCAAGAGCGTCCCGGCGGTGGTGGTGGAGTTTTCGCGCCCTGTCGCCGGCTCACACACTCTTGGGAGAACATCCCGCAGAAAGCCGCGGATAGCAACATCCAAGTCGGCAACCCAAAAGACCTGATCAATGCATCCATGAACAACGTGACAGCGCTGCAGACCTCAATCTTGAGCTCATACCTCGACGTCGGCCTCACATTTTACGACGACGGTGATAACGGCGGATCTCCAATCGACGCTGTGGTGGCCTACTCTATGCCCATCTTTCAATTGGCCGAGGCGATTAGCAGCATGAAGGATATCAAGGATATCGGCGAGAAGGCCAAGGAAGAGTCCAAGCGGAACCTCATTTTCAACATCCTCACTATCGTCTTCATGGTGATCCCGTTTGTGGGCGAGGCTATCGGACCTCTCATCGGTAGCGTCGCTGCTGTGGCGCGTATAGCACTTCTGATCGGTGAGGCAGGTAACGCGGCGCTCACTGTGGCGGATATTATTAAGGACCCTTCATCGGCGCCGTTCGCTATCTTGGGCCTCATTGCAGGTGGAGCAGGGACCGGATCTAAGAGGCAGGCGGCGTTGCAGAAGGCTTCGATGGCGAGGGGACTGTTGAAGAATACTGACTTGGCCAAGTTTCCGCAGAGGTTCAGAGACAAGGATGCTTTGATACAGAAGATGGTTCAGAAGGCTTGTGCTATTTAAGAATCTTGTAAATGTTGAGAGGGCAGCTATACAGGCGATTGGGATAGCTACTTGTTGTGTGGGAGTCTTCCGAGTCTTCTTGTACATCAATATTTATGGATGAGGTTGAATGAAGACGTTTGGTGAGGTCCTGCTTAACAGGGACATGCCCAAGTATAAATACCTCGACGCCTCACACCTTATGGCAATGTATGCCTCATAGCCTGCCGCCGACCTGAGTACCTACGATATAATAGGCTTGTACGGAGTAGAAGAATACCTACAGATGGGCCTCTGCGGCCAGAATCTGTTCGCAGCAAATATGGCAAGATCCATGGCTCATGGGCTTGTCCAGTTCCTGATTGCCCCAGATGCGAGAACCTCGAAAGTCTACATCTACGGAGGTGCATGCCCAAATTCTTTGGTCCACCGCCTCGGGCAGAACAAAGAATCTAAAGGTTGGATTGGCTCAACCCATGTTCTGCCCAAGGCCGTGAGATAATCATTCAGGTATGCACCTTCGTATAGGCCAATATTCCTTCCTTATCGAGCTTATTAGTGTCTGTTTCGAGGTACTGAGATTTGCTGGCGCGCGCGTAAACTTACTTCTCGTGCGGCGCTTACCTATCTGACAAAGTCTTGGCCATCCACTTTTCCATTATCAGAAATCTTTTGTATCCATGTTTTCTCGTCGTCATATATTCTTGCAGCTGCGAACGCCAGTACTGAACAGATCTCGCCTTATTCCGTTTCCCTTCTCATGTAGCGTAGGCCACGTCACATCGCGCTCCATGTCATCCTCGGCCACTCTGTTTGAGAAAGGGGGGGAGGTGGGCCTCGAAAAGTTCTACCCGATGACCTTGGGCGAAGTTATCAACCAGAGGTATAAGGTCGCGGCAAAACTTGGTTTCGGGTCAGCAAGCACGATTTGGCATTGTCGTGATCTAGTGTAAGTGAAATTCGGAGGTCGTAAGGCGCAGCTTAGCATTGACTAGATATATAGCACGGTTAAATATGCGGTAGTGAAAATTTATACCCATGATTTGGTAGTAGAAGATGAGATCGACAATGAAACTGCCATATACAAACATTTAGCATCGCGAGGAATCCTGATTATCTTGGCAAGATGTTTGTCCGTATTATTCAAGATTTCTTCTTTATTAGGAGCAAAGCTGGAAATCTTTATCAATGTTTAGTTTACGATCTTTTTCAAATAACATATTAAGCTTCCGATATGATTGCTTAGATCGCAAAGTCCTTGAAGCAATGCTCAAGCAAATTTTAATTCATTTGCTACTTGCATTAGCTTTCTTGCATAGTGAATGCTATATCATTTACATAGGTTAGGTCGCTTCCTTTACTATGCTTTTGGAAGCGTTAACCAAGTGCTTAATATAAAGGAAGAAAATATCTTGCTGGTTTTGGTCGACTCGTCTATTGTAAAACAGCTTGACACACAGGAAATAGCAGCATCAAATCTCTACAGAAGCGTAAATTTCGGTATTCCAAAAACTTTTGGCTGCCTTATCCTATACAACTTCTCCCTTGCTCGGAATGGACAAATCGAGCACTGCCATGACATTCAGCCGGATCCTTACCGAGCTCCCGAAGTTATTCTAGAGATGTCCTAAGGCTATGCTATAGACATATGGAACGTCGGAGTTATAGTGCGAGACTTCCTGACTTTGGCTAATAGCGTGCACTAACAAGGGCTTGTAGGTCTGGGACATGTTCGAGAACAGAAGGATGTTTAATGGGCTGGATCCCGAGACTGGCAAGTATGGAAACCGCTTCCATCTTGCTAGTATAGTTGGTCTTTTGGGACCACCTCTTCTTGAGTTCCTCTAGCAAAGCGAGTACAGCTCCGTTTACTTCGATGATCAAGGTGAGTACTTGATCCTAAAGATGTGTATACTCCACTAACCTAATATGCATACGTCAGGCAATTGGAAGTGTCTGAATCCTGTCCTATTAGTGTCCTGGGAAGAATCCGAGAGGAATCTCGAGTCCTCCAATAAAAAAGACTTCCTCGACTTCGTCCGCAAAATGGTCAGATGGACGCCAGAATCCAGAGCGACGCCCTCTGAGCTACTAGAAGACCCTTGGCTTCTGGGAACTGTGGAGGAGTAGAAGTTGGTCTTGGTTACCGTCTATTGAGGTGCCACAAGTTTCTTGAGGCCCTGGACACCAGATTCGATCTGGCAGGGGAAGAGTTAAAAGTAATTTGATTCCTGGAATAGCTGCTGATCATATCACTGGCGTTTTTTCTTGGCGCTAAATAGTCCAATCAACGGCAGAGCTTCAAATCGTAAACAAATCTGTCATCTCCAGCCACATAGCACCAGCCACATCTCACCACTCTCCAAGAAGCGACCTGTGAACTTCTACACAGAAAATTGCATTCATGTCACGGAAGAGGTGCCCAGGCGTGGCTGCAGAAGTCGTCGGCGCTCCAGGGGGATAAGCTGGGGGCAGAGACATGCGTTGGTCTCTGTCCATTGGTATGCGAATATGCTAAACAAGAAGTACGATAGCTGGAGAATGGAGACACGAGGTGACTTGTCACCCTTTGATCGAGCGGCGTGAAAGAGGCAAACAGAGACCAACTTGCACGTTGAGCGATGTGGATAAAGGGGGGGCACCACAACATGGCTCGCCGAGAGCTTGAAAATGTACGGTCACGTGGAGTCAACAAAACAAAGGCGCGGCAGAATTTCGGAGAATTACTAAGATAAGATCGATTTTCTGTGCAACCGCTCAAACTTCCATTAAAACATGCCCGAGGAGCACCTCTTCCGCTTGCGGCCACTTTGAGTTGGAATATACACCCTGCGCGGCGTGGATAGGACAGTTCAACAAACCGAAGGGTTCGGATTCTCCGTAAGCCCAGATCTGCGAGTGGCTACATGCGTGTTTCTCAGGAGGTGCTAATCGTTGGCCATGCAACTCCTGCTCTTATTATCTATCAATCGGGCTGTTATTCGTTTCCTGCCAGAGATCCATTAGTCAATGTTCCGCTGATGATGAGTACGCATGGATCGAACGGGCGTCAATCCTTGGTTTCTATTTCTAAGGTTCTCATCGAGACTTCAGCCGCCTTGTTACCTTGCATATACGAGAAACCCAACAGTGCCCGCTGTATTAATACCGAAATCTTAACCGTGGAAGCCGTTCAATGCGTTGGCATAGTTGTAGGGATTTACAATATCATGATAGGGAAATAGATATAAGATCGTCAGCTGGATGTGAAAGAAGTTTGTAAACGAGGATGGTGCCGCGTGGACTGCAGACCGTGGTGGCCCCGGATTTTGCTGTGTAGGAATAAGCAGAAAAATCGAGCTCCAAACACAATTCACTTACGGCCATTATGCAAAGTAACAAGTCTTTCCAGGCCACGGAAAACCCGAAAAATATGCAAACCTTCTCAATTCAGATTCTTGACTGGTCCTTGATTTGGCTGGGATGCCAAGAATAAAGAACGGTCTGGGCATACTATGAGAACGGAGTCAAAAAGACCACTGGAATTGCATACAGCATCCTTCCTCGATCTTTATTCCCTGGCAAATAGGTGGCTTGAAACAGATCAGCCAACGCAGATGGGTGGGAGAACAGAAACCAGTCAATTACTGTGGACCTCGCTGGTCCTATGATACCTTCAAGTTGATCTTGCACTTGGTCCTTCGCATGATTTACGCAGGAACAAGTATTTTTAGATTTGCATTTACGTCACGAAAGAGGTGCCTAGGCGTGGCTGCAGAACTCGTCGGCGCTCCAGGGGGATAAGCTGAGGGTAGAGACGTACGCTAGTCTCCCTCCTGTAGCATGTGATTCCATGGAACAGAGAGTACGATGCCGTAGAATGGACATATGCAGCCACTCTTTCCCCCCTTGATCTAATCGAGCGGCATGAGTAAGGCAGATTTTGTGGTGGGGAGGTCATATTCGACACCTCACTGGCTACTGAGCTGAGGAGACTATGAATTTGTGAGGGAGACTGGGGAGGTATGAAATAGATGACCCTTTCAAAAACGACGAAGTAGCCCTCGCATGGGCGATACAAGTACTTGAAGATCATAAATAGTACTTCCTAGTACGACACGCACTTTCTCCCCGTGCTTCACCTAGGTATTTACCTTCGATACGAGTATTGTAATTATTACGCTTATCATTATTTATTTAAGTGAATAACATGAGCGTAGTACCTTTCAGCGAGACAGAACTCCCATTAGTTGGTATGTATTTTTACGTGAGTTAGAAGTTAAGTTGGAAACACATATTTATTGATGAAGAAGAATCTTATCGACATGATATTATATCCCTACGAGGCTACGCCTCAAGTAGCAGATGGCATAATGTCTTAGAACAAGTGAGTCTATGATATATAAGCCATGTTAAAAGAGGTATTAATAGTATTTGGTGATATTACGCCGGGTTTTAGGTAATTTGTATTATCAAATAACGGTTTTGTAATTGTTGTGAATTTGGTAAGTGATATGTTTGACTTTCTTTTTACTTTAATGTTTGATATCGCTTAAGGATTTAGTATTAGTTATATTGTGGAGGGGCAAATCCCAAGCAACCACACAACAAGAGAGGGAGCACTCAAGGCATAAGGGTAGACTTGATATAAAAGAACGGTTTGATCAAATCAAGAGATAAGATAAATCTGAGTAGCGGGATTTGTCATTTTGAGGGTGGAAAAAAGAATGTATTAGATAGAAATTATCGTCAGTTGTAGGATAGGTG
>JGI24508J20089_1000145_pt1 | contig 30880 bp, 31 predicted proteins | sample LinPmetageLP24_FD_20089 | JGI IMG/M metagenome (IMG submission 20089) | reverse complement strand
CCTAACCCTAACCCTAACCCTAACCCTAACCCTAACCCTAACCCTAACCCTAACCCTAACCCTAACCCTAACCCTAACCCTAACCCTAACCCTAAGCATTGCTTAAAGCCTTTTTTTAAATACCAAAGCAAAATATCAACTTCTTTAAAAAGCAAAAGGTAAATGAATCTAATATAATGTTAATAAAACTTTATAATAAAAAAAGAAAAAAATGAAAAGAAAAAAGCAAAAGAAAGATAATTAACTTAAAGAGAGAGATGGCTTAATCTCAAAAGTTGTAAAGCAACGAAATAGCAACAATGGGAATTTGTAAAAAAGCAAAAGCATAATTAAGGCATGTTAAGATAATTAAAAAACTTCATCTTAAAGTAAGCCAGAATTATAGTGCTATAAATCAATTTGAAAATGAAAAGGTGACTTAATTTTATCTTGCTATTATGCAAAGTTCAATTTTAAATGATAATGTTAAAAAGTTGCAATAGATGGAGAGAAAAGGAGACTTAATAAGAGAACAATAATTTAAATTATGGCGAAGAGATTTTGATTTGCAAGAAGTAATTGCTACATTAAGTTAATTGTTATGAAGATGCTTTATAATTATGAGAAAAGCGCAAAGAAAGGAGAAGAATTTAGCTAGATGGAAGGTTTGAAGCCTTAAGAGGGAAGTTGAGTAGATCGCAAGTTTTACGATTAAAGGAATTGGCAACAATAGCAAAGTTATTAAAAGAGAAGAAGATGAAGTAATGAAGCTTTGGAAGAGTTGTTAATAAAAAGGGAGGCCTTAACTTTGTATTTACTGAATTTGGTTAGCTTAAATTAAGGCAAAGTAAATGATTAGCTTTACTTTGCCTTATAAGAAGCTGAGATCGTAAGATTAATAATGCGAAGCTTTAAATGACGCGTCGCTGCAAAAGGAAAGCCTTAAGATTGATAGAGAAAACGTTAAAAAGTGCAAAAGAGTTGCGCTATTGGAAGTTAAAAAGAAGAAAAAAAAAAAGTGTAATTAAAAAATTGGAGTTGCAAGTTGCGAGAGGAAAGGTTGCTTATATATATAATTGCTTGCTAGTGGTGGGAACGTTAAGCAAGTGAATGTTTGCTTTTAAAAGTGAAGTTATTTTGACTTATCGATTATTACTTGACATAGCTGCATCTTTCATAATTGCGCTATAATTTAGCTATTTGATTCTATTATTACAATTTGCAATTTTGTAACTCGAAAACGAGTTGATTATTTGGAAAGGGAAGCGCATATGACAAGGCCATTTGATTTTAGTAATTAAATGTTACGTTATTAGATGCGGCTTTGCCAAGCTTGCTTTAGTATAAGAGCCAACTTTCCTTTCATTTCTTTTAATATCACTTATCTTATAACTGATGATAATTTCTATCTAATACATTCTTTTTTCCACCTTCAAAATGACAAATCCCGCTATTTAGATTTATCTTATTTTTTAATTTGATTAAATTGTTTTTTTATATCAAGTTTACCCTTATGCTTTGAGTGCTCCTTCTCTTGTTGTGTGGTTGCTTGGGATTTGCCCCTCCACAATATGGATCTGCGACCTTCTTGAAATATCTAATAAAGACGTTGTCACTTTGAAAAATATTCTTGGAGACCTTATAATATTTGAATATTAGGAATTCAATTACTTATATGACTTGGATTTCCTTATAAACGCATTTAATCTTAACATTCGCGATTTCATTAAGGTTTATGTTGTTTATGGGTTTTGAAAAAATGAAGACTCCAGTTGAATAAACTTAAAAGTAAGTTAGTTTATATCTTTGGAAAATTCGGACGATTCCGAGCGCCGGAAATCTTTATTACTTTTCATTTTTTCCGTTGTCGAATGCTAATATCTACTACTATTAAGCTCAAGCTGAGCGATACTCTAATGTCAAACTTTATATAGCCTATATGCCAGAGATGTTTGGAACCCACTATACGAAGGTACGTATATTAGCATTTAAATACATTAATAATTTCTGATATTTGTAGATGCTTTAGAAGAAGCAGAGTTTATATATTAAAAGCTTTAATTAGGAGTTATATATCAAAAGTTATACTTTAGCTAAGTTAATTAAAGTTAATTAAATAAAAAATTAAATAAGATTTGAGTTACTTTAATTTAATTAAGCTACTTACTTACTTCAAATTTCATTTAATTTAATTTAATTTAATTTAATTTAAGTAACTTAATTTTTACTTAAATAACTTAATTTTTTCTCCCCACCCTGGAGATTAACGGTTTCTACGGGACTTTGGAATAGCCGAGTAAGTGTTGGGCTTGAGGAGATGTGTTGGTCCACAGGAGCCATACGAGGCAGGAGGGATCCGGGCACTGGCACCACCCCCTTACCGGGGGTGATTCGGAGGGGTTTCAGGGGTATTCCGGAGGCTTTATAAGATCCGGATACCTGCCCCTCCCCTCTTAGAAAGAACACACATTTTCACAAACACTGAGTTTACCCTTATAGAGTGTGTTACTTGTTCTTTGCTTTACCCGATTCAACCGACAAGATGGATACCGGCGCTACTAAAAGCTGCGATGAATGCTCGAGTAGAGGCTTTCATCCGAGTGATTCCATTCAAGCAAGGTCGGCGACACACAGCCTCTCCTACCTGGAATCTCCTCGCAGAATGATGTGATACCGGTGGTGTAGGTAAGACATTTTAGTCCATGTGATGGCACTGCAACTGCTGTCTGCCGTCATGAGCTCCGACCTTGCTGCCATGTAAGATATGTGGTATGAGTTGTGTAGAGCACAGAATTTCCGCAGCAAAGCCGGAGTTGGTAATAGGATAGAACCCAGAATAGTCAGCGTGGCGTTAAGGACCTGTGTGAATGCTCAGATAAGAGAGATGGTTGCTGATCTCGATACATATACTGCACGACGGAGCATCGGATCTTAAGCCGCGCCACCAGCAAATCACAAGCGCCGGAGGAACTCTACCAAACGAGTTCGGAGTGGGAGTTGGGGATGGCGCGTTGGCGATTTACTAAGTCAGCCCACATTTAAGATGAATGAGCTGATCGTAAAATAATGGGGAAGAGGCCTACAAACGTAGCCTTAAACTGCCTCGAACTGTCCAATGGCAGCCCACTGCATAGTGGAAGGACTTGTACGAAAGGTACAATACTCCGTACAATGCCATTTCTCGTCCTTCGACATTGCTGCCCGTGCCGGGAGGAGGGGACCCTGAATGCGGGATGCCCCTGTCCTTGCAGCTGCACCCCTCTTTCGCGAAGCGTCGCTTACAGTACATACTTTATACATGGCCTAAATAATGTTAATTAATTGCCTGTGCGCTTTGCCACACTCTTACTAGTTGAGGAAAAGAGACGCTGCCGGATTAAAAAATGATTCGCTGTAACCCCCAGATTTTATGGAAATGTCTAGAAGCAGCACAGACACCAAAATAGCATTATTTAGGCCATGTACGAAGTACAACCTGACCTTGATCGAGATTCAGGCCGGTGATCGTCATATTGTCTTCGGCTTTCCGCTTTCGTGCCACCGCCAAGGGTAATGTCGTTGAGGTCCAGGCTGGCTATTCCAAGGGGAACTAGAAGCGGCCACACAATTGCATCGGAGCACCCTTATCCTTCTGGCATAGCAAGGTCTGATTGGCCGAGGAGGATAGCTCTCTATATAAATAGTAGTCTGATAGGTCGCGCCGCACATATCTCTAGTGGCAAGCGGCCTGCTGCTGCTGATGCCGTCCTGTAGAGTATGTCTGCATTCGACCAAGGAAATGATCGTTGAAATGTGGCACTGGCCGCTGACTACGGTGGGGGGGGGGGGGTTCGGAGGAGATAGTCTTAGGTAGTCGCGATCGGCATCCCGCCCCCTCCCTGCAATCCCGGAACTTGACTTCAACGTCCAATCTCATGAATGAAACACCACTCGAGACCGGTCAACTGATCGATGGGTTCAAAGTACACAAGGTGATACATATTGGCCCTGTCTACCGCTCGCTATGAAGATCTCGATCCCTGACCGTGGCTCTCTCTGTGGCGTGACAATTACCGAGCCTGTCACTAAGAATGCAAGATGCTACCGATTTTCTGGCGTCCCCTACGCTCGTCCTCCAATCGCGGAGCGCAGATGGGAGAAACCAGAGCCTCTTCCTAGAGCCTTTCGCTATGGCTCGTCGAAATACACCAAGCCAAGCTCGATCTGTCCACAGGTACGCATTTTCGGTCGCCAGTCTGCACAACACGACGAAGACTGCCTCCAATCAAACATCTACATACCCCTTGGCTGCCCGCCAGCCAATGGCTGGCCAGTTCTCCTTTATATCCGTAAGTACCCTAATGCCTATCCACGGACAACACTTATCCGCAATAGATGGCGGGTTTCTTCAATTCGGGTCGAACAACTACGACGACCCATCCGCTTTGCTCAGCGGGACCGATGTTAAATGTATCATCGTCTCTCCGGGATACCGCCTCGGTATCTTTGGCTTTCTCGCATCAAAGGGCATCAGCGAGGACTCGAACTTCGGGTTTTGGGACTTGCGACTTGCTTTGGAATGGACATACGACAATATCGCCCATTTTGGTGGCAACCCCCACAACATCACTGTTGGTGGCCTTTCAGCCGGAGCATATGCGACCTTCCACCAGCTTGCCTACGACATCAGTGCGAGAGCTAGTAGACAGATTATACGCCGTGTTTTCCAGTGGTCGAATGGATGTGGTGTTCAGCCCAAAGACATTTTAGAAGTCCAGCAACAATATGAGGACCTCCTCCATGTTCTGGAAATCCCCCAATGTTGGAAAGCTTCGGAGAAAGCACAGGCACTACGAACAAAGTCCACGAATGAGCTGATTGATGCTGTTGGCAAAATGCCACAGAAGTTCTTCCGACCGATTTCCGATGGATGCTTTCTATCGAAAGACCTCTTCGACGACATCCATACTGGCGCGTTTGGAAATCGAATGAAAGAGCTCGGCATCCAGACTGTGATTGGTGACCTGACACAAGAGTACCATGTATACAAAAATGTATACCCGCCGCAATCTTACGAAGAATTGATTGAGAGGCTCAGTTGGGATTACCCCCGAGATGTCGCACTTGCCATTTGCAAACCTTACAAGCTTCCCCCAGCAGACGCGAGTACTATGATGGTGGACTGGAAGGATATTTTTGGAAAGCTTTACGCCGATATGCAGATCCATTCTACTCTGAGAGGCTTTGTCAAGAGCATCTCGAAAACGCTCCCACTGTCATATATTCACCGATATAGGATCGATTGGCGAACGGAAAGTGTCGACAAGCGACTGCCAAAAGAAGTTGGGGCAACACATGGGACTGATTTGTCGATATGGCTTTTCGGTAATGGGGATGCTCTGACGGGAAGCGAGAAGATACTCATCAAAGAGTTCTTGAGGCCGATCGCTTCTTTCATCAGAGGGGAAGAGGTTCGCTGGGGTACGAACACGCTAAGCCAAGTCAGGCGCCTCACTCGAGAAGGAAAGATTGAAATTTCTGAGGATGAAGTCTGGGACGCAAAGTTGCCGCTCTGGGAAACAGCGACAGAAGTAGACACGCACCGAACGTCTTTTGCACCAGCTTTGAAACTTTAAATCTTCCGAGTAAGAACTTGTAAGAATACACTAAATGTATTTTGAGCCTCTGTGTACAGTATTGATCTACCACGAGTCCACCTTCTCAATGAAGCCCTGGCTGTCGGTATCCACTTTCACGCCGAGAGTCGGAGCCAAATGCTGTGGTAGCTTTATCGCACTCTTGATCCCATCTTTCGAGTTCCCGGCGTTCTTACTGCGATACACGTGCCTTGACATTAACTAAGCTAAAATTCTGGGATCTCCTCGCTTGGATCATGACTGGATTGATACATGATCGAAACGGTCGAGTTTGTGAACGTGATAACAGGTCGCAAACGATACATCGCTAGGGACACTGTCAACGAACGTAATGCATCATGTTTCTACAAGTAAACAGATGGGTTTGTAATGCCCAGCTTGCTTACTTATATATTGACAATCACAAGCTATGTTCTGATCTTGCTTACCTGCTCACGGGAGTCCGCTGATCGCTAAAGTCCGATTGGGCCAGCATTGCGACACAGAGAACACCTCGCTCGCTGAATTTGCCCTCCTTATTTTTCTTATGAGACCATTCAGGGATCGCATCTAATGTATGATTCAGCTATCCCCATGTGAACAAGACAACTCACGAGCGATATATAGCAAACTCTCAGTTCGCAGCGTAGCCCCACCACAATATTTACCGACCAAAGCATCGCATCAGAGACATCGGCCAACCATGGCGGATTACTCTAAGCCTTCGGACTCGACAAAAAAGGATATCTACATGTTCGAGCAAGAGAATGGGACTTTCGAGCGCCAGGTTTCGTCTTTCAGATCATGGATCTCATCGAAACCCGGGGCTCAATTCCCACCAGAAAAGGATCGTTCTGTGAGCAGAAGATCACCAGTCTTATCGAGAGACACATCTGACTTGAAGAAAGGTCCTTTACATCAATCTCGGATGCCGCTGGGCGTCTCGGGCCAATCTGGTAAGGACTTTGAACGGTCTGGAGGAAATCATCCAAATTGTAATTCTGGACTGGGAGCTGTTCCCAGAAGGATGGTAAGATTTCGGGCCAGACTGGAAGAGTCTTTGCTAGATTACCCAGGTCCTTTACTGGCCGCGATGGTACTGATTCCGTCGACCCTCTCTATGGCTTCACTCGTCTTTGCCAATTATACTTCAAAGCAGAGCCAAACTATTCAGCACGTTTCACAGTCCCGGTGCTCTGGGACAAGAAGAGTGAGACGATCGTGTTAAATTAGTCCTCGGAGATAATTTGCATGTTCGACAGGGAATTCGACAGTCTCCTTCCAGCCAATTTGAGAGAAATCTTCAAGGTGAATGGAGGACCTTTGCCTCCTCATTTGGAACAAGAAATTAATGACATGAACGAATGGATTTATAACCTCATCAACAACGGGGTGTACAAGGCGGGGTTCCCCGACACTCAAGATGGCTACGAGTCAAATGTCATCGCGCTATTCGAGTCACTCGACCGAGTCGAAGACATCCTCGCCAAGGGCAAAGAAAAAAACCTTCTCGGCTATCATATCACAGATGCAGATATCAGACTATACCCGACAATCGTCAGGTTCGACGTCGCGTACCACACACTGTTCATGTGCAATTTGAAGATGATTCGACACGATTATCCGCGTATCCAGAAATGGTTGATGAGATTGTATTGGGACGAGAGTGAAGAGACGAGAGGGGCATTTAAGAAGAGTAAGAATTTTGACGCGGTGAGTGATTTAAATTTCCTCTTGTCGAGCCACGGAACTTACGCTGATGAATGCTTGACAGATCAGGAGGGGATATGCTCATACATCGAGAAAGCAACACATTCCAATCGGGCCAGCCGCGGACATGCTGTCGCTGTGAGGGCGAGCTAGTTTTTCAGCGTAAAAAATGGATGGTCTGAGCTCTGTACAATGCTGTTAAACCGTATGCTGATTTCTCTGGTGCCTGTTGATGTGGCTCAATATGGCTCAAAACATTCCAGCACTGGGACTGTACTCTTTTAAGTCAATAAAGACGCGGCATGATCTTTGCAGATGGCCAATAAGGACGTGGGAAAAGGGCCGAGATTCCAGGAGTTTGGTCGAAATACAAGATACCGGTAACAATTTCCTCATGTATGTCAGTAGTGCATGGTACGCTGAATGCCATTCGTGGCCATGGCTGAAATTTGAGAGCCTTTCCAGCCTTCTTGAAGTCAGCGAGTTACAATTGGACACATTGCACACAACGTCATGAACTCACCACCTCTAACTTACCGACTTTTGCGGTATTTATCGGCCTGTACATGTTCTGGGGGTTTTGGTTGAATGGCATTCCCTGGATGAAGATGCATCGCATTGTTAGGTCATGAGAACTTTGCTGGTGGCGTCCCCTAAATCTATTTTCAGTGCTGATGCGGCGAAGCTGGGCGAATGAAAGTCGGTACCGAGTGTCGCTAATCTGCCTTCCTGCAGGTCAGACGGTCCGGCCAGTGATCTTGTATGTGGGGAGAATTCTTCCACCCCATCGGTGAAGTCTATTACTCTATTTTCCCGCATTGGGGAGTAAGCACAGGCAGTCAGGAGGCTCAGATAATCAGATTAGCTTTGCTGTGCCACGGCTGCCGTGTAGATTTCCTTGGTTTTGAGGAATTTCTAGCGATGTGGAAGGGGTATAAATGTAGGGCTTCGCTGGCGTCGATACAGGCTCTGTATTTCATCCGTCAATCTTCCTTTCCTACACTATCGTTCCTCTTCTTACTTTCCTTGCCACTTTGAACTATTCCAACTCAATCGTTGAGTCTTGACAACTTGGACAATATGCTTGCGCTATCGACAATCGTTCTTCTCTTGACAGCGGCAGCTAATGCTGTTGACACAACTGTCGATCCTCAACTAGTCGCATCACTGAAAGGATCTGCGACACAACTCGATCGCTTGAAGCTTCTCGCATCGGATTCCGATTGGCTTTTTGACTTCAATGCTCAGAAGGGCTATACGTACAGTCCTGGATCTGTCGTCAATGCGAATGCCGTGAGTAAACACCCAGAGACTTCGACTGCCTCCAAAAACTGCCCCTGACACTTGCCAGGCAGCCTTCCCAGCGCTTACAACAATGGGCATGACTATGGCGATGCTAAACCTCGGACCATGCGCCATGCTTCCGCCTCACATGCATCCAAGAGCGACAAATCTCGTGGTCGCCGTCGAAGGAACCACAAACACGTATATGGTTGAGGAGAATGGAGCCAGACTTGTCAAGCAGACATTGACTCCAGGCAAGATGACTATCTTCCCACAAGGAAGCTTGCACACAATGCAGAATACCGGTATGCTCTTTCTCGAGGACCACATCGAGCTCGGCTAATCGTTGATCAGGATGTACGAACGCAACTCTTGTCTCGGCCCTCAATTCCGAAGATCAAGGAACATTGAACCTGTTGAACAGCCTATACATGTTCCCGGATGATATGATCAAGGCGGCGTATGGCGGTGGTGACTCGTTCGCAGCAATGAATATGTCTGGTGTCGCTGGTGAAATTCCTCCAGTTGGTACTGGGAGTATCCTTGGTTCGGCGGAGTGTCTTGCTGCTTGTAAGAAGAGCAGCTCGTAGTGGAAATTGGAGACTTCGATGAAAAGCACACGACGGCGGCTGAAGCAACAAATGGAAACAATCATTGTCTCTTGATGACTGTGAAGTATACCTGATGACAGATATGTACGTACTATAAAATTTGAACACGCCTGACTTGGGCAACATGCTTGGTCTCCACGATTTATCTCAGCGCCGATCTAGACATCTACCGTCGTCTGGAATTTGCTGAATCCGATGTAATAACTTACTGATGGACTTCCGCAGTGGTGATCATATCTCGTCCGCCCCCAGACTAGCGCGCCCTTGCCGTGTGCTGAAATAGGATCCATGGGCTGAGCCTGAAGGCTTGGTGTGGCGATTTTCAGCAGGGCACGGTGTGTACCCATTTGTCACGTACATGGTTTCTAGCAGGGAAGCGCCTCAATAATCAGCTGGTGCCCGAATGAGGTTATGTTGATGCTTTTGATATTGATGCTCTTGCTGACTGTTGATGTTGACATTGATTTCGCGTGGAGACTTCGGAAGTGCCCGAATGTACCAATGCGGGGCAAATTCCGCCCGCCACAGGCATCTCGAAATTTATTTTTCCCCGCACAACAAACCAGAACAACACCACGACACTGTCAAAAACCACTGAATACAAGCCTACCAGCCTCATAATGGCGAAGTCAGGAAGTCAAGCAGAGGAAGATCTGGAAATCCTCAAATCGACTGTTGCTACGACTCAAGCACTCCTCGCCCAACTCCATTCCCAAACTGCTTCGACAGAAGAAACAAAACAGACCGAAGTCAATGCTCTGGACCTCGCACACGATGCAGCCTCTCTCATACGCGCACACTCTACGAAACTGTCTCTTCTGATAATCAACAAGCCATTCACGGCATCTGCGATCACTAGGATTCTGCGAGAGCTTGTCAGCGGCCCTCTCCCTGGACTTGCCTCGGCCATCGAACTATGCGACGCGACTACGTATACCCGAGCAATGCACGAAGAGTTGAAGTATCAGGCTGGCAGGGTTCTGACGGAATTTGGAGCTTTGGTCAAGGCTATACCTTTGGACGGAAAGATATTGGGCGATGATGCGAAGAATGGGACTGGTTCGTCCAAGGGCAAGGGAAGTTTGGCCATGACGGGAACTGTTTGGCAAGCCTGCGATGCAGTGATTGAATTGAAGAAATTGGGTATCGCCGGACTGGTAGTGAGAAAGGCGGAACAGTACAGGGCAACTCTCAAAGATGCTCTGGAGGAGCTGCAGGAGTGGGGCGAGGAGGAGTCCGATGGAGAGGATGAAGGAAACACAGGAAGTGACGACGAAGACGATGCTCAGGCAGAGGTAGACAACATGTTTGGGAGTCAACGACATATTACGAGCGAAGACCCAGAGAAGATCCGGCCGAGATTAGAAGCTACGTTGAAACGTCTACGGCTACTTAGTCTGATGTACCAAGCAGTAACCAAGAGGCGCTTCAAGACAATCACAAAATCACCGCTGGCTGATCCAGCACCTGTGGAAGCAAAGGAAACGAATGGAGCTAGGAATATTCTTGGTAGCGTGGACGCAGTGCTCGATGTCATGAAGAAAATCCCAGATATTGTCGATGAGTTAGCCAGTGGCTTCTACGAGCTGGACGTGAAGGAGATCGATAAATGGATGGACCAATGCTTCTTCTCGGGATTCACAGCTCTGAACCTCTTGGACAAGAATTGGAAGGGCGAGGAAGACGAGTTCACGTCTTGGGTGAGTCTATCGTGATATGTCAGTAGCTGGCGCTAACACTTTCCAGGTCCGCAAATTCCATCTTGCAATGAAGGGAGAAGTGGAACACAAATAAGGTTCGGAGTCCGGAAGAGATAAGAAACCTCAGATGACAGCTCCCATCAGATGGAACCTGCAGATGATTCTTGCTGGTGATCAAGGTTAGAGTCTGTGCTTGGACATCTTCCTGGGATGTGACACGAACTTCGTCCCAGGTCCGCCCCTCCGTACGGAGTACCGGCGAGCCAAGTTGTTCAGCATATCGGGAGCAGCTTGTATCTTGAGTAGGGGGATCAAATTAACGTTAATTTCGAAGCTCTTTACGCACTAATTCGGATTGCTATTGTCTCTAATGTTCAGCTGAATTCCTCGTTGTGGAAAAACCTGCGGATCTTGTTTGTCTCTGTCAAAGTTGACGATACGAGCCAAGCAATAGAATCCCACGCCACCCCCTTGCCTTCAGCGCTTGGTCGGCTACCACGAGCCTGCCAATGATGTTATCAGTGCCCATATCTTGATGATGCAGTTTCAGGGTCTTGTCAATACGAAGGTTAATCCCCAATATTTCTTTCTCGAGGATTTTGCTGTCTCATTCAGAACATCATGAACTTCCAACCTGTTTGTTTTGCAATTTTGCACCGATCGTGACAGAAAAGTCTTTCGTCAGTTTTGTGTATCCCTTTTCAATCCATTAGCTTGAAAATGACCACCACTATTGAATCCGATATTCCTTTCGCCATCACAACTACCTTCACAGCACCGACACAATGTGCAGAAGCGATTGGAGGCCTCACGATGTTGAAAAATGATGGCTTCAGGATATGGCTCAATCACCCACTACCAGTCCCTGGAACCACAATTAGTTCTTGCTATGCTCCAGAGTTTGCATCTAGTTTTCTGTTGGAGAGAGGCGGGGTTTCGCAAGCTGCGATGAGCCCCGTGGTCTGTCCCGCCGGGTACACCACGCAAGGCCCTTTCACTTCAAATTACATTGCCTGCTGTCCAAGGTATGGATCGCTGTTCCCTGATAGCTGGTCGTGCTGACTATTGGTAGTGGATGGGATGGGCTCGCGCAAGCTGCCAGTCCGCCTTCGGACCGACCCGCGTTTGGGGGAACATGCTTCAGCAATATATTTGGTTCGACCATTAGGATAACTTCATACGATGACTCCAGCGTGATAGCTTCCTCCCTTTTCACCGCAACAAATTCTCAAGATCAAGCATTCGCATTCCCGTACGAAGGGTTCGCTCTCGGAGCCGCAATAGTCGCAAGCACAACCCCTCCTCCTCGGTCGAGATCTAGCTCGACAGCAACATCCACATCCACACCCGGTACCGCCACAGAAGTATTTTCCGACTCTTCGAACGATGGCGAATCTTCGAATGCGGGTGTTCTGGCAGGGGCGATTGTCGGCAGTATTCTAGGAGCTTTGGCCATGGCTGGTATCATCGCATGGGCATTGCACTACAGAAAGAAACGACTCTCGACACATTCGCTGAATCCCAATTTCAATTTTCCAGACTACGGCTCGCACATACGATTGAACAACGATAGTCCTACGCCGATGGTATATCTGAGACAGCCACCACAGACGATGATGGATTACTTTGGTGCCAAAGGGATAGAGAGAGTCGCGGTCAATGGATACAACGACAATATACCTCACGAGCTTCCGACTGGACTGGCTGGCATTGATCGGCAGCAGAGCACAACTGGGGAGTTGGAAGCGAGACCTGTGGTTGTGCATGAGATGGATGCAGGGTCGTGGGTTCCCAGCATAGCGGCGAAGAAATTACCCGATTTACCTCCTCGTTCATCATAGATGTTGAAAGTAGAAGTTTTGTTTCCAGATGGACTTTTGTTTCGGGGAGCGGGGGAGTTCGGATACCAGGCGTTCTGAGATGAAATATTATATAAGCAAAAATAAGGCTTTGAGGGTCTTCTGTGTCGCCTCAAGGAAACAATGTACCTTCTATTCAGGCATCTGAGATCCGACGATCATTCTGAGACATTCTTGCATGCGGCGATCCAGAATTATCTCCCCACGTCTGGAGTACCGATGCCAATCTTCCCCTCACATCACGTCAACCAGTCAGCACCCATGCTTCCTGTTGTGCCACCTCAGATTTAAAGCCGAGAGGGCGACGATCAGCCACACCGTTGACTCGGACCAGCACATGTCTTTTTCTCTCTAGGTCAAGTTATTATCAACGTGCGCTCAACCAAGAGACCAGATCTAATCCTCAACTTTCGTGTTTTCATCCTCGTCAAGAATGGCAACAACGCCACTAGTCGTCGCACTTGCGCCCTGGACTCTCAAAGGAACAGTCTACTCTTTCATGTTCTACATCTCACTTTCGTCAGCAGAGGCTCTACAGTCCCAGAAGCCCCTTCTCTACTCTCCGCTGGAAGCCGCATCGTCATTCTCAGACGGCAAATTGATCGGTGGTCTGGCATCCGTTCAGATCATCCGCTACACTGAGTCTCCCGTCGGTCCATACGACGAGTTTATTCTCGTGCCGGGGAAATTCCAGTATGAGGTTGAGGTGAAAGACAAAGACGGGAATATCAGAAAGGAGACCAGGGAGAATCTGAGAGTCACGAGGATATATGTCAGTCAAGCGGCGACATGTTGGAATGGACGAAATAGTGAGCTTTGCCCCTGCCATTTCACAGAACATAGGATTGAAAAAATAGACTGGAACATCCCCAAACACCTCGCCGACTTCGAGTTCAAACCTCTTGCAAACAACGCAGTTCGCATTTCTGTCTTCCCTCTCGAAATCAGCGGCTCCGGCACCAAGAGGACGAGATCGAGCTCTCCATTCTTCTCGGCGGTTTACAAACCCATCTCGTATGCGCCATGTTTTCCACTGTCGACAGCAGCAGCGAAGTATGTCGGACTGGATTTAAATCTTGTGCAACCGCCTTTGCCAGATGGGACAGCATCGTCAGAGAAGGAACTAATTGGGACGGAGCAGTGGTGCGAGGTAATGCCGCTGGAGTGGTCGAGGAAGACTTCGTTGGGGTGGTGGGATTTGAAGGCTGGGGAGGTAACAGAGGAAGATGCTCTTTTGAATAATGATAGTGATGGAGGTGCAGCGGGGAATGGGACGGGCTATGAGAACTGGTGGCCTGGGATCGGGGGGTGGAGGATCGGGTTGATGATGGAGGATGCTATGATTGGGTTTCCGGAGGGGAAGCGCTGGGATGGACCAGCAGAGTAATATTCTTTTAAGTTGGTTCAATTTAGTTTTAGTTCCAAGGTTCTCAGGTTTATAGGACGGTCTCTAGGGTAGTATGGTTCTCCTTCGTGTATCAGCATGTTTAAGCTTTCTTTCACAGAAATTTCAACTTGCTCAGCAGGTAAGATCTCATCTGGTGAGTCGTTCCTTGTTTTCGAACGTCCATGAAGTACGCTGTATGCAGTATCCTTCTGACATGTTTCTCTCTTTTTTCCGAGCCTCAACTGATAGGTCTCATAGTCAGACTTAACATGCTATCTAGAGCTAGGCTGTGGTACGGACCGACCCGGAGTCAAATCTTCGCCCATATCTTTATCTTTCAAAAGTGGGATGGTAACGTCCATTTCAGAAGCGATGCTCTGCCTTCTCTCCTCTTTCATTTTGTCCCTGCTCTTACTTCATCTAAAACCATCTCACATTGGCCCCAGATCAGAATGGCACCTTCCGCGACTGATACATCCCCCACCTTGACCTACAAAAGTGGAGATCCAAGCTTGACGCTCCCTGAAGATGTCCCAACTGGACCTCCAGTATTTGAGGACAAGTACGAAGAGCGAAAGTACCTCAAACATCGACTTGCTCTAGCCTTTCGTATCTTTGCCAAATTTGGATTCTGTGAAGGAATCGCGGGTCACATCACGCTTCGAGATCCCGTTGACTCACAGTGCTTTTGGGTCAATCCATTTGGTCTGTTCATGCAGAACTCTAAGCTTCGTAGAGTTCTTGACTTATAGTTCTAGGTCTGCACTTCTCGCTCATCACTCCAGAAGATCTTATTCTTGTCAGTCACGATGGGAAAGTGATTGATGGAGGACGAAATAGATTCCTCAACTTTGCCGCCTTTGCCATCCACTCCGAGATCCACGCTGCAAGGCCAGATATCGTGTGTGCAGCTCATTCGCATAGCACATATGGTCGAGCGTTCTGTGCAACTGGCAGGACATTGGAACCCATCACCCAGGATTCGTGTGTGTTTTACAACGATCATGTGCTGTATCCGTAGGCGAGATCGTTCTCCAGCAACCCAAGATCCCATATCTGACGAGAAATAGCACATTTGCAGGCGTAGTCTTGGCTTCCGATGAAGGAAAGTATATTGCTGCAGCTTTGGGGAACAAAAAAGCAGTGCTTCTGGGGAATCATGGACTGCTTACCGCAAGCCGGTCGATCGAAGAAACAGTTGCGTACTTTGTTCTTCTGGACAAGTGCTGTGAGGTGCAGTTAGCGGCTGATGCGTCTTCTGCTGGTACTGGAAAGCCACTTGTTTTGATTGGCAAAGCTGAGGCACAATCGACTTGGGAGGCTGTGGGAACGAAGGAGAATGGGTATTGTAAGTTCCGCGCCATGTATGGATATTGTACGAGTACTGATAAGCTACAGTTCAAGGACTTCCACTCTTTCAGACAGTGGAGCACGAATTAGGTAATAGAACATTTTTAGGGATAGGATTGGAAACTATTTAGACTCTTAGAATATTTCAAGCACGAGATATCACCGAACTATACCTCCACATCATTCCATCATTCAAGCTATCATTCTTGCTTGTAAAGACTGTGTAGTGTTGTAACCTACTCGAAGTGTCAGGAGATGATATTTTCCGACTACCTCAAGACTTGAAGGGGGTCGCGAGAGGAAGTCCGGCCGATGCTAGGCTGCCTTGAAGGGCTGGAGCAACTGTTGGATCACCCTGTCCAATCGGCGTCGGAGTCGTTTCAACTTCGCTTGGTATCGTGAGCGTCTGCTCCTCGAAGTCGAGGTCCTCCAGATTTTCTTCAATATAGCTTTGCATCCAGTCGGACCACTCTTCGTCACTCATATCATCAGGGTCAATCTCCTCCTCCCCAAATATCCACGCAGACGGTCCTGCAAAGAGTGGTACTGTGATGTTGTTGGACTCGTATAAAAGTCCTCTGATGCGTCTCGGAGGCTTTGGTGTGGAGAACTTCGGTATTCCGGGCAAAATACCTTGAAGTTCTAATGGAATGCCATCGTTCTTAAACTTTGCCAGCGCTGCAGCTGCATCCAGGGGTCGAAAACTGTTGACTGGATCTCTTATCAACAAGCCTGCTTGGAGCAAAGCCAGATCCGGGTACTCTGCGTATCGAGCGGTGGACTTGGCTAGATCCTTGTGCTGCGTCAAGTAAAACTCATCGTCGGTGAGGAGCGCCCATCCGGGATCGTCTACGGCCAAAGCCTTGGGCCAGCATCGATTCTCCTTCAGGCCATGCCAATCCTTGTCCTCAGGCAATCCATCCCAATCTGCAAAAGTGAAGAGGGCTCTTCCAGTCTCGACTGAAACAGTAGAGACAACAGCTAACGCTTGGTCAGTAATAATTTTACAAAATGCAAACAACAGAAGATTGTCAATACATACTGGTTGTCTGCTTGGCAACTATCGGCTTGTCAACAACCGCCGTGCCTACCGAGCGAATCCAAGCGCTCTGGATGTAAGATCTGTACTCTTTCGTCTTCAAGGCGAGCTGACCACGCTTCTTTCTCACGGCTCGTAATACTTGAGCGGCGTTATCATTGCAAAATTGGTTCCAAATCTGTCCAGCTTTCCGATTATCATCATCTGGCACCAAGCGGATTCTTTGGGATCGCCCGTTTAAAGTAGCCACATCATCGCCAGGCCAAAAGTAGCGCGGCGGCCACTCATCCCTGTCGCATCCGTGAGTGATGGTTTTCGGTTTATTTTTCACTACTTTGATCGACGTGGTTAATTCCACAAACCCATTCGCCCAAGCCCAATTGTGTTGACTTCGAACGGCCACCAGTGGAGCAAATACTGGTCGATCCCCAGTGATCAGTTGTTTTCCCATCCATGTTTGTGTTTGCTGTAGCGCCACAAGTAAACCGAACCATATCTGGTGTCAAAGTGTGTACACTCATGACGGATCTGGTAACGTCTTAAAGATTGATTCCCGGTCAGCTTACGAGGTTAGAACTGACCTGTAGTGATAGCACGCTTGCGAATATGCTCTCGAGCAAGTTTGCGGCAACACACTCGTGAACCAACCAATTGGTATCTTTGTCTTGGTAACGTGAATAGTTTTGTCGTGTCCAGCCCTTGCGCATTCGGTGCTCGTTTCATCATCGCCAATTTTTCCTTCGTCAAGGTCTACGCCATTGACTTTCGCAGGCTTTGCTCGTTTCATGAGACCACAAGCTGAGCTTGACTCCGTTGACTGGCTTTTACTAGTACCACTATCATGTGAAGTTGTACCGCTCAGGTCGCTCGGACGGTTGATTTGTGAAGACGGCTGGCTATGAGTTTGCGATTTTGCAGTTCCATCGTTATTCTCGCCCGCGCTGGTTGTAGGATTCTGTTGGAGACTGGTGCTAGTTCCGATGTCATGACTGGTAGTAGCCTTCGAACCGGACAGATTCGTTGGGGTTTGCTCGAGTTTTGTCGTTGTAGGAGTACCGTTATCGGACTTCACATTTGTTGGCTTGTTGTCGGTTGGCTTATCATTGCTGGGAGGAGCTAGATGTAAGTCGCTCAGTAAACGCTCATCTTCACCGGCTTTGAACAGCGATATGCAACGGGCGATGTTATTGGCACCTCCCCGTAAGCACGCGCCAACTTATTTTCCAAGCGGCTATTCCTCAGTATCTCGAGTCAACCACGTACCTGAAATTTCTCGCGGGTTCTTGCAGGCACTTTTGTTCTTTCTTTTGCATCCAATGCTTGCGCCAGATACGGCACCTTCATCTGGAAACTGGGTCAAGGTACTGAATACTTGGAAAGGATCGAAGTTGATTTCTGGAGCCCCGCAGGTTTTGCCGACCCACTGTATGGCAGTCAGCACAGTTCTCCAGCTCTATCATTCCTCATATGGGCAGATACATACATTGTCCATGAAGCTAGATGCCTCTAAAGCATTTTCGGCGAAAGTCTATGCTGCTTGAATTGAGAGCTTCACTGCTGCAAGCAACTGACCTCCTACCGGCACAAAGCTGATTCTAACCTCGACAATGGTGGCAAACGCTTGTAGCAGTATCCCACATAGTAAATTGTCCAATTGTTCAAGGGCCTCTGCCACAATGCCGGCAATTTCTTCGGCGAGCTCCACGATGGCACCTCCGCAGGTGCATTGGCCTATAACCCATTCGTATCCATCATCATCCTTATTAACTGCCGAAGGGTTTGCTTTCCAGTCTTCTTCGGTCATCAATGGTTCACACTAGAAGTGATCAGTATGTTTTCTATTTCACATTGGATAATATTAAGTTGAGAAAGGATATTGAGGCTGTGCCATGTGTTGTCAAAAAGGTTCCAGGACTAAACTCACTGAGGCGCCATTGACTCCTGGCATAGTCTTTTCGCAAAATATATTACACGGTTTTAAAGACTTCGCTATGTTTCTCTGTTGAATAGAGATATATTTGTAGCAATTTCCCGCTATAGAGTATTGGGCGATGATTTGGTCGTCTTTGTCTCGACGGATGATTTTTGATCCATGTTGTGAAGGTAGACCGCAAGCCAAGGAGGATATAAACGTCAGGTAAACAAGTGACCAGGCCCAGAACATACCCATTGCAAATAGAGACACAAGAATAGAGATTGAAATACTCGTAGCCAGACAGACGGTAACAAAAAATGATATACAGTCGTTTTCGATAATGGTTTGTAGCTCAAACTTTGGCTTGCTTCAGCTTCAGCACAGTGACGATTTCCGTGTCCAGATGTTCATCATTTAAGGACCTTTTTCACGCCTGTGATCTGTTCTGAATACATTTAGAAGTCTGCGCACTATGATAAGCACTCCTCTGGATCCAATGCTCACTGACTCGAATGCTCTCCGAATAGAAGTTGCTTGGGGTCGTCGAGTGGCCTTTGGCCATGTTGCAGTTATTCCAACGTCGCTGTTGGGCCCCAATATCTATCTTTGGATCATAGCAATGTCCCTGAAGGAGACAATGGGATAATTGAGAGCTGGAGCGAGCCCCTGGTGTGAACTCCATACTGCAGGTTGATGTTATCATGTTGATCATCAGCAAACCTCGTAGAGCCTGGCAAGAACTTTAGAATAGTCGTCAAAAGCAATATGCAAGCCGGATTTCCAATAGCAATTACAGCAACATGTTAGCCGAGTATAATTTGTTATCAAATAGAATGCACTGCCACCGAGACTTTTTCGGGCTGACGAGTGTATTTAGACCAGATGGACACATTACTCGTGATGTGTTCCATATAAACACAACACCGTTGATGAAAGTCCAACAACTATAACAAGATGGGTAGCATTGATGCAACCACACGAAACGCGAAACGGCCCGAAATCAGTAACTGCAGACAGCCAGCCATGCAATGCAACATATAACCTTTCTGCTGACCGGACTTGTGGCCATGTTGACAAGGTAGGAGCAAGTTTCCAAGTGAACCATACTACTTATGTAAGCGAGATTCGTTGGCCGTTAAAACGGATCAGCTCGATCATGACTTCTTACCACGGTCACGGTCTTTGCCGCCAGGCTTCCGATTGAAGTACTTCAAAATAGAAATCGTCCGAGGTCGGTTGGGTAGCCAGGATAAAACCAACAGCGGCGCAGTGAACCACATCGGCGAGGTTGCAGTGGGGTCGGGATCCTAGCGGTTAGAGACAGCAGCAGATCGACTGGACCGCACCTCAAATTGAATAAAATCTCCTAAATTATTCGAGTGGCGACACGTGTTATTCTGCAGATCGTTTGCCTTGAGATCAAAATTTCTATCCTCACCGAGCAATTCGTCCTGGGTCTTGTGTTCTGGCTCAAGTCGACTCAAACACCGTGCAAGAAAATACAGCCACGAGACGATTCCCCCACTTCACGACCAAGCTTACGCATCATTGGACCGAGCGGAACGATGGCAAGATACCCCTTTGGCAGATATTCCAGGGATAAGATGGTAGCTACCATCACTTCTTTCTACAAGTTTCAAGCCGGCATGCACTCGAACACAAGCGGCTCGTGTGATTTCTCTTATCCTCCTCCAACAGGATGGCCTGGAGTAAAAAGAGAGCTGTTCTCCTGGTACGATGATACCGTCATCGATCTCATTCGTCATCTCCCATACATTGACGACGAGGGTCTTTTTATCTTGCCCGACACAAAAATCATCGGTCACGCCTCACCAGACTCCATAAGGTCGAAGACTGAGGGGTGGATGAGGAGTCAACAAGAGGACATACAAGCAAAGAATGATGCTACGGAGATGGATGGCACTACCGAAAACAAGGCTGAGAGCGAGGATGATAGCGACTCGGATGACATGGAGCCATACTTCCCGGAATACATGCTGGATCTTGCGGCTGGAGGTCAATACGGATCTACAATCTTGGTCGATACGAAACACAATACTATTATCTGGTGGGAATACGAAGAGGGATTCAGAGACATTCCAGATGAGATCGTGGCGAAATATCCATGTGACTTGTGGTTCTATTACAGCAAAGAAAGTAATGACCACAGGACTGAGCGGTCTGGAGATGGTATCGGCAAGCTTCAAGGAACTACTGACGACACACAGAAGTCCGTGGAATCTGATGACGAGGACTCTGATGATGAAGAATGGTATCGATTTCATGACTCGCATGCACATCAATGGAAAATCAGTCCCGCCTATTCGCCGGAAGATTTCTTCGAGATGTGCAAAGAACAATTCAGAATCATGAACTGGGTGCCAGTGTTACATGATGGATGTCGTGGGAAAGTCGTTCAATTGCCTAGACACCAGGTGTTCGAAGGCGAACATTTGAGAATGAAGCAGGTATTGCAGGCTGCTGGGTGGCCAGGCGATGGAGAAGCAAGGGGTTGGGATAAAGCAGGGGCGGAGGTTGCAATGCAACAGATGCACAACGAGTATGAGGAGGAGAGATAATCACGGCGAAAAGGAGTGGCGAGAGACATTCCGATGAATAAAAAATGGAAAGACATTGTGATTCGTGAGGGGAGGTAGTCGAGGAAATATACGCGGGGTTGTTGTTTTTGGAATTGGCTAAGTTTGAGCTCTCAGGTGAATTATAGTATCGTTTTGAACTACCCCGTTCCAGCGACCCGCTATCGTGATGAATCTGATGTGTCGGAAGGGGAGGTTTGTGTGCACCAAGGCGTAATTTGACTGATATGATGTTCGCGAATGAAGGATATCAAGAATCGAGCATTCACGGAGTTTATCATCATCCGCAGGCGGCCATAACGTCTAGCCGTAAGTACGCATTATGGCGCGACGATGCAGCATGATTATAATCGATTTCACCAGGAGCATATAAAACGCTTTCCAACAGCGAACTCATCAGTGACATACCTGGGTTCGTCGCATCAAGATTCCTCGTAGGAAAATATCGGCCCTTTCATATTCCAGCTCGATTTACTTTCGTGGCAGTTTCTGCCCATCCATTTTCCAGAAAGATCAACACATGTCGTCCGTCAAGCCACTTGTACTCCTCCTGGGTGCAGGCGCGAATATCGGAAAAGCAGTGGTAACGAAGTTTGTCAGTTCTGGCTTTGATGTCGCGGCAGCTGCCCGCAGGTTGAAAGATGGCCAGTTGTCACACGGGAGATGGACATTCAAGATCGATTTGAACAGGCCTAACAGCGTCGCTGATCTGTTCTCAAAGGCTCACTATCAGATCGGTATACCCAATGTAGTTATCTACAATGATAATTGCTTGACTCTCGATGATGACATCGCTGCTGACATCTGCTCCCATAGCTGCAGCTCTCACATTTCCATCGGATGGGAACCCGCTCTCAGTGTCTGTTGCTGACATTGAATCTTCCCTCAACATCAACACACTGAGCATGTATGCTATAGCTCAGCAAGCAGTGGCAGGATATGAGAAGCTGCCCAAGTCTGTCTTGAAGACTTTTCTATACACAGGGAATATCCTCATCTCGGCACCGAGACCGTTGCTCATTTCGCTCGGTATGGGAAAAGCTGCTTCGGCCCATGTAATCCGGGCCGCAGCGCTGGGCTATAATGAGCAAAATTACCGGTACGATCCGAAAAGTTGAATTCTGATACCGCACTGATCCATCCGAAGCTTTTGCTATGTCGATGAGCGCAAGGAGGATGGTTCGTCGGTGGGTACGGCTGTCAGTGGATCTGCGCTTGCAGATTATTTCTTTGAGCTAGCGAAGCAGAAACATCAGGGGCCCTGGAAATCAACTTTCGTTGGAGGGAAAGGCTACGTCAACTTGGATTGAAGAAACTTGTTGCGGCTGGAGAGAACTCGATATCTCAGTCTTCGCTTCGGGAGCTTTCCCTTCCGTGGTATCGCTTGGATGCTGAGAAACGAAACAAATGTTGTTGTTCAAAAGTGAAATTTGGTATGTCAACAAGCGGGAAGTGAGGATTCAGTCGAAAGATGGATCGGAAAGCCTCATCACTTGGGGTTCGTGCGGATTCTAAACAAATTGGATCGATCTGCACATGAGCATTAAGCGAATCCCCCTTTCCTCTAGCCGAACCACGAGTAGATCTTCATGATATCGGCATTCGTAGTACTTTGATCAAGCGGTAAACCGAAGCAGATCGTCTGCTTCGTCTGAACTTTACTCTCAAGAGACCGCCCTTGACCGTCTTCGTCTTGTCTACCCCTTGTTCCATATGCAGATATGCAAGGGTTGACACGCCTTGGCACGCCACAAGGAAACGCCAATTGTCTCGGCTGGCGATCAAGCTTCCATTAACCCTGTATTCTTGGGTCCTCTTACTTACTTCCAAACCGTACTCGCATTTTACTTGCATAGAGAATAAAATATGTGCATAACTTCAGGAAAGATACCCGATGCGGCAGCGCTTCTGAGTTCGAGTAAAACACTAGCCATTTCAAACTCCACACTTCAGATGGTATAAGTCACTACCTTTCCCACCTTCACTTTCCGTCCAGGACTGTTCTCAAACATTACGCTCATTCATTCTCGTTCATTCTCATATTCATTCTCATTCGTTGTGCTGGTCACTCATTTAGTTCATCATGTACACTTTTACTTCAATCCTCAGCTTGGCTGCGCTATTCTCCACGGTTCTGGCACATGGGGAGATCACTTCCCCGCCCACTCGATCGGCTGGACCTGCCATGGATGCTGCATGCGGTACATCAGTCTCTGCTCTCGTCAAGGCAGACACGACTAGCCATGTTGAAGACATGCCTGAAGCTGCTGCACTCATTCCTGGATTCAACTCGACTGCTTGCAATGTCTTCCTGTGCAAAGGTCAACAGTTTGCCGACAACACTGCAAATGTACAGAACTTTACCGCTGGTCAAGTTGTCAACATGCGCGCTGTGATCCCGATTCCTCACGAAGGACCGATGAATGTGTCTGTCATCAATACCGCGACCAACACAGCCATCGGAGCTCCATTGATCAGCTTCGACAGCTATGCCGATGAGTCTCTCGCTACTCTGCCAGCCAACAATACCAACTTCGATGTTACCGTGCCTTCTGATTTGGGTTCCGCATGCTCTGTCGCTGGTGCTTGCGTAAGTTGTACGGCTTTCGTGGCTGATCGAGGCTGACAAGCAACAGGTTATGCAATGGTTCTGGTTCGGAACTGGAGCTCAACAGACATATGAGTCGGTATGTTATCGCCCTCGAAGTTTTTGTTTTGCTTTGGAATTAGACTCTTACGAGGACCGCTTGCTGACTCGATCATCAGTGTGTCGATTTTATCGTTGTTCCTGAAGCTGCAGCAGCCCCAGCAGTTTCTGCTCCTGTGGTTGCTGCACCAGCTACCGTTGCGGCCCCAGTAGCTGTCGTAAACGATGAGGAGGATGATGCTTGTTGAGACATTGCGACACAAGTTAAGCAGTGATCGGAATTTTTCCCTCTGAGAAGGGGCGAACAGCGATGTGGAGAACATAAGAAACAGGAGGCCAAGATGAAGGAAGTAAATGCATCTGGTTGAGAAGGTAGACAGAAAGCACTTAGGACTATTTGTATCAATTTATGCTGTAATATAATACAAGACATGACGAGCACTGGTCTGGCTGTAATTTTTCTTGTCGCGTTTGACTGGAAGAGAGAATCCAAACGACTGTCATTTCGTTAAGAAAGAGGACCAGTAAGAGAAGCCCGCAAGTACCGCCAATTCTTGGAAGCAACATGTAAATCTATGAAGCGAAGTCAAGAGGAGGATGGGACACTGCTGAGGTCCACTCGTGGGAGTATGCTACTGGAGTATCACGTGTATCGCTAAATCTGGAACGTGTTGTTTTGATCGACGCGTCGACGCGATTTCTTATCTGTTTGATAAATCCACCACAGCACCCACACCTGCTGCACCTCAAGACGACCTGCATTTGAGCCTGCACACAACACCCAATCAGCCGCCAATATGCCTCCATCGTATGGGCACACCTATGACCTCATTGGTACTCCTCGTCAGCCACTAGCACCCACGAACATAAACAGTATCCTCAATCCAGCTCCCGAAAATGATAAGACAATTCACCTCGGTAAAGCGCCCATGGTATGCGACTCTGCCCATCCAGACTACCGTGGTAGACTGATACAAAGATAGGGCGAAGCTCCATCTGCCAAACGGAAAGCTGACGAGTACGATGATGACGATTCCGACGAAGGGGTCTATGTCACCCAAAACTGCGACCAGATCCGACGCAAGATCCACGCATTCATCAACAGCGGAGAGATGAAAGTTGGAGAGTTTCAGAAGGCAATTGGCGTCAACAGCAAAGGTTACGGCATGTTCATGGGTCAGAGCGGTCGTGATAAGGGAAGCGGAAGCAATACATACGTCGAGGCATTCAAGTTCTTCAAGAAGCGCGAGGAGAAGGGACTCAAGATCGCCGCACCGAAGAAGAAGGCAAAGACTGCTGATGCAGTAACGAGCAACGGCGACTTGGATGCTATCCGACTTGAAGGCGAGGATGATGTCTGTGTTCCGATCTTCGATTCCTGCGACGAGATCCGAAGGAAGATACGCGCATACCTTGCAGGATCTAATGGAACCCAAGCCGATTTCCTGCGAGCCATTGCAAAGCCATACAATGATGGGAGGAAGATCCAGTCGAAGGTTCTGAATGACTTCTTGGGAAAGAAGGGGGCATATGCTGGAAACACAAGTGCAGTCTTCTATGGTGCGTATGTTTTCTTTGAGAAGATGCGCATTCGCGATGGAAAGCCAAAGTCAAAGCATAGACAGGATATGGAGAAGGCACACGGCAGCGGAGGACTGGATACCAAGCGTCGACGAGATCATGTCTGGTGTCTGGCTGGGCAGAGGCCATATGAAGACAAGTTGGGCCAACTCCACTTCTCGGGCCGCTAGTGGGCTCTTCATCATCTATATTTGGTCCGAATTGTCCTGGCAATTGTTTTCTATTTTGGTGTTCTTGGAGCTTCCTCTATCGGCATGATCTGTATACATTTGTTTGGACCGTAGAATGTGTTTGGGTGGCTATTTGCGGGAACTTGGTGTAACTGGGGAGGCTTTTTGCCAGAACAGATTGTCTATGTTGTATTCTTGCATAATTGTCTGGTTCGTCTTCGTATGCTGGCCATCATTATCTATTCCTCGTCCTGTTTTGTTAAAATTGTATCAACTTTGTCCCTCCGAACTGGACACGTCTACACGTCTTACTCCGTTTTGATTCGCTGAACAACTCGTCGTTCTCTGCATCAGAGAGCCAGGCTGGCTGAACATACGCATGTAAGCGCTAAATGGGGAGGCCCTGTCCACCCGCTCCGCTTCCGCCTTTGCAGCCGCCTCTAATCTGCTTCTGCGTCCGTCTTACACATCGTCGACCCATGCTATCTCGACTCCAGTGTCGACCTGACCACTTTGATTTTGCTTTGAAATGGTATAAGTAGTCGTACCCTTTCTCAATTTCTTTCCGATCTGTTTCTTCACTCTCTGCAATCCAATTCGCTTCGAACCGCTGTCAGTTATGGCTTCCAAGGACACCAAAGCCGCACTAGATCCCATGGACTTCTTTCCATTTCGTGGGCAATATGGAGGCAGCTCTATGGGAACAATATTCTTTGTCGCTGTACGCCTCATAGTTCCTCTCATCTCGTACTCGCTCCTTGCCCCACATACACACGCATTCTCTGCCTTCCGTCGTTTTCCACGGATGCTTCCTTCAATTTCAGCTCCAATTGGCACCCTCGATATTCCGTTTGTTCCCACTGCTCTTTTGGTTTTCCTTCACAAGACCCTGGGACTTCAACCATACCCCGCCATAGTCTTCCTCGGTGCAACACTTCCCACTTTCTCATTCATCGCATACACGGCTCTATGGCGACGAGAGCGGTTCCCCATGACAGGACAGGGAGGCTCACTTCAAGTCACGACACAAGTCAATCTCGTTGATATCATGCACTCAATCCTCTTCGCCTACCTCGCATCCAAGAATCCTACATGGACTCCAGCACTTTTTCGATGGATGCCAATCCCTTTCGTATTGGGATTAATTCTTCATGTCTGGTCAGACCACAGCAAATACATCTTCCGTAAGGACGCGAGGAACAAGGGCAAAGTATACACAGGAGGTCCATGGGGTGTGGTTCGGCATCCGAATTTCTTGGGATTCACGGTCTGGAGAACTGCTTTTGCCATTGCGGCTGGTGGATGGGCTTTTGGAGGGAGTATGTTTCTTGGCTTCATCTATTTGTTCTATTTCACCTCGATACCTGTTCTGGAGGGATATATGAAGGGCAAATATGGGAAACAGTGGGAAGTTGTCACGGAGAAGGTACGGTGGATGTTCTTGCCAGGGATCTGGTGAAGGGCCGGCATCAAAATAGATTGTGTAGTGCAATCAAGCACGAAGTAGCTGTCGATTGTCACACAGTGACATGTTTGAGTGGAGTCTGTCTGTCATATTTCGTAGATCAATCAAACCCCTACGCTTACCAAGAAGTCTCGGTGTACATGATTCCACACAGCTTTTCCTTTATTTCAACAATGAACCCCCATTGGTACTCACACAGCTTCCAGTTGTATTCGAGTCCTTCATCAAGTAGATATAAGCTTCCCCAACCTCCTCAGCCGATCCTACTTTTCCTAGCAACGCATTCTTCCCCACCATCTCTCCGATTTGCTCTCGATTCGGACCCCACATCTCCGTAAGTGTGGCTCCAGGATTCACAAGATTGACTCTGATCGGCGCCATGTCCAGTGCCAGGTTTCTTGTCAAGCCGACCATGCTCGCGGCCAGTGCAGAGTATAGCGAGTAGTTCGCGACTGGCTTTTCGGAGATGTGTCCGCCCGTGAAAGTCAATGATGAGGTGTAGCTCTTCTTGAGGTAGCGGTGGCCGACTTTGGCTAGAATCATAGGTACTGTAATGCCATGTTTGGCGACTTCGGTGACCTCTTTGATAGAAGTTTCGGACAGTGGTTTTGCGACGGGTCCTCGTCCGGCAGTGGTGATGATGTGGTCCAGCAAAGCCACCCCGTCGCATGTGACGTTCATGAGAAGGTGGTCGAGAGTCTTCTCGAGAACTTCGCTCTGAAGGTCGACGACGTATCCTTCAATGTTGCCTTCTGGGAATGAGGTTTTCAGTGCTTTGACGGCGGTTTCGACCCGAGCTGAGTTTGAAGATGCGATGGCGACGTTGGCATGTTCTTGAAGGGCGAGGGTAGCAGCTGCAAATCCCATGCCGGATGTTCCACCGATGATGAGAATGTACTGTCCTTTAATGGGCGGCATATCGATATCGTTGAGACGAGACAGTCCTTGATTTAGCTGTGAGGGAGAATGCAGAGTTAGAAAGTTGTTGGAACAACCCTTACTCAGATTGTACGGAATGAGTATGGAGCCAACTTTGATGATTCAAGATGAGAAATGCTTGCTAGATCATCGTTAATCAAAGAGAAACCAGGCGAAGAAATAAGAGTCCCCAATCCTACCAACTGTTTACTCTCGGGAACAAGCCTTAGCGAGCCCGGAGTTAACCCCGGAGCTTAGATGTTTATTCCCACGGCTCTCGTCACTGGCCAACCGTTTACCTAGGATGAGAGTCACTGGTAGTAAAGCAATGTGTCTGAAATCAACCACTCTTCGCGCCTTGTAGGCTCAATGTCAAGTCAGTCATTAATAATTGCCTCGTACAAGGCATCGTCCTAGGAGCTTTGCACTACACCAATATTTACAAGACTTGTTGCCAGTGTTTCTCGAAATACAATAACAGATGCGCATAGTGTTATTTTTGCAAAAGCCTGAAGTTATGTGTCCTGGACTGACATTTGACGAAAATTGGTCGATCGAATCTTTCACCTTTTGTAGCCACAAGTGAAAAAAAAATTACTTGCGAACCTATGTTCGTGGCTCGTGACAAGACTTGCATTTGAAGAAGCCATCAACACGGAAAACATTCAAGCCACAATGATTGACTGCGGGAAATGGTCTGGCCAAGATGAGATGATGCACTACGAGGCAGCCCCTGGTAAATCTCCCCTTCTTCATTCTCTCCTGATTGGCGAAGAGTTCGCCAACCTAACAGCATGACCTATCCCACGCCTCTCGGCGTGCAAGTCTGCGTGATCTCACATCTCCGGTGAGTTGTTTATAGCGTCTGGTGTGACTTTTGAGACATTCTGCAAGGCTGAACCAAATCACAACACATTCGACAGGTGAGGCTTGAGAGGCTGAAGAAGAGATGCAGAACGGGAAATACAGGCGAGAAAACACATCTTCCGTAAAGCCAATTGGTTGAGGAACACCAAAACTGGATGCAAATCGTGCCATGAGAGATTTGCTTATTACTAGGAAGATAAATGACGTCCTGAGCCTCCCACAGTTAATTTTCGGACTGACAAGGTCAACCATCGCATGCACTTTTCTTGGTCAATAGCTGACTTTCCATTTCATGATCAAGCAATACGGTTGCGGAAACGCTCAAAACGTTGAATTAAATAAGACAGGTAAGATTTCCATGCTAGAACACTTGAGTTCTTCAAGTTAAAATCTGTCTAGACATGGCAAGCGATGCAGAGCCACACACCACATTCGAAAAGCTTTCATGGGCATTCGGGATCGTTGGTGGTATCGCTGGCCTGATAACTTTGATAACCGTCGTCATTGCTGTCGGACCTCTCATGCTACAGCGAAAAACCATTTCAGAAGCGAAGAACAAATCTGTCGTTGGGAAGTGGCGATCTGTTGTTGCTTCGCAAGACGGCTTCGGTATCAGAGTACTCGCTGTAGCACCTCGCATCTCTCTTCGCGGACTCGTTCAGCAAGAGTACAAACTTGCTCCTGTGATGGCATTGAGCCTACTCCGCGTATTACTTGCGGATGGGGTAACTTCCTTGAGATTTCGGGTATTTTTCCAGGCGATGTATTGACGGGAGCCAAAGCGGATTCTACTGCTGCCCCTTCCGCAATGTCAACCGAGCGTGCTATTGAGTTGGTTGAAGGCAAAATCCCAAGGCGATGGCGTGGCAGTGAATTTGTGAGCTTTTGTGCTCTGCTCGGATTCCGGCAAGAGGGTCGTGACGAATTCGAAAGATCCCATCTCCCTCTCCCCGCCCTTTGGTTCGAACCGTCTGGCCGGATTGCCATTCGTGAATCGCCTCATGGAGTAGTAGCATCTTTCACTCCAAGGGTGCCTTTGTCACACCTTCTTCCCGACGTCGTTGCTGATTCAAATGAGGTTGTCAAGTTCAATCTGATCTTTAGAGGATACTATAGCGCCAAATCACTGCCATTGGGAGACGACAGAGCCCTGTTTTTGGGTGGAAAGGACCCATGGGACGCGGGTTCTGATCTGAACAATCCTGCAGTACAATTGGTTGTCCTTGAAAATGAAATCTACTCCAATATCGAAGCCTACCTTCTCGACATTTGGGGTCTGTCTTGTGACTCTATCACCTTCATCGGGCAGCGACTGATTCCAGGGGATCATATACCCCCTGGCTCCTTCGAAATTGCTGGATTTGTTGGCTCGCTGGAAGTTTTAGCTTTCTTGAAGCAGGCGACGACGCGCTTACACCCTGATGGATACTTGTGGACATCTTCACCTAAACTTACTGGGAAGTTGGTGGATATATACAAGCATTCCTGGAAATCAGGCCTAAGATTGAAGGATTTCTACAAGCTCGCTGCGACAACGTGGCCTGAGAAAGTCACGGCTCATATCTGGACACATGATGCATCGAGGATTCTGCCTGCTCTTCAAGCCATCACACACGTTCATAACACGTTCGATGATGTCCGACGGCTGAGAGTGGCAAATTGCTCATCCAGTGATATGCGCACCATTGCCATCCTGGATGGAGTTATGCGGAGAATTTGCGGTCAAGGTTGGGGGGGGGGGGGGGGGGAGATTCCAAGGTAGCTGAGCTGACTTGGTCCATGATATGTTGCCCCAAACTCGTAGAAGCTCTGACCGACAGCATCCAGAGTGCTCCTGGTCTACCAGAATCCCATGTTCGCGACATATTCAAAGCGGAAGGAGAAATTCGGGATGGAAAATTCTCATTCGTACCTCTCCTAGGTAATCATAAATTTACGATCCCAGCTGCCAGGAACCAAGTGACTCTTTTCGAAGGTGGTCAGATTTTAGCTGCACTCGCAAGCTTGGTTCTCACGGGTCTATGGTTTACAATTAGTTTCGATAACAACGTCTGTTACGAGGCCTTGTGTGTGCCAGACAGTATTCTACTCATCTAAAGTACACCCCCAGAAATTCTGTTATCTTCTCAATGCTTGGTGTATGTTCAGTGGCTTGGACTTTGTCAGATGGTAACGGTAACGGTGTT
>JGI24508J20089_1000016_pt1 | contig 32859 bp, 35 predicted proteins | sample LinPmetageLP24_FD_20089 | JGI IMG/M metagenome (IMG submission 20089) | reverse complement strand
TCAAGAGCCTCTCGCTCCTCAGGAGTCAATTCAGAGAATTCATCGCGCTTGGTGTTGTCGGTGATTGCTGCCTCTTCCTGGGCCTCCTCAAGAGCTTCTTGTTCTTCAGCGGTGAGGCCTTCAAACTCGTCCCGTTTAGTATTGTCGGTGATGGCAGCTTCCTCCTGTGCTTCCTCGAGAGCTTCTCGCTCCTCAGCTGTGAGGCTCTCGAACTCATCACGCTTAGTGTTGTCAGTAATTGCAGCCTCTTCTTGAGCTTCCTCAAGTGCCTCTTGCTCCTCTGGAGTCAACCCCTCGAACTCATCTGCTGCACGCTTGGTGTTGTCCGTAATTGCGGCTTCCTCTTGAGCCTCTTCCAGCGCCTCCTGCTCCTCAGCAGTCAAGCCCTCAAACTCATCGGCAGCACGCTTGGTATTATCGGTGATGGCGGCCTCTTCTTGAGCCTCCTCGAGAGCCTCTTGCTCCTCAGGGGTCAATCCCTCGAACTCGTCTACTGCACGCTTGGTGTTGTCAGTAATTGCGGCTTCCTCTTGGGCCTCTTCCAAAGCCTCTTGCTCTTCAGGAGTCAGCCCCTCGAACTCGTCCGCACGAGAGTTCACGATCTTGCCCATGCCCTGTGGAAGTTCGCCGGTGGCAATGCTCTCGGCAGCTGGTGCAGCTGGTGCAGGTTGCTCTGCGGGCGCGGCAGGCTGAGTGATTCCAGTGGTAGCTCCTCCTGCAGCAGGTGTAGCACCATTGGCAGTTGCGCCTTGAAGTGTGTTCATCAAGTTTGCGACTTCGTTCGCACCAGTTTGGCCTTCGAACCCAATAGCTCCATCACCGACTACCAGAGCTGGAGAATATGCACCCATGTTGATGTTGAGAGGAAGTGAGAGGACGGCGGTGGCCGCAAAGAGGCCGATATATGGTGATGGGTACTTCATGATTGCGACTGTGGTGCAAATGAAAATGAGACTCTGAATGAATGGAACAAATTTTGAGATGAAAATAGGAAAGGAAAGACTAGCTTTCGAAAAGATTGGGTGTATGAAAATTATGATGAGCCCCGCTAGAAAGAAAACAGAGACCTTTGGGGGGGGCGATCAACCTTTATGTGGCTGCTGCAGGAAGACCGAGAGATCATCGCCACTTCATGCAGTCTGTCTAGTTGTCCGTGACAGCATAGTCTAAAAAAGGACTGTGTACTCGTACTGAATCATCGAGTCAACTTGGAGCTTGTTGAAAAGAAACAAGAAACATACTGATCCGGTACAAGACTATTATTTTGCAGGCAGGGACGTGACAGCCAAGGCTGGAAAGATGCTTAATCTGGTAATCGGTGGAGAAAGTATGCAACAAAACCACACTCTGAATGCCCATAAACGTCGCCAATGCTTGGCTGCAGCGTCACCCGTGTTGCAAGAGTTCGCGAGATCTCTTGAGGGTTTTGTAGTTCTTGGTATTCATGGTAGATCTGGGGACATCCATTGAATGTTTCCTGGACAGGCAGGGAGGCTCTGACATGGCGCTCTTGTCTGCAGCGGATCATGCAGCAGATTGTTTCTCGCAACCTTTTCTTGACGAGTCAAAAGGCCGGAAAGTTTCTCGCTAACGATGAGACGGATGTTTCTGACAATAGTGCTGTCACAGACGTTGTTGTTGAAACAACTCATGTCAAGGCGCTGCACGTGATTGTCGTCAGAAATCGCAACGCTCTCCGATTCTGGAAGGACGGATCAGTGGTACCCGTGTATACAACACAGAATTGGGGCTATGGTAAGGGTCATGAAATTTGCACTGGCCCGGCTTTTGAATATTCGACTTCCAACGGGGGCTCTTTGAGAGCTGCACCGGGGAGCAGTGGCGTCCGAAGATGCAGCGCGCCGACCGTACCAAGACACATAAGACTTTTTGGGATGATTTCTGACCATAAAAGTTTGCGGAGGGAGCTTGAAATAGATCCGTCAAAACCGAAAGTTGGAGAGGGCCGCGGGGTACTGCGATATCCCCAGATTCCATCTTCACTTGGCTGTCCACGAATTTGTCTCATTTTTCATGGCCAGGACCGGCATTAACAGATGCTCTCAACATGGTAGCTTTTGAGTACGATAGCCAGAGCAGCGTTTAACGCCTTAACTTGCACATCGGCTTTAGTGGCTCTTGTTCATAGTCGATCGTTCCGCCCTCCAATTTGTGCGCATAGCTTGCAGCCTGCGAAGGTTGTATCCCTTGGCAACATTCAACACCGTTCTACTGACCGAAATAGATGTAGGCAAAAATCAAAGCAACGAGAAAGAGGACTGACAGCAACCTGTCTCTTTCAGCTGCGGGCAGAAACTCGGCCATAAAACATTACTTATCAAGTTCGAAATTGAAGCCAAAAAAAGATATCATCATGGTATTGAACCACACCTGATTCGAAAAGACAATCGAACTTGTTATCTGCCAGAAAGGGGGATCTATGGCGCGGCTGCTTTGATATTTCTGGTTTTGCTTGGGCAGCCTTGTATACGTGCCCTGCGAACGCAAGATAGATAAGGATACCCTTGACAGCTTCAAATTTCGTATCGAAAGCAGACCCAGATCGTTATAACGACTCCGACACCCGCCTACTGCCATTGCTTGATCATTCCCTCGTGAATACAAATTGCAATATGGAAACATACATAACCACCTCCGCGTGTTATTCAAGCACGTTTAAGTCGTGACGAATGTGCGTATGAGTGTCCACTAGGTAATCTTTAGATTCCATCTTTGCGACTTGGAGTCCCATTTATACTTATATGTCAATTAGTAATCGGTTCTTGATTCAGGTTCATGATAAATACCAATGATGGTTAATTCTTGTCAGAGCTTTTTGCTCATATTCCTTTGGAAAAATATTTTCTGCTTGGTGCGGTATATTGACTTTAACGCTTTCAAAAGTAGATAGTTGAAGTAGATAAATTTCGTCTGTTTAGAAACGATTAATTTTTATTCTTATATAATATGAAACCTTGACAAAGGGAATAAAGAAGAAGCTTACAAAATAGTAAACGTGGAGTAGACATGTTGTGATGAACCGAGGTGATATCAATATATTTCCCGCTATTGACATTTATTCACCGAGCATCGATTTTGTTAGACACGTCGGCGGTAGATACAATCGAATAGTGTGGATTGATATCGAGGAGATATGTATTGTTCTTATAATGATATCAAGTGCTATTATATTTCGTAGCTAAGTATCTTAAAGTCGTCATTAATACTTGGACATCTATATCCATGTCCCAAGGTAAAATCTTCTGGCCCCAGTAATGTCCTACAAGTGTACCGTGAGCGAGCCAGGTCTCGATTCCTAGGTCTTCCATTGTTTTCGAATAGCTTTGAAACAACGCGATAAGGTTAGGTTGAAGTTTATTGATCTCAAGAGACTCGTTATGTAAACCAAATCTAGAATCAATATGACTTATAGCACCGATAAGTTTCGAATCGGAATGAATATCTATTTCGGTGAAGTATTGGTATGTGTCTGGTATCGGCGTGAGAGCGTGTAGAGGCTGGAGGGAGTGAGATTGGAGTGATCGAGATTGGATCTTGATCGTATTGTAGACAAAAACACATGGGACAAATAATAATAGCCATCGTAACCTCCGGCATCGCATGTCTTACTGAGACGGGATGAAGACAACTGAGCAGCACCCAGGAAAACTATGTGCCGAGTCGGACACGGGACTGATTGTGGAAATATCCTAAAAGAACAAGTTATTAAGGCTCGTGAAGTGGAACTTGAAGGCGTCTATTGGGTTTGGAGAAGAAGCCGATTCTGCACTTTTCGGTAAATTTCGGGGATACTGAACATCACAAGGAACAAAGGGACAGCATTAAGCTTTAAGCTTTAAGCTTCAAAGAACACGGTTGCAGTGGGGTGGGTGACTAGAAATGTTGGAACGTTGGAACGGTTATTAAGGCTGTAAGCACCAACTTACTTGGCAGGTCCTGAGGTTATTTTTGTCAAGAATGCTACTTACTGTCTTTACCGATAACCAGGATTCTCGGTTGCTGTTTCAGGAACATATGACAGGTGCGTAGGAGCCATGCTTGTCGAATTGAAAATTACCAGCATTTTGAAAGAATCTCAAGGAAGTCTCTCAGCTAGGAAACGCACGCCCTACTCGGTCCATTGTTATGTGCACTCGTTTAGTCGGCAGAGTGAGTACGTACTGAAGAGCCCACAACTAATTTTTTGCCCAGTCGTCCAGCAATGCAAGCCTCTTTCTCTGCTCCAACAGGCGATAACAACCGATGTTTTGCGCCCAGTTAATTAAACAGAACATCAAGCCGGACTTTATGTCGTTCTGGATTACCAATCACCCAAGAAATCGAAAGCCCGCGCATTCGCTATTCTCGCATTGTGGTCAATGTGGGTCAGCTGGACCAATCCTATGCTTTGGGGTACGAGTTTCGCTACGGGTATTTACTCCAAAAGCCGTCGCTACCGCATCTCGCTTCTTTGCAGGAAGGGCGAAGTCCCGACACGCGACCTCGTGTGTTATGAGACATATGTTTAAAGTTTCGGTAAACTTATAGAGCTCAGCTGGATTATTCAGTAAGTAGGGCGAATGGTGTGGCACCTCATTAGCAGGTCAAGTGTCTACCACATGCCAATACCGCAGTTCAGATAGGGATCGAGGCAATTTCCTTAGCCCTTTGAATACTTACGAATCTTCAGAACATTCGGATCGGAGATATGATGACATGGTGCTGTATATATACTCAGCGATGCCTGCTGATGGCTGTTCTATGATATGATCAGAGTCCTACACCACCAACATTCGACTTTTCCTCCACATTCACGCAAGATGACCACAATGAAAGCTTGGCAATGCCGCCCAGGACCCGGCCCTGTCGAAGAGCGACTATTCCTAGCCCCAGAAGGAATAACCAAACCAACAATTGCCGACAATCAAGTCTTAGTGGAAACGTACAGCGCGGCCCTGAATCCCATCGAACACAAAATCCTGGAGCTTGGGCTTGCTAAGAAGCTGATGTTCCGAGCACCTGTGACCGCTGGCATGGATGTGTGTGGTCGCATCGCTGAAGTTGGGAAGAACGTCGATTCCTTCCGTGTTGGTGACATTGTCTTTGGCGCTTGCGATGGAGTTTTTGGTGGTGGGTCGATTGCCGAGTTCGTCGCGGTGTCGAAAGATACCATTGCATTGGTACCAGAAGGAGCAGATCCAGACGGGATGGCATCAATCGCTGTTGTTGGAATGACGACGTACCAAGCATTGCAACCGCATGTCAAGAAAGGTTGCAGAGTTTTCATCAATGGCGGATCGGGAGGAACGGGTGTGGTGTCGATACAGATTGCAAAGGCGCTTGGGTGTTACGTGACGACTTCTTGTTCCACCGCCAACATCGAACTCTGCAAAAGTGTAGGAGCACATGAAGTGCTCGACTACAAGTCTGAAGACATCATCAAACAACTTCAAAGCAAAGGGCAGATCTTTGACGTCATTCTCGACAATATCGGTACCCCGTCCAACTTGTACAGAGCATCGCCTAGCTTCCTTAAAACGGACGGAAAATTCCTGCAAGTCGGATTGGGAATGAGCCTTAGCGCTATGAGGCAATTGTTTGGCAACTTGTTGATTCCTGGATTCCTCGGGGGAGGGAAGGGGAAATATGTTGTGGTTATGGCGAAAGGGAATAATGCTTGCTTTCAGCAGCTCGCCACATGGGTCCAAGAAGGAAAGCTGCGACCAGTCTTAGACTCAACATTCGAGTTTGACAATGTTCCGAAGGCTTTTGAGAGGCTCAAGACAGGCAGAGCAAGAGGCAAGGTTGTGGTGCGGGTTAGGGCACCCTGAGAGAAAATCGGCAGAGTTAGTGTGCTGTATGTTTGTATGCTAGAAACTTTTGGATGTAAGTACATTAGCTCACTAACGAGATTATGCTTGAGAGATTGAGAATTGAACGGAATAAGTTGCAACATGCAGGATATTGTAGCAGTGAACAAACACATTTACATACTTCAAAGTGAAACAAAATAGAGATATCACTTTTGATATTGTTCAGGAAGACCAAATTGAGGTGAAATTAGGATCTCCACAAACACCATCAGGAAAGGGAATGCATATTGGAATCTGAAAGGTGCTGGCCCACCCGGGGCAGCAGTACGAAACAACTTGTACTTGTCATTGTCTCCCAATAATTGAGATAACCAGAACATCGCGTTGGGTTCAATTTGAAGCTGAGGTCCAAACGACGAAGAATATTTCCATCATGAGCCTGCTATGCGCTCATCGCCAGTGTAGGTACCCAAGCAACCTAGCTTTGGTGATTTCAGGCTCACGATTATTCTTGAACACAATGAATAGGAGAGATACCAGAATCTCATCGGATTTGCTGCCAGCCACGACTCCCGCGACCCATTCATCCATATTTCATTTCCAAAATATATCGTTTCAATCAGTCAGTCCAGTGCCCAACGCGCCTTTTGTGACCAGACCGCACCGGACTCTAAGGATTACCCGGTCGAACCTTGCCCATGCGTCGATCAGATGTTCTTGGCCCAACCCGAAGCCCATTGCGAGAAACAAAAAAAGTACAGTAGAATTAGCCAACGTTTCATACATTTCCTTCACCAAACTCTTCCTCTTGTCATCATCTTCCTTCCGGCCTAGAACTTGCCATCTCTCCGTAACGTCCACGCTCGCGAGTGGTATCGTACGCTTGTAGAACACGTGTTTGCGATTCGTCGGCTTGGGAGAAGGCGTAGCCGCGTTGCTTGCGCATACGTTGTACTTGTCGTACTTTGCGAATCGCTTTTTGGAATTGCTCCATTCTGGAAATCTGTTAATGAAAGGCCTCAGTCATTGGGAGGAATGCATACCTCGGCCTGTAATCTTGGATGTTGTATTTTTGAATTTCTTGAATGTGGTGATATGATTGTGGATAGTACATGCGTTTGGCGCTGGAAGGTATTAGTAATGATTGAGGTCTGGGCGTGGAACACTTACTATTTCCACGCAAAGTCTCGGGATAAGCAGAGAACTGGTAGAACCAGTCCCTGCAACCAAAACACGGGACTCGTGAACAATCTTGGAACAACTCCTTCATACTCCGTGGAGAACCCAAGCATTGGAGCTACCGTAGCATATACAGCGATGAAGGCCATCCAGATAATCATACTGCCAGGAATGGCGATGACGTGATATTTCGTCCAGATGTTGGTCACCAATGCTGCCTTTCCTAGCACAGTAGCAAGGACAGCAGTGTACAGGGCTGTGCCCCATACCCAATGACCAGCTGTCTTGCCGTCACCTTGAGGGAGATCCAGCCACCATATTCCTTCCGAGGCAATGTAGAGTATCAAGGAGTGGTAAAATCCATTACCAACCCAGGAGAAGAAGGAATGCATCTTGAAGAATGTGTTCTTCTGGCCAAGCTGGTACAGCTGCGGATATCTGTCCAAAAGACGTGCTGATATGAATTGATCAAAGATGCCCATGGCAAGTGGTGGAAAGACAGTAAAAAAGACGTTGTAGAATGACAGGGTCCAAGACTCGTAGATGACTTCTCCGGAGAAAGCGTTCTGGAAAGAGTACCAGAACTGGGTCATGTAGAGAGTGATGTTCTTGTAGAACGAATACAAGATAACCTTGCAGACTCTTTGGTAGCTCCAGGCCCCGTGCACCAAGAGGAGCTTCCGCAGATATCTAAATTGACCGATGGCAACATCCGCACTTCGTGCAGCTTGTAGACCTTCCATGCCGCTGATACCGACACCAATATGAGCTGCTTGAATCATCGATACATCGTTGGCACCGTCACCGATGGCAAGCAAAATTGCTTTGAGATGACGTTTGACGAGCTTCACAACCAAGGCTTTCTGTAGAGGCGAGACACGGCAACATATGACAGCCTTGCACATAACAGCAAGGTCCAGAAAGTTCTTCTCCAAATCTTTTTCGAGGGCGTAAGTCAATGACTTTCCATCAATGACAAGAGCCAGGGTGTCCATAGCAATTGTTCCGTCACCCTGTGTCCGAATGGCATCAAGCTTCTTCTGTATGTTATCTCGAGTGTCACCTGCGGTTTCCTCGTTGACAATGAGTAGTGTCATGTCCTCGCTAATGAGCTTACAACTCATGCCGATATTGATGGCAGTCTCCTGACGGTCTCCGGTCAGAACCCAGACTTTGATGCCTGCCTCCTGGAGAGTGTGAATGGTTTCGGGTACCCCGTCCTGGAGACGATCCTCAATGGCAGTCGCACCGAGGAGATAGAAATCCTTCTCTAACAACTCTGCGGCTTTGTCAAGCTCCTCAGCCCGATTTCCGCTGACGGTCGTTTGCGCTTTGTCGAAGATCTTCCACCACTCCTGAAATTCAGCCTCGGGAATCTCGCGCATTGCTAGACACAACGTTCGCAGACCTTCCGACGCGTACTCTTCCAGATGCTGCAAGGTCAATTCCACATGAGGATTGTCACCGCCGAGACGTTCCAGAATGACGGTATCGGCGCCCTTGCAGTAACATCTGATTTGTCCATCGGGACATCGGAAAATAGCAGACATTCTCTTTCGTGTCGAATTAAATTCGCAGACAGCCAAAAGCTCATACTCATATTCTACTCCCTTGACGGTGATTTGAACGGATCTGGGCTTTCGGGCAGTGAATTGATAGCCCATCAACACAGCCCCTTCGACCAGCGCACCCTCATCTGGTGATGCTGCCTGATACTTTATGACTCCGGGGTTCTCTTCCTTCCGTTCAGGAATGACGGTATGGCATGTTGCTAAGAGACACAAAAAATGGTGTATAGCAAGCGCCGACTCGTGCGACTCGAGGTTCTCTTTCAATCGAGTAAAGTCATGCACCCCAACCTCAACGCCATCTTGGAAGGTAGCCCGTCGGTCATCCGTTACTTCGGTGGCGTACTGTATTCCTCCAATCGAGCACTCCTTGAACTCCATTTGATTGCAGGTCAATGTTCCAGTCTTGTCGGAAAAGATGTACTCTACCATGCCAAGCTCTTCGACCAAACTTGATGTCCGGCAAACTGCAGGAGTATCCATCTTGTCGTAATACATGTCGAGGTCGTCGTTGATGAGGATGGCGTGCCAATACTTGACAATTTCGATCGTGACGAAGAGTGAGATGGGGACAAGTGCGGAGTACAGAACCCAGTACGTGAAGATATCAGACCAGAATTGTTGGACTTTCTTCAAGGCACTGGTTGATACAGCGTACCCGAGGTAGCTAAGCTCTCTTCCATGGTATGTCCGAACAATTAAGTCACCGATCGAGCTGATGACACTAAGAGCGACCAGGATTCCGACCAGCAAAAGGACGAGCATATTTAGTTGACGTTCTACTGCAGTTCTTTTGATAGGAGTAGCTGTCGCATTGCGCATAAGCTTCGTCTCATGGCCTGTAAATACGACAACGCCATGAATCCAAGGTGTGTTTCGAAGTGTTGCCCCTCTAAGCAGAAGTTGGTCAGGCTGAACCGGGAGTTCCTTTTCTCCACCTCCAGCGGCCAAGGTCAAAGTGGCCTCATAAGTGTACAGACTGCTGTTTGGCTGCTCCGAGCGCAACTTTCCTCCAAGTCTACTCAGGTCATCCAAGCTGACCATCACACATGTCTCTGGAATCGCCTGCTTAATTTTGAGATTGGTTTCTCCATCCAAATTGGCAGTTTCGATATAGCAGAGACCTTCGGGCTCAGAACTCGCGAGTAAAACGATATCTGCTGGAAATGGCTCCTCCGACTCCACACGAATGGTATCTCCCACAGCAACATTGATCCACTTTGTCTCTTCAAATTGACTACCTCTCAAAACCCTCGCTTTCGAGTTATTGAGGGATTTGTCGGACGTCTTTCGCTTGTAATCCTCGATCAATTCTTTGCCAGCAGACACAAGCAACACAAGAATCAGAGGTCCAATTGTCGTGTATCTGTTTGTAGGCGAAATGTTGGGTATCTGTTGTAACGCTGCAGTAAACAAGAAGAAAATATTGGCGAATTTGGAGAATTGTTCGAAGAGGAATTTCGGCATAAAGGTCGCAACGTTGTATTTCGCGGTGGAGATATGATTGTCCACGTACTTGTTCACGCTATTCGCCGGAGGATTGTTGAGATGTATAATCCTAGGGCCAAGCGTAGATGGATCTGGTTTTCCCCTACCAAAGCCAAATTTGAACTTTCCTACGTCGAACTTCTTTCCCGCTTGCTTTGGCGTCTCTGGCTCGTTCGAATCTGTTCGAGGTCTCCCACCAGGCTCAGTCAAGGGCAAATCCATTTCCGAATACTCCGGGCCCATTCCAAGCATGCTTTTCGCTCTTCCTACCAGTCCACCACCCAAACTCAGCACACTGTTGCGATTCCTAGGCTTGCTTCCCATCTGCATTCCAGCTCCATCGCCAGGTATAGCCCCGCCTTGGTGGTAATATGATTGCCCATCGTCCGGGAAATCGTCCAGATCGTCCGCGTAACGCTGATAGTTCCCTAAGCCAGAAGTCTGACTATATGTCCTGTTTCCAGTATTAGAGGTATATGGGCCAGCTCCTGGCACAGTTCCAGGTCCGCCGGGTAATTGTCTTGATGGATGTTGTCCTCCACCAGCTCCCACAAACTCATCGTAAGATATCGAAGGACGGGGATTCGTTTCATCGTGGTCAGCGTTGTATGCCCGCAGTAAATCGTCGTCGTTCATAGGAGGCCGCTGGCCATCGTTGTATATGGGTTGTTCATCGTTGAGGTCGAGCAGGAGGTCATTCCTATGATTCGGGGGTTGACCAGCCATGCTGGAAAACAGCTAATAGTTGTCGCAGTCCAGACGGCGCAAGCTCTCCCATAGACATCCAAATCTTGAAAAGGCGATATTCCGTTGCTACTGCTGATGCTGAAATGATCGCTGCGTAGTGAAAGTTGTGTTCTTTGTGGTGATGGCCGTGTAAGTAAGCTCTTGGTCTCGGACGAGAACACAGCCTCTTCGAAGGATTTCAAGTACGAAGCTCCCAAGACAATCCGCAGGAGAAGTAGTACGAGAGCGCCTGGCTATTCGACGTATGAGAAGCGATTGATAGTCGATTTGGAGAATACTCAAGCGCCATTGACTGGGTTGAAGGAGTGTTGCGAGTCGCTGTGTGCTGTATTCGGGTTGCCTGCTTCTCGTCCAGTTTCGTCCAAATACGGGGTTTGACAGCACGGGCCACACCCCTGCCTTCAACTAGCTTCAGCCTCATCGCATCTCCAGAGCCGACGGAGGTAGCTTTATCAACCACCCACCAAAACAGCAGGACGACACATCACATCTGCACCATGGTTTGCGGAAAATGCCAGAAGATCTCCAAGTCGACGACACTTGCGACCCCAGGGGTCAAGAAGAAGAGTGAAATGTATTATGGGTCTCCAGCAGGTTCATCCTCTCAGAGTGGCGATAAATCGAAGACCTCAGCAACACTGGGAAACAATGGTATAGGAAAGGTGCGCCAGCTCGAAGGGTGTTAATTTTGCATACGCTGATCCATATCACAGAGCAAGTTACTGTCCAAAGCTGCGAGAAACCCATATGCTACTTACGCTTCCTCCTGTACGACCTGTAAACAAAAGGTGGATCAAGGCAGAACATATTGCCACAAGTGCGCCTACAAGGCCAACGGTATGTTGCTGCACTCGAGTATTGAAGAATTTAGCTAATCAGACGTAGCTTGTGCCATGTGCGGAAAGACCAACTCGAAGTCTACCACAGCTGCCCCAGTTATTGCTGGTCAAAAGTTTACGCTGAAATGAACGGATGAATGCAACGATATATCGATGACGAAACAATGGAAGGCGTTAAGGCATGGTGAAATCTCAGTCCAGGAGATTGCTGGCGTTGGGGATATGGGAGGTCAGGAACTTGGGATCTTGGTGTCGGACTGTTTACTGAACAATAAATGCATAGACAAGCATTTCGAGGCCGCGTTTCATGTGGGCTTATTCCAACACCTCTGTGGATTCAGCACAATTTCGAAGTCCCTGAATACCTGTATAGGTTGTGGCAAGGAAATCTACTATGTCAACATGGTCCTTCAGAGTATGCTGGGTACAGACATTTGACTTGGACACTCGGCCCCATTCATAAGATTTTCTCAACTCGATTCAGCCATGGAGGTAATCCTCGTGGAGTCAGTCTCTACTCAGGCTCAGCAGTGGCTGCAGTACTACCGGTTGGCGGTCTCTACACGTTGGTATACACCAATGTTCCAATCAATGTTCAGAAAGAATTTTGAAGCTTGTCAAGTCTGCGGGGACACTACGGGCTTATTTTATCAGCGTCATACCCTTCGAACCTCTTTTGATACTGGTCAAATGTTTCCAGGGCATTTCTGCATCAATCAGGCATAGGTCTCCGTCATTCGTGGCCACTTCTGATTAGTAGATTTGACTCGCTTCAGCAGCTTTTCGAGGCGGCGGCAAAGCATTGTCCAAAGTAATGTATGGTAATCGAGTAAATTACAAGTACTAAAGATCAAGCCAAGTACCTTCCCGACTTTCTTCGAGCGAGGCAAATTAACGACACGGACAATCAAGTCTTTCGGCCGCCTATTGTCCCGGGATGACCAGTGAAGGCTTCAAATAGGTGTTGCAATGTCCATGGCTGGACTAGATACATTAAGCCAAGGCATGTTGCGATTGCCATTCAGCTTGCATTTCCAAGCTTCACTTCCAACAGGTCGGCGGCAGATGAGACATTCTTACTTTTACAAAAGTACCCAAATTCTTCATCATATCATCCTCTTTGGCCTGCAATCGCAGGGATGAGCCTTAAAGATGCAGCTTGGCTGGGCTGTCTAAATTGCGGCTGAGAATGAATGTCATCCCATCGAACTTTCTTTCCATTTAGCCTTTACTTTCCCTGTATGTCTCACCCAACCTCATTATCCTCTGTTCACGCGACTGGGCCCAGCAGCTTCCAAGAGCAGAATATATGCAATGATACAGCATCATTCCGCTCGGCGGGCGACACAAGTCGAGCGACAGCCCTATCAAACAGGTATTTGTTACTCTTTCTTTTGGTCATCAACAATTTGCACTACATGGAACCCCTCCGGGAACAGCTCAGCGTCACAATCAAAATAGCATCTAAGTGGCGCTAGGGTTTTGGCTCATTGGCCACCGTCATAACTTAGAGCTGAAGGAGCCTCACTTTCATTCCTTTACCCTGTGCCTGGTCGACTACCTGCAAAGAGGTCCGGATCCACACCCTATTGCTCGTGTATGTTTAAAATCCCGAAGGATGGCTTCTGCAGCCAAGATCCACAGGGCGTCACTCCATATCGGCAAAGCGCTTGAAGGATTGTCTTTTTCAATTGCAGTTCGTGGTATGGACATAAATCTTTCTCACTTGAAATGATCCTTCGGGCGGAGGGCGGTCGTGCAGCGGCTTATACTCCCGTCTCGTCAGATTACTTCGTTTGTTTGAGTTACACGATATTACTGATACCAACGTCGGACGAATTCAACAACCGTCTGTATGGTCCAAGACACACAAAATTTCTATGGCTGGCCGACGGACGGTAGGATGTGCATAGCCGTTATGCATCAAGAATCTATCCGTTGTCAAGTGCAATCTAAGACTCAAAAATATCATCTCCGGGCGGATTGAGTGAATGGCCTGACAACGTCGCTTACAGCAAAACAACTCAGACCAACCACTTCTCTTTGCTAAGAATAAGTGCAGTATCGAGCTCAATCTTCCTGCGAAGCTAATTTTCACTCCTCGGCGGAGGTAATACGGTCAGATGGTCTCTCCGTCGTTTGACGCTTCACTATGTCCTCTCGAGCCAAAGTGGCAACGAGAGTCAACAAGAAGATGAAATGAAGTCTATATAAACCTGTCCCTTCCCGTCACATCATTCATTAATACACTCACATCATCTCGACGAGTTAGTAACAATAAGCACACTTTCAAGAAAACCCGCATCTTCAAACAACCAGACCCGACCATCAAAATGCAGACCAAATTCCTCGTCTTTCTCACCGCCATCATGGCATCTACTGCCATCGCCGCTCCTGCAGCCGTTGAAAACGAGACGCGCGACGTTGCTGAAGTCGCCGCTGCTGCTGCCATCTTGGCAGATAATTGCTTTCGTGCGTCCAACCTAGTCCCTTCACTTATCCCCTAGATTCCACTTGACTTACTTGATGCGTGATCCATGATTATCCGACATTCTAATCTTCATATCTGCAGATCGAAGCAGCTGCTCCATGACCTGGGCTGGCAAAGGAAAGGATTATTGTGACTACAGAGGATTCTCACATATGACTGGCGACGGATGTAATTGGCCCAGGAAGGCTGTCTGCTGTATCAGGAAGTAATTCCGCCGTATTCTTGGTCAATTACAGATGGCAATGGTGGAGAATGTGGTAGTCTGTTATGAGATGAAGGGATCACATGACAGGTCTGGCTTGCAGAACGGTCTCCGGGGTTCACCTTTTCAAAATTTGTTGGAGGATGAAGGGAGTAGTCTGTCGCTATCAAATCCAGTTTTTGACTTCAAAATTGAAATGGAGAGCTTGTTGCTGTGAAATGTCACTACCAGCGTCCTTGTGGTCGTGTTTACGATCGTGAAGTTACTTGAACACTTCTCTTGTACACACTTTTTTTTTAAGATCCTTTACTAATGAGCCGGAAATAGCCCTTGAGAAGGCAATACACAATACGCGTGCGTGCGAAAGGTACCTTCCTGAGATGCGCATGTGCGCCTCACCTAGAATGGTCGAGATGGAAACCACAACGTGCCTACATCTAGCGAACCAAATTTCAAGAAGGACTTATGCTACTAGACCCCAAACTAGGAAATAGCCAACCAAGTATTGGCGAACACCCATATACATTCAGTTTTCGATTTCGAAATATTCTACGATGTAACCCAGCCCGCTCATCGATACCGTCTTGCACAAAACCATCCCGCTCTCTCTCGACATCGAAATCCTCGAAATTTCAAGGACTATTGGAGACTTCAAGATGGCAGACACAGCGAGATCCACATCACAGCACGTAGCCATGGCTTCGACCATTGATCGCGCGCGCCCAAGCACAACCATGTCGGCAAGCCATGAAGAGCAAAGGACCGACCGCGATGTCATCATGGGAAACAGTGGTGCCTCGACGACGCCAGCACAAGAAACAAGATCACCTACGCCATTTTCGACCTCCAACTCGACCTCATCTTCAAACTCCGCTCGAGACTACGAGTCGAGCGCGCTTGCAAAGAGCGAAATCGCGATCTGGTCATTCGAGGATTCGAGCTTCACATATACGACCGAGAACCAATTACGTGACTGCATCGCAAAGGAGAAGAGTAAGTTCTGACAACAATTTGACTTCGTTCATGGTATTAGCTCACGGCATATTTCCAGGCTGGACTCAAGGTCTCACATGGACCAAGCCCCGAATCAGCAGTAATACTTTTGAGGTCGAGATTCAACTGTGTGCCAACTACGTCGACGACGATGGTCCTCCTGTGTGCGCACAGAATTACAGCGAGACATTCCAAGTCAAGATGCCGTACAAGGTTCTGTTCAATAGAAATATGCCTGCGAATGTAAGGAAATACGAGAAGATATTCATCAGTCGAGAGACGCCGGAGTTATACTGGTAGAAAGATGGAATTCTGTTTCTGTACCGAGTACCGGTGTTTGCTTGGGACTTTCTTTCGGGCTCGTTGGACACGGATGGTTGGTTATGGGTTTTGAGCGCGCATACAGGAGTTTTGGCATATGTTCCCGCTTCTGAGAAGATCAGCGTCTATGCATTGACATGCAGGGTGTAGTTTACAGCTCATCGATCGCAAGCGTTATCTACGAATGTCCTTGCTATGATTTTCCTATCCTTAATGTCCCTTTCTCACACTGGTCACCTTCAACTCATCTCTTCTCATGCCCTTGTCTTCAAGTATAGAGTCAGGTAACTCAACTTCCTCCCCTTCAAGATCTTCCTCCTCGCAGTCGCCATCATTGTAGCCGTCTTCGTCATCATCATCGTCGTAAGTATTCTGTAGACACCACGGCACCGTAATCCAGACCGTGGAGCCTTTTGGAGTTATCGAGAATTGGAGTATGGTATCACCTACAGGTCCTCAATACGATTCCTGGCATTGCAAGCCATACAAACGTACCCTGTCTTCTAAGAATATCAAGTTCAGAGTATCGTGTCCATTCGAATGATCTGTAATACGTCTCGTATAGAAGTGCTAGCTCGTCTTCTTTAGGTACTTGGACTGAGGTGGTATTGGGCTGGCTCGGTCCAGCCGAGGAGTCCCTAATCGATGTAGCCATTTCGATTTCGGTCAGAAGACAAGCCAGGTGAAATCCCCGCAGCGTGGCTGATCTATTGATCTGGGGCTTTCAAAGATAATACTCCGAGGCTTGGGGGAAAACTTGGGCATGGACAGGTTTTCAGAGTCCCCAGGGTGTATTTGAAGAGGGGGACCGAAAGTATTCAGCCACTTCTGTGATTCATGGATCGCGGGATCAACTCGGGAGTTGAGTAACGACCATTTACTGCTTGCCTTTGTGACAAGATGTATCAACCGCAACATCCACGCTGATTAAATGATATGATTCAATATAAAGTTATGACATGTAACTACTATCGTCATTAAAGCTCGCTGCAGTTGGTTCAAAGCTGCCCACGCGAAGAAGCTGCCGCCAGCGTTCAATATGATGTCTACGTGCGAGCCAAGTAGCTTAGCTGCTTAGATCTACTTAGATCTAGAAGAGCATTAAACTAATCTCTTGACCTAATTTCGAGGGATGACTCCTTCGTACACCTAGGCATTATAGAAAAATGTTAGCTCTGCTGACTACCCCGCCCCCTATTTGCCCCACCATCCTTGCCAAGCCTCGCTTGATAAGCAACAAACCAGACTCCCAGAGCGCGGAAGTGTGAGAGAATATAAGAATAATGCGTGCTGGTTTATTTTACCCAGGAATGAGACGAATAGTAACCTATCTATAAGATCTTAAGTAGTGCTTTACTGGATAGGTCTGTCGTAATGTGACAGGGCAAGTAGCGAGGCGTTGCTGGCATCCGCGGAGGGGGACAAAAAAATTCCCGGTACTGTATCCACTTTCACACATTCAAAAAGTGAAAATGTAAAAGAACAATGCAACTGCCGTGAATCGAACACGAACCTCCACCTTACTTGACGAATGTCTTGGAAGGGTGGAATCCTTGAAGAGAATTAGTATCTCGTCTGCTGGGAAACTTCAAGAGTATAGTACGAACCTAACCATTGGCTGCGAATCTGTTAGTCGGGTCGACAGGAGATGACTCGAGGGCACTTACACCACAGAAGCTAAGCCTGATTTGGACGAAACTTGACTATTTTGTTATTGATCTGCGATAAAGAAAGGCCGATTTCTGTCACTTGAAAGGCATGTGTACCAGCGCGAATCACGAAGGGGAGGGATGACACGGGATCACTGCAAGAGATCTTAACCACTTCGGCATAAAAAGCTTCATGTTTTTACTAGTTGTTGTCATGAAGGTTCAAACCCTGTTTCTTATTTAATTTTTCTTTTGCACCTCTAATTTCTGTCTAATTGTAGAGACTTGGGGGCTCATCATTGAAAGCAAATGCCGTCCCATTTTCCCTTGCCCTCAAATCGACAGTGCCTATTTACGCCGAGCACCAATCACGTAAAGGACCTTGAATCTACTAATGTAGTACCAAGGAATTGTGGCTCTTCCCTGTTCATCGATTCTCGAGTTTCCGGCAGCATGCTCCGGAGGTTGAATCCAAGAGTCGGCGAGACGATCTGTGACTTGGACGTGACGGTCTAATCGGCCAATGGGAATGTCGATTCTGTCTGCCTTACGATCATCGATCTAAGACTTGTAGTGATGGACGAAACATGACTGGAATACATCGTATGCCAGAATCTTCTGTGGAAACTCTTCAACGAGTGGGCGCCCGACACGTGGAGAGAAAGCCATGTTGACTAGTTTGATTGTGTTGGCTGGGTGATGTCGGGTTGGTGTGCAAAGCTGTGTTTTGGTGGATGCTCGAAGTGCTTTCAGGTTTGCGTTGCAGTTATAGTAGATTCTACGTTTCGAAGTCTATATTTATATAGAATCCTGTCAAGCCCTTTACACCATGTCGCTTCTGTTCTCCGGCAAGCGAGTCACTTAATGGTACAAACAATGATGGCTAGGTTGGACACCAATGAGAACAAACGAGGCCTAGAATACATCATTCGTCCAAACAAAGAGTCATCCATTGTCTTCACTGATCTTGGCAAGCAAGCTTTTGACCTCTTCACCGGTGCAGATACACACATTGACTGCCTGATTGGTATAACCGATCAAGCTATCTTGTGGCCTGGCTTCAACACGTAAAGTTCTCTAAACTTCTCTAGAACATTCCTCCCAACCCAGATCTTGCCAGGTAATGCTATCCTTTGAGCCACTGTTTCATCAAACAGGATCATTTGAGAGGTATCAGCGCGCTATGTCACCGAAAAATCGATATCCCGTTGGAATCGTGGCAGATAAACTGGCTTTAGAGTACCTGAATGTATGAAGTAATTGTTAGAATGCAATGCTCTTGCGGATTGTGGAGCAAGGATGCTGCGTATCCCAGACGAGTATTATTTGCTGGAGGTCATGCGTGTGGCAGAAAGGTACCTTACTCACCTCTACGTAAATACTTGCAAACTTGTGACCGAGGCCTGTACAGGAAAGCTCCAGTCTGCGTGTCGTAAACAGCATCGATAGCATGGTGATCGTGGGGTGCGTAATCTTGTTTGCTGTAATCGCGAGAAGTTGTAGCCATTATGTCGTGATGAAAGAGTTCCCAGATTTCAAGTGGGAGGGATACGCCTGCTTTTGTAATTCTCTGGGATTCTTTGTTTGCTTTGGCGGAGTCAGCCGAAATAATTGTGCACTTTCATCTGCTGAGAAAATATGGTTATCATAAGCAAACAGAGCCCCGAATTTTATAATTTGCATCTAATTTAGGAGGATAGCCCGTACTTGAATCCAAATTTGACGAATTGTACCCTTTTGTATTAACATTTAGTCTTCATTTCTATACCTACTTCTTTATTAAACATTCTTTCATTCATAAAAGGTATTCGTTACAACTACCGAAGCCTCTGTTGATGTATCCTCCAAATATTTACTGCCAAAAACCAGTTTCAGTTGGCCTTTCGTAACACGAACTTTAACCTCTTGCTTCAAGGTCCCTAAACACGATATCCCAGCGCCTGTGCTTTGCAGCTCAAAAGAGGGGTCCGAATTAACAGCCAAAGCAATGAGCTCCGTGATAGTATCCCAAGCATCAGAAGTAATATGTGAGAAGAATGTTACATATAAAACATAAGCCAAGGCAATGCCACTGTATGTCAATAATACCAGAATCGACAATATACTAGCAACGGAGACTCCATAGCCATATCCATTTACAGTGGCCTTCATTCTGAATTCCATGAAATCATCATCTCCAGTTGGGGTGTAATTGAAGGCAGAGCCTCCACTTCCAAACAAGCCCTTTATTGGTAACATTTGCCGAGCCCATTGCAGTTTCGTAAAATCCAAGAGAGAACCTTTGATTTGGGCACTATTTTCTATCCGTGACAACCCTTCCGTGATCATGACTGCGAAGATGGCTTCGACTGCGTTGGTTGGTGATTGAGCTCGCGCGATTCCTTGAAAGTCACCAATACTGTCGCAAAGCATGCTGAAGACTGACACCCCCGATTGTTCGATCACAGGATCGAGATGCTGAGCCCAGTCCGGCGCGATTTTGACCTGGCTCCACAGGAGCTGCCCATCGGACTTTCTTTCCTGGATTCTGCCTTTGCCAAACCAATCATGAGGTGTCCCAGAAACTACTAGAGGTCCGCCAAGAAACGATGATACGGCAGAAGAATTGGCCCAGCGTGCATCGATAGTACATGCCATCAATTTATCTGCCGCGTTCGTGGAGTTGTCGCCGGGAATAGCTGCCAGTGCTCCTACAGATGATGATCCAAAAGTCTCTGGAAGGCTGATCCACGTGGCATTTGTCGTTGAGCCATTTCGGGTAGCAGAGTCAAACCAATTCCGTGTTCCCAGCTCGCCATCCTTGAGATCGACTAAAGGAAAGTCAGAGCCTTGATCAAGCCTAGGAAATCGTATCGTATCATCGACGCTGTTCTGGTTGCATCGTACAAAAGAGATGGGCTGCAAGGTATCAACCGAGAAGAAGATGTCGTTATAGTAACAAAAGCTTGGACTCTTCCCATGGGCACAGAACTCTCTATTTGCAAGTGTCCAAACTTTCGAGGTCTGTGAGACGAAATCGGCTATGTTTGAAAGAGGCGTTGTCGCAACTGTAATCTCTGGCTGGAACACGAATGGGCCTCTGAAGCGAACAGCGAGTTTGTGAAGAGCCTTTGGACCGGAAAGGATCGTGTTCTCTGGCATGAAAAGGCCGAGACCGGCATCGGGAGATGAGGATTGGGTTGGCATAGAGGGCCAGAATGAAAAGAGTTCTTCCGTGATGAGACCATAATTTGAAGGATGGCAAGTATCGTTGTGGGATGCTGTGCAGATCTCCTCTGAGGGGAACACGTTGTCCAGCACAGTTGGATACATTTCCCTGTAACGTTTGTCGACATAGAATCTTGTCCCACCCGCTTCCCAGTCTCGAAGGACTGGAAGAGCTGCCACAGCTGCCGCAGGACCACTTTGTAAAGGTCAGCTTCTTACTCTCATTCTCAAGCTGACTCCTTCTCTGGTCTTATCCCGGTCCGGAGCCGGCACTATCGAAAACTAGAGGCAGGAGACGTACACTGTAGCAGCAAGGAGAGTGAAGACTACCATAACCACGACCAGAAGGGATTTGTCTCCCCGAGAGCCAAAATTAGCCGAGCAAGTCGCAGCGAGCTCTCTAGACCACAGAAACGATATCTTGCTGAAATCAAAACCAGATGCTAAAGCTCCGAATGGTATTCCACGACGGCACAACTGATGCCGAAGTAATGCAAAAGCTATGCAAGACAAGGACGACACAGCCATCAACTCCAGAAGCTTAGCAGCAATCTGTAGTCCTAGAAACTTCATGTCGTCTTGTCCCCGGAGACCTGAAAGCTCCCCTCCAATGTAATAGCCTCGAAGGCTGAGTGTGGCCAATGCCACTGCTGTTGAAATAGGTATGATATGAAGTAATGAATGGTAAAATGCTGGGTGAAAATCTTGGTATAATGCGATCTTCTTCTCTTCGAGAGCGGACTTTCTTTGAAGTCTTCGGTTCAGAATGTTGATAACGTCTAGCCCAAGGCTGCGGAAAATCCTTCGGATTCTGTGTACTCCCGTAGATTTACTTTTTCGCTCAACAACCGGTACAGCCTTACTTCTACTTAATATCAGAAGCAAAGACTTATTGAAGACTGTCGGTGAAGACTCACTTATTTGATGTAGGCGCTGTAGTCTTTGACCTCCGGTCTTTTGCCCGTGGAATTTTCATTTTCGCGTCGACGTCGGCACATGAATTGTGAAAATTGACTAGACATTCATTCTTACAAAGTTTCTCTTTATATTTCTTCCATGTGCTGTTTCACTGCTTATCTTCTGTCCTTAGCTTCTCGGGCGTGTTGGTGTTTGAGGATCCTGGCAAGGTTACCTGCAGGCTGCGGCCGAATCAAATATGCGCTAGCCGGGAAGCAAGCCTGTACCCGCGCGCTCAATGGGCTCCATGGGCCACAATTCCAAAGCTTCTCGGTCGCCATCTATACTGAGATAGAGGGGTATGTGTCATCTCTCTTCACTTCTCTCTGATTCTGCCTTACAGGGTAGAATATGGTGGAGTGGGCCGCGCGGTTGTTGGCTGATTGTTGAGAAAACCCAAACCGCGGATATGTGTGACATTTCCCGGAACACAAAGTCTATGCAGCAGCAATATGCTGGGAGAGGCTGTGTCTACTGCGCAGTGCTCGGCTTGAGTGATGTACTGCAGTCCATCAATTCAGTCCATTAATTGGTCCAGCATGTAGACAGGGGAGAGTGACCGAGGGACCCAATCCGAGTGGTACTGAGGCGCAGGTGAGCGACATGAAATAAGCGATTGTGGCTGAGGCACAACTTGGAGAGGACCCTCTGAGTGTCCCAATTCGACGGTAATAATAAGAATTGCATGAAATATCAAGAGAAGGAGAGGCAATGCATGAGATTCACCGATACTGTGCGTTTGCAAGTTGCTCATTACGGCCCAGGTGAAATATCAAGTTAGAGATGTGGCCATGTGCATCGTTTGGGAACGAGATCCTGCAAGCAATGGCAGATTTGGCAGAAGATCTGAGGAACATACTTGATGACTTCTTCACCACGCAGACTTTTAAGGATACTGAACACAATTCATAGATTGCTGACTCTGTACAATGCCAATCTTACTTCTTGTTACTACTGATTCATCATTTCAGATCATTCAACGCATGGAAGAACACATCCTTCAAATGCATGATTGATTCATGGCTTAACTCAAATATGAAAAGACCCCCAGTTTTTGAGATGTCTGAGACTATTGTCTAGTGCTTCCCTATGGTCGCTATGCACATGCCGCCATCCAAGCGTCTGCCGCTCATTCTGATGCCATTCCGCCACAGCTTCTCTGAGCCAATCGCTTCGAGGGGGGCAACACAACAACGACGAGCCCAACCCCGCCGTCAACATGTCCATTCACCTCACGAAACACTCCTTCCATCTATCTCCAAAGTTCCTTGCCATCCATACCCAGACTGGCAATTCTACCTCCCTCTTCTGAACCTCCGTCTTCTCCCCATCAAAGCTCCGCCAGAACAGTTTCAAGGTCTTCGACCAGCGCGGCACATCCACCACAGTCATCCGGCCATCAACAAGCAGAGGCGGCAGATTCTCTTGCATCTCAAGCATCGGGGTCGCGTCTCCGCCGGGAAGGAGAACAGATCGACGCTCGAGGGTGAAGGTCATGTCGCGCGTATCGTAGACTAGTTCGAGAGGAAAGGAGGAATCTGGTTCGACAGGTATTGCGCGAAATCGATGCTGGAGGCGAAGATCCTTAGGTGATGGTGGTGAACAGGGAAGATTGGTGACTGGATGGAGAGGGCCGTGAATGGCTATTGCACGTTCGCGAGCTGTTCTCAGGAAAGTTGGTCTTGGTGGTGAGCGGGTCGCGGCTGGGAGCCAGGTTGGGTCGGGCTGTGGTTGGCGTAGTGGAAACTGATATGACTCGAGGGGTGGAGCTGTTGAAAATTTGGAAAGCCTGGCTAGGGAGGGTTTGGTTGAAGAATCAAGTGACGAGCTTTGGGCGACCATGCCGTTTGTGTTGGTAGGAGGAGCGAGAAGTGGTATTGGGCAAGATTTTGGTCGAGAAGTCGATTGGTGAGAGGGAGACTGAGAAGACGGCGGTTCCATCTTTGATAGTGTATCTTCTTCCTGCGAGACGATCGGTGGTGATACTATTAAAGCTGGCAAGCTTGCAAAGTCGATCTTGACTCCTCGTCCGTCGATACGAGGTCGTTGTAAGGTAACGCGAGGTGAGAAGGAGCTTTTGGGCTCAGGGTTGGAAACGTCGGACGAGTCTGTATTTGACCGACCTCTGGGTTCGACGAGAGTCTTTGCACCGTCATCTGCGCCAGACATAGCGCAAAACATTGCATTCTGTTACAGGCACAATTCAGCTGTAACTCTTCACTGTTAGAATCGTGGCGAGGCGAGTCACCTTCGAAGTAAGTGAATTTTCGAGCCTTTGGGCAAATCCAAACATATGGCAGTAGGCAATGACCACGAGCCTCGACCAACGAGGAGTTTTCACGGATCGAAGCATCACTATAGATGTTGAAAAGGTGCAGCAAACAACATATATCACAGAGAATATCGGACGGCAATTGGTTGATGATAATTGCGGAATTGCGATGCTGATGTCGAACCTCGAGTCTTTGATCACCCACGCCTTGCAGGTCCCCAACTCCATATGTTTAGACCGACCTTCCATCCGGAAAGCAGTGGCAGCCCAGCATGCCCTAAGAAAGGAAGTTAATACCTGCCATGCCACGTGGATGGGATATGCGCAAACACGTACAAGTTTCCTCGTATCCCCGGCCATCAGATCTCAAGTTTTCCCAGTAGACAGCATTGCCTTTCTTTGGCTTGAACGTGACTCCCATCATCGGACTCTGCTCCTTCACTTCGCTAGTATCCTCTTCACACTCCAGGAATTCGCACCATTTTCTATCGGCAGTATCAGGCATCCTTATCCTTGGAAATTCAGTTCCACCACCTGTGCAATCTGCATCGACCTAGAAAAATATCCACATATCAGTAGGATAGTCTTTATTTCAGGAGGAGGAGAATTGGGCTTGAAGGAGGATATGTCGTTCAATGAAGACATATGAATCAAGTCCGAGAAACTCTTCTAGATGAAGCATGACTTACATAGACCATGAATGTGCTCACTCTATCCGCATCTCGGCTCGCACCACTCCAATCATAATGATGAGTGTAATGACCACCCTCGCGATATCTCTGAGTCCGCAACCTCTCAATATGAAGATCCGGCCGCCATCCCTGGAAGGCTCTCGCTCTGTGCTCGATACAGCGAACGACATTATCCCGATAGATGAGAGCAACCTCCGAGTGGCGCACTTTCGTCTGAATTGATGTCTCTGCTCCGCTTGTTACGGTCGAGGGCTCGAACTTATCCTCACTGCAGATTTGGTGAGCATTCGTCACGTGTTCCGGCTTCGATCTGTGTTCTGGAGAAGGGTTGAGAGTAAAGTTATGCTGCAATTAACTTACCTTATCTTCAGAACGTGATCTGACTCATCCGAACTGAGGAAGTTCTCGATGTAGATTATTAGCGGATCCACAGAGAGGATGTGTGTGTTGTAGCTGTGAGACGGGCAGTCCAGGGGCTCATTTGTAGCGATGAAGGAGCTATTGAACTGTGTGATGGGTACTGCAGGCCGTTGTGTTGTCCCAAATAGACTGCTAGATATGGGAAGATAGACAAAGATGTAAAGAGGAAGTATTGCGGCGATGTAACCTATCATTGTGTCGATTGTGTTGATGCTGGGGGTTTGAAGGCTGAAGAATCGTTGCTGTGGTGGCGTCCGACATTCCCGAGCCTGCGCTGAACCGCCCAATTCTCAGGCTCACGTGCCTGCATTGCCCCCAACCAACCTTGAAAGCGATCAATCTCCAACTTTCAAGATAGTATCCTTGCCAGTGGATGTCATTACCTGGTTAATTGACTTCGGATCATGTGTCTACAGTAAGCCAAATTGGTCTGTTCCCTATCTTTCCACTTTTCTTCCAAAGTTTTGCTTTAGAGCAGGCAGCGCGATTTTCAGTGATCGGACGAGGCACGTTGCTACATCTAAATGACCAACAATTCAGGGATACTCAAAAGATTAAAGAGAAAGCTGATTGGTAGATTTATAACTAGATCTCGGTCATTGACTGATGCCACAGTAAGTCCTGGATCTTGCTTTGACTGATTGTTTTGGTCCAAACTAAGCGAGATTTCCATCTTCATTGCTGGTGGTCGGGGATTTCCCATACCCAGTACAGGAACCTCAGAAATTGGCAGTTGAGGTAATTCTCGGCTTCTATCTTGATGCATTTCGCACTTCTCTTCATATGAGTCAGGTAGAGGACACGAGCAAGCAGGAACAGTAACTTTTATTGTGGCTAAGAGAGATGACAGACACCAATGTCACAGTTCTAACTCGCAGCACTATTAGAAGAGCCAATGTCCTCAGAGAAAACACAGACATTTGTTATTGAATTACTCTATACGATACATAATATCCAACACACTCGACGTTCGTGAATTAAACATTAGCCATGCCTTCGCTTCCAACACAGCACAACTCCACCTTCCTACTCGTATACTCGACATGCCTCTGCTGTCTTTTACCCAAATATCGCACTCTTGAACACACCAATAGCACTAATCTTCTTATACGCTCCATGCACCTGCTTCTCCCCCTTCAACTTAGCCTGGATATTCTCCCAAATCTGCGGCAACTCCGGCCTATCCTTCGCCCCTCCAATATTCATCTACAGAACCCGGAGATCAGCAAGCATCCTCCATAAACAACCTCACCAAGCACCAAAACCGCAAACTTAAACCACAGAAGAAGGAAATGGAAGAGCAAGCTTACCAAACTCGGAACAATAGCCCACTTCTCAAGCACCTCGCCATCCTTCTTCAACACAAGGACACCCGGCTGCGCCATACCGTGCTCATACCCCTTCCTCTCAGTGATCGCAACCTCCCAGCCAAATTTCTCCCTCAAATACCCCACAAGCTCATTGCTCTCATCCACTATCGCTTCGCCTTCATATCCTGTCGATTTGCGCATTTCCGGGAGGAAGGTGGCGGGCTCGGAGGTCAGGATCACGGTATTGCCTCCTTGGGAAGTGATGGATGGGAGGAGGGAGGTTAGGGTTGTTAGGTAGGCGCGGCAGAACGGACACCAATGGCCACGATAGGCTGGAGGGTGTTAGTCGGTGGAAGTAGAAGTGGTGGATGAGGGCTGGGTGATGGGGATTGGGAACTCGGAATGAGGCAGGGGACGGGAGGGATTAGAATGGGGTGACGAACAGACTATGAAGAGAAATTCCGAGGAAGAAAGCAGAGCATCGAATTTCTCGATAGGGTTTGCGTAGATATTGGTGCTGAAGCCATAGCTGGTGCTGTAGTCGAGTTCTCTATTTCGCTGTTATGATTCGGGATTTTGCCGAGCCGAAACTGTGCAATTATCAAATTTCGTTTGCTTGTTTACTCCAACCTCTGGCCGTGAGTGAGATGCTGAATGGATGTATGCTGTATTAAGAAAGAATAGAGATGCTGAAGATACTGACAGAGAACATGAGGACCCTTCATCTTATATAAACTTTCTTCCCTCCTCGATTCAACAACACAATTTAAATTCGTACGCGGTGCTGGTACTGCGCCGCCATGCACAGTGACAGCAACACCCTGTACGCCTTACACACACCATCACCAAGTCCACCACCACCTCTCTCAAAAAACAATCACTAATCATCGCACTTTCGAGTCCACCACACAGTCCGCACTCAAATCATTTCCCTAGAGCCTCTCCAAGCAATCAAACAATTACATCCGAGACAACCCGGACATAAACCCGGGCAAGCAGGTGCCTACCCGGCATAGGTATGATTCCAAATACGGTCGTACAAACTCATTTCCTGACTGACTATTGGCTGCTCCGACGATTGGATGCAAAACGAGTGGAGTCGCAATTGGAATTCAGCACATTGAAAGCTGCAGGCGCCTACAGTAGGTGCCTGCTGGTATGTAAGCACGCTGCTGACTGATGGTGCAGTTGCTCTTGCAACCCCGTCGCGTGTCTCTCTACCCCTGGATTTGATTTGGAAAGATCTAGACGGGCTGCATGTATGGGGTGATTGATTGACGTAGGCAGTGCAGCCCATACTGGTATTTGTGAAAACAGAGCAAATAATCCTGTTTCTCTGGCCTCCAACAAGAGCGCCATTTCTCAGCGAGTCGGTAATTCGACGGGCTCCGAAGATCGAGACGGGGACTTCATTTGAAAGCTTGTCTGCTGTTGAAATGCACACAAGCATTCACCTGCATATCTCACAACACCCTGGAGGACTTGTACACTGCATCAAACAACAGCTTTCAAATGCTTCTGAATTTCTTCACTCCCTGTTCTATCTTTCTATTCATTCTCTCAAATTTAAGTCTAGTCTTTGAAGATCTAGAACTGCACGAACTTTTTGTTCACGCACTGCTTGCTTTCCTGGTATATTGTTACATTCCAACCTACAAATCAACAGACATCTACGTCTTTCCCAGGTGATCCATTTTATGCATTTCCATTTCCTCACCCAGAACGCCTGACAGCCTCTTAGCCTGCGCAATGAACTCCGGGCCTGATATCCCGCCCTTCCAGCCACCCAGTTGATAACGCCAGGCCTATGCATGTATGCAGGTACAAGAAAGGAAGCCATGCCGGTTGGTCATAAGCTCATGTAAGAAATTGCGTCCGATCGTAAAGTCGTCTCTCCCTCCACGTCCGTGTATCAGTGGAGAGGTACATGATCATCCAGTACTACCCCTCTTCTCTCGCTCCCTATTTGCGACCCAATTGTCAATGATCTTTCCGACTTCCTTGAAAGCTACTGGCTTCGTCATGAAGAGATCGATACCAACTCTCACTGCCTCTGTCTGATCCTCAATACTGCTTCTGCCAGTAAATGCAATGATAAGCGCAGCCTGAGATTGACTGTCTGTGCTTTGGACCCCAGCATTGCCCTTCTGCACATTCTCAGGCATAGCTTCTCGCTTCCGCTTCTCTTCGATAGCTCGGATTTGCCGCGTGGCACCAAATCCATCCAGGACTGGCATTGTGATATCCATGAAAATGATGTCGTATCCTTGCTTGCGACTTTCGACTTTCTGCACTGCTTGGAGACCATCCATAGCTTCGTGGATGACGGCGTAATTGCGACGATTGAGGTAAGTTGATAACAGCCGGATATTGATTTGATTATCATCTACCAGGAGAAGAGTGGGAGATTCAAGCTTCGGCTTCTGCTCACTGGAAGCTTTGAGCATCGTTGTTTGACTGATAGGAGCTGTTTCACCAGAAGAAACATGGGGAGGCATCTCAGGACGGGAATTTCTATTACTTTCCTTCTCTCCTAGTGTGCGACCAGTTCTTGGTGGAGTCAACTTCTCTCCAGATGACGGGAACGGAAATTCAGCATGCTTCTCGGTGATGGCGTTAGGTGTTGGGCTCTCGATTGCCTTTCTCGCATTTGCGCTATCTGCTGCCATTCGTGAGTTGTCCAGGACCTCGCCTCCGCGAGGACTCATAGATAATTCTTCGAAGACGTTACTCAGATCTGTACTCTCGAAAGGATTGGCTGTAGGACCATCTTGATGAGGGGTCGCAATCGAAGGAAGCCCTTGTATGCATTGCGACAAGGCTTTTGCGAGCTTAAGAGGGCCTACTGGTTTTGCAATGAATCCGACATTGAAGTCTGATTCGAAAATGGTGGTTGAGCGATCCACGAATCTCGTGTTATGTGAACAAAGAACAACAACTGATGGAGGACGCTTCTGTTTTGTAGCAATCTGCTGTACGAACTTGGATATGAGCGTCGAGTTGCCCTCGTTCGAGATGATTACGTCGCATTTTTGACCAAGAGGAACAATTCTCATGCCGTACCATTTGACTAGGAACGTTGATATGGAGTGCTTGAGTTGCCGTCCCATATCGGAGATAATGGGATCTTTGGTATCGATATCAAAGGCATGAAGAGATGCCCGATAACCAACTGCGCGAGTTTGCAGATTTTGTATAACTTCATCTGTTTCTCGACTGACCGACACAACAGATTTTTGAGTGCCTGAAGAAGCGGCCGAATCGGCATTCCTAGGCATTTCCCGAAGTAGTGGGAGAGTCACACGCACACCTAAATAATATTAGCGGAGAACACAAACGACGTCGTGGTAACTTACGAGTGCCGCGTCCGACCTCACTATCGATTGTGATGTCGCCTTCTAGAAGAGACACGATCTTTCGAACGATCGAAAGTCCGAGACCAGTCCCGCTTGAAAGAGAGTTCTCTTGTGCGAAAGGCATGAACAATTTCGATCTAAGAAATTCGGGTGATATGCCTCGTCCAGTATCTTGAACTGTCAAGGAGATCATAGCTCTCGGAACACCGTCACTACCGGTAGAAGCCGTATCAGAATGAAAATTTTCCATGTCTGTAACTGTGAGCGTGATCTTAACATATCCATGAGAAGTGTACTTGAGCGCGTTTCCAAGCAGATTCATGACCAGGCGTCGCAAAGCTCCTGGTTGTGTCGTGAAGTGGTAATTATGTGCATCAATATCGAGGATGACTGCCACGCCCGATGTTTGAAGGCGCTCAGGCCCTAGCATGTTTTCTGACGAGGTTATTAATTTCCTCGCATCGGACATCTTGCCTTGAGAATCCGGTACGATATCAAAGGATTGGGCCGTTGTGTGTTGAAATACGTGGCCTGCAAACACGCTTTCTACCACTTCCTCGCAAAGTACCGAAATGTCGATATGCTGGAACAGGTTGAGCATTGGAAGATCCGATTGCTGGAGATTTAAAGGTCCACCAGGCTTTCCAGGTACCGCACGTGCACCTGCTCGCTTAGTCCTTCTCCAATTCTTTTCGAAATGATTGATCTTTGAAAAGTCAAGGATATGATTCTGTGAACATTAGCTGAATTGCTTCCTTGGAGCAAACAGGACACTCACGATAGTATCAAGCAATGTCCTGCCGCAGCTATCGATTGTCTCAACTAGACCTTTTTCCCATCCTGTTGTAATCTCCTCCAGAAATTCGGCACTAGCCAAAATGCCATGCAGAGGAGATCTCAATTCATGCGAAATGCTGCCAATAAAGTCTCCCTTCTTCTGATCTGCAATCTCGGTGTCTATTCGAGACCATTCTGCCATCACAGAATTTCCAAAAGCACTCAGGAACGCAAGTTCACTTTGTTTGGATAAGACACGTGTTGGTTCGGTCGACCAGGCAAAGCAAGCGGAAAGCCATCGAGAAGGTCCAGCGTCCCATAGAGGCACGAATAGCAGTTGTCGTACTCCTGGAAAATGTCTGGATATGACTTTGGCGTCGTTCTTGTTTTTCGCACTTCTTAACTTGCGTTTGCGGGCTTCCTTGCTACGCTCGATTGGGTCTTTCGACAACGGCTTCCGACGTTCATCTTCTGACGACGATGACATGGCGCCGTCTGAGTCGAAGTTCCATAGCTTTCCCCGGGGGTATCGTCGAAGCAGTGCCAACAACGTCTTCTCATCCAATGGCTTGAACGACTGTGGGCCTGGAGCTGGATCCCCATGAATGGATGCTGCGTCTGAAGTTGAGAATCCAAGGATTTCGCATGATTTGGCAGCATTACTTGTTGTGCGAGAATACGCGCTATCACCAAAGTTCGGAGAGTTATCACCTGAAGGTACTAAGGTGGGAGGGGATGGAATCTTAGACCCTCCTTCTTCCTCGGCAGAATGGTGGTCGTCCCCACTCGTATGGCCAGGCATAACCTCTGCTGGGCTCTCTGTCGCACTCTCAGTGAAGCTGCTTGCATCGTCGTTTGGTCCATGACCATGAGACATATCGCTACTGAATCCGCACTGAGCATCATAGAATATCACACCCCCATCAACTTCAAATGCTTCTCGGATCAAATTAGCAGCGCGGGAGAAAAGAACTTTCATGGCAGTGGATTCGGATTGATCGTCGTTCAGAGGTGAGCCGGAATGGTCTTGGGGGTCGTTGGGCGAGGAGATAGTGACGCTGGTTCCACCGAATGAAGATTGATGAGACTGCGGCATACTTTCGAGATCTGGGCGCGACTGCATGTCGGCGGGTGGATTCGCCGCAAGTATGCCCTCTTCAGTCTTGAACAGCGCAGCAGAATACTCTTTTTCCCTGTCGGCCGCCGCATGAGATATTGAGCTTCTAATCGAGCCCTTTGATCTTGTTCTGGCGATACTGTGGTCGGTCTCGAATTGCCCAACAATCTTTGTCCCTTCTCCATCTTCTGCGTCCAAGTCTGCTTCGACCAGTTCTGCACGTCCTTCCACAAATGAGGCGAGCCCACGACTCATCTTCATCCCACGGCGATGCTCTTCGACCTCTCTGACCATTTCCATATGCCGCATAATCGTGACAGCCATAGTTCCCATGAAGTGTATCTTGTCATCACTGAGTCCGTTTCCAACTCGATCGTCAACAACAAACAAGCTACCAATTGGAATTCCACGCTTGGTGATCAGAGGCACACCAGCGTAAAATCGCAAGAACGGTGCTCCCGTAACGAAGGGTAGTGTGTTGAATCTCTCGTCTTTGCTGAGGTCGTCAACAATGAAAGCGGGGTATTTGCCATTGGTCTGGGGTGCAACCGAAATCGTTCTGTTTGCTTATCAGTATTTGTTCAAAGTACAATGTGGTAGATTTACCTCTCGCAAAGACGTCCAGCTTTGCTGACACTAGCACATCCTATCCAAATATCATCTCCAGGTGCATGTTTATTATTGTCCACAAGATCAACTGTCCTAGTACCTTCCGCAATAAAGAATTGTGTTTCTGCATCGATGACGCTATGGAGAGTCAGTACTTATGCATTGGAGGTCTTAGAAGAGTACACGCCTTATCATTGCTCTTTGCGACCCAATTCTCCATGTTGTAAGCTGACAGAAGGCTGTCAGGGCAGTATCTGGAGAGGAGATTTTGGATGAGGTGACATTGGATTTGACCTTTATGTCGCGCCCTGGTGTATCACTATCGTCCGAAGGAGAAGCAGGTACAACAGCGTCGGCAAGGCTTTCTGGGTCTGTAGGAGTTGGTTGGAAGTATCTGCAAGAAGACTGTCAGCACTTCGAGATTGAAAACATACGTCCTCGCGCCGGGCTCGCTAGGATGATGTCTAGGTGCTCGAATTTCCAGAGACATACTTGTAAACTTCTCTTGCCCGCGCACTATCCGATACGCCCTCCAAGTGGGATGCGATGGTAGAGGCCACAGGCGCCATCGACCTTCCTGTTACTCCTTCCCTTGGCCAGATCGAATGCTATTTGAGCAAGATCGAACACTATAATGTACTGCAACCAATCTAGGGCCAGATCAGGGTCGGAGAGTCTTCGTCGTGATCTACGAAGAGGGCTGTCAGTCGCAAGCACGGCTCAGCAATGGGATGGTTATTGGAGGTTGTATTCCCAAGGCTGTAGGGGGGCTGTCGTGCTCAACTCGCCAGTTGCGCCGGCATTACACAAAGGTGCAGACTTCTCGTGAGGCTGAAAATAGGACCGTAGATC
>JGI24508J20089_1000144_pt1 | contig 37109 bp, 35 predicted proteins | sample LinPmetageLP24_FD_20089 | JGI IMG/M metagenome (IMG submission 20089) | reverse complement strand
CCTATAAGACCTGTAACTACAGGCTCAGGGACCCCCTATCAGATCTGTAACTACAGGCTTAGGGGCCCCTACAAAGCCTGTAACTTCGGTAGTTTAAAAGGCTCGCAAACCCCTTTACAAGGGTTATTTATAAAGCTCGCAAAGCCTCCTTAAAATAAAGAGTTATTTACAGCTTGCGATGCGATGCGATGCGAGGCCTTGATACTAGGCCGAAATAGGTAACTAAAGCGACGAGAGCTAGCCGAGCCTTGGCAATTAGAGTAGTTATAAGGACCTAGAAATCCCCCCTCAATAGAATCATCATTCACACCGATTATTACTTCTTTACACTTTTTCGTAATGATTTCATAAGCACGGCTTAGTAGATGATAGTACCTCTTTACCTTACTAATTGAATGATGTGCTTTTATTAGCATAAGTTTAGGAATACTTTTTATAAATTTAAGTGATGTTTAAAATTTCTTAGAATTGAAATTTGTTTTATAATCATATATAACGAAATTTGGTAAGCTAAAATATGTTTTAATTCAAGTTGACTTGAATGCATTAAATATAATTTTTGCTATAGCCAAATTAGCTTTTTTGCGAATTAGTTGCGTTGCTTTAAATTCTATTGCTTTATTTATTATATAAAGCACATCTCGTTTCCCAAATTGTATAATATTAATATAAATCGTATAATTAAAGTTAACGTTATCTTGCAATTTGAAGCGGAATTCATGCGATGCCTTTGTATGCTTTTGGTAATTTTTATACATTTTTTAAACTTGCATCATAATATCCGAATTAAGGTCATGCCTTACTTAATTAAGCAAATGATGCAATTATTATATCGATAGATAGCTGAATTTACGATAAAGCTTTTGGATTTCCGTTTCCGTAAGGTAGCATATATTAACCGTTCTCATAAAAGTGTTTAATAATTGGCTATGCTGATTTAATAATAACTATAGATAGCCTTTTTTTTAAACAATAAAATGCCTTCTTTTTCTTTGAATTAAGACATTTCGTAAGTTATCGTAGTGTGCACTTATCTTATCGAGTTGCTATAAGCATATCAAAAACGATATATCCGCATTAACAATCTGGAATTTCATTTTTTTAGTAGAAGTGTTGATAATAGCGACTCCTAAAAATTCTCTTATATCTGCCTTGAATATTATCTGGCTTTGGCTCGCTTGATTTTTATCGAATTCTATATGATAAAGATGCTATAATGCCTGCAATTAATTAATACTTCCCGTATTCTTATTTAATATACTAGTATTAATCAAGAAATCTTGAAAAAAGCGATTTGTTTATTAGATTATATAAGCGTTGTTTTATTAAGGTTTCTTTATTATGCTTTCTAGAATATGTATCGCCTTCTATATTTCCAATTAATCTTTAACATCTCATGCGTTATACTTTACTACATTTATTGTAAATATAACTATAAAGTGGGATGTAGCATTATTATATTTATTGCTTAAGTTTAAATTAGCATTGTTATATTCTAATAATACGCTTAAGTTAAAAGAATCCGCATTATTCCGATTTTTAATTTTATCTTAAATACCTTTTAAATCTTGCTTAGCTTAGTTCGCATATGCCAGATATGTTTTAAACGTTTTATTTATTAGTTTAATATTTTCGGCTTTGCGTGCAATAAAGTATTGTGCCTTAGACTTTGCTTTCTTTTTTTTAGTATAATAAGAATTGTAACAATTTGGCGCTTGGCAAATGATATATCTTATATAACTTAATCTTAGCTTGAATCTATCCTTACATTTATTACTTTAAGAGAACTTTATCTTACAATTCAAGTACATTGCCTTGCTTTTTGCGGTATAAGTTTAAAAGCGTTTTTGATAAGATTTGGTATAATTATCGGCCACAGCTAAATCGCCATATGCAAATCGCTATATCGCCATATGCTAACTAAGCGAGCCGAAAATGAAGGGTACATTTATTATCATTAAAATTTGTATGAATAATTATGTGCAGTGTATAATTAACTTTTATGCTAACTTATTGAAATTATCATCTAAGTCAAATTCCGCATCTTGAGTATGAACCTTAACTTCACTAATTATGTCTTGTTGCATTGCAGATATAGCAATTTTAGTAGCATTTGTAATATTATCGGATTAATATATCGATGAAATCTTTTGCATATAAGCTCTCTTTTGGCGAGTATTAGGTTTATATAAATCCCGATGTTTATGCTTTATCTTGCGCATCGCAATAATAGTCGAAGATAGGTTAGTTTTTATTGTAACAGCTTACCCAAGAGATGCAGGGGTAGAGCTAGAAGGTAATTCGAAAAATGAGGGGTCTTGGCAAGTACTAGATAGAGCCACTCTCAAGCCTTCACCTAACGCTCCCTTTGGCCTGCCTTTACCTTTGACCTTTAAAGGATTTAAAAGTAGGAAAGGCCGAGGAATAATTCCAAGCTAAAGTGGTACATTTGATTCAGGCTTGTTATAGTGTTAATGAGGATGAATATCATTTAAGAGAATTATTTCACAATCTTGCTTTCTTTTTCAAAGAGTGTGAAGGCAAGGAAGATTAAAGGTTTATTGCGTTACACATGTGCAGCTTTTTGGAGGGGGCCCTTGGGCAAGGAGCTTGCTAATTTCTTAAGTGATTTTAACAAGAGCTTGGTTATAAATATGCTAGAGGATAGCAGCAAAAAGAGGGATATTTATACTGTGTCTTGGCCGTAATTGCTGCTGGGTAACAGTTGTACGAATGCTAACATGTTGAGCAGTTTAGAAAAGCTTCATTTTGAAAAATACATTTTTTAAATCTGCATGCCTACGCTGTAAATATAACTTTAAAGTAACATGGCAACCTTTAATTGAATTAGTAATAGTGATTTTGAAGTAATATTATTAGTTAATTTAATAGGTTATGAGCTTCTTTTTTCATGAAAGTTAAATGCTTTTATAATAACTTATTGCTTGCAATGGAAATCGGAGCCTTATCTTTTTTAGTTGATTATGATATTGCTACTTAATTATGCTAGCTAACAGTGTATTCTAGGAGTTAAGAAATGCTTGAAACTTAAGATGGCGTATTTATTTTTCGTTGTCTTCTTTAATTAGATTAGGGAAGAATTTCTTTGTTTTTGCTAATACGTTTATATTAACGTGCTATCGATATAAAAAATGCTGAGAATGAAGAAATTGTGTATTTAAATACTTTATAAAAGTTAATTCTTTATTTGTTATAATAAAAATTAGCTTTATAATCATGTGTTTTATCATTAAAAACCGAAGTTAGATAATAGCTTAAAAGTAATTTGCTTAAGTCTTTTTTAAAAGAAATGCTAACCCTAGTTAAATAATCATATTATTTCCCGTAATTCCATATATATTCAATAAAGGCATGTTAAATCTGTTGGTTTTATATGTGCAATCGAGGAGTAAAACATCGGAGTGCTGCTTCCTGTAAAGAAGTAATAATCGGTGTGAATGATGATTCTATTGAAGGGGGATTTCTAGGTCCTTATAACTACTCTAATTGCCAAGGCTCGGCTAGCTCTCGTCGCTTTAGTTGCCTATTTNGGCCTAGTACCAAGNCCTCGCNTCGCATCGCATCGCAAGCTGTAAATAACTCTTATTTTAAGGAGGCTTTGCGAGCTTTATAAATAACCCCTGTAAAGGGGTTTGCGAGCCTTCGAAGTTACAGACTTTGTAGGGGGCCCCTGAGCCTGTAGTTACAGATCTGATAGGGGGTCCCTGAGCTTGTAGTTACAGATTTTATAGGGGGTCCCTGAGCCTGTAGTTACAGATCTGATAGGGGGTCCCTGAGCCTTTGTTTATGCCATAAGCGAGGTTATGAAAGCTAAGCAAAGCTAAGCGAGGTGTATATTATATTCTTATACTTCCAAAGCTCAAGGGAAGTCAGATAGATAAAAAAAAGTTGCTGCAAAGGGCCGCTTTGAAGGTAATACTAAGGATGAAAATCATTAGCTTTTAATTCTTATATAAAATGTTAGTACTTGCAACTGAATATTACAAAAAAATTTACCTCCATTAGCTATTAGATTAGAATCTTATTTTCAAGCTGTTTCAGACGCTTCTTCGCTACAAGATTCGAGATATCTTTGGAAATCAAGGTAACACTTAAGTTTTTCTCACGAAGAGTTGATAGAATTTGAACGTTTAGTAAACTAGCTTTCGCAAGGGCATCAATTGAAGCTTGCATTTTCGTAGATATAAAAGCAATTCTGTATGCTAGATGGGCGATAAAATTTACTAAAGCGGCATAATTGTATGTTCCTTCTAATACTTTTACTTGTTATTGCCTTGATATTTGATCTATTGCCAAAGTAATTCGCATCTTACAGCCACACTTCTTTGAGCCAGTATTTAGTTGTCTTTTGGAATCGTGAACATTTCTTTGCTTCCCTCTTGAGTCGTATTTACCTACGCGGTCGCAGACAAATAATGCACGGAATTCTTTAGTATCGCGGATTTTCAGCGCATAGCCATTAGCTTTTGCATGCGCTTGACACGTAGCAAATCTAGTAGGAATATTATTGTAAAATACTTTAGGAGGCGCGGGGCCATAAGCTTGAGGCGTAAAGGTTATAAATAGAGTAGCAAGTGCAGTAGTAATAGCAATGATGATGTTACATGTAAGTTTAAATAGCTTCACTTCTTATTATTCTTAAAGGTAATTATCTAAGCATACATATTTATCTTATACATAAGTAAATCTTACCTAACAATATAAAATTAAGTGGCGAGGCAAAGTTAATAAATGTCACTCGCCAAGTTACTAAAATTTTAGCGTATGGCGGTATAGCGATTTGCGTATGGCGATTTAGCTGTGGCCTAATTATCTTGCTGGGATCTTATCTTAAACGATGTCCTTACTTTCGTTGCAATTTAAAGATTATTTGTTAATGCAATAAAAGTAAGAGGTGATTTAAATAAAGCTTAAGCAAATAGCTTGTTACTTAACATTTCTTATATAAGCTTGTTACGAAGAATTTTGTTATTGTTTATACTCTTGTTTGCTAGGCTTAATTGAAGGCTTTGCAATTTTTTCCCAAAATTGTTTAATTGTTAGATAAGCGTTTTTCTTTTTTGTGTTAGCTTATCTTGAAATTGTTTAAGCGTGATTTTAAATTATTAGCTTAGGTATTACCTTACACGTTTCTTTATTTTGAAATTAGCCCAAGTAATGTTGACAAGTTAAGTGAATGTAAAAGTCTTATTTTACAGGTAGTTATAATAATATTCTTACGCATTATTTTATAATATAAAAGGAAAAGCTTTATATTAAATTAACATATGAACAGCTAATTTCTAATATAAGTTTGTGAAGACATATAACTTTGCATTTAAGTAATCCTTGTTATCATTATATTAAAGCTTTTTTAAATACATCTTTGATAATATTCCTAAAGTCTTCGCTTATTTTAACAAAAGCTAATTCGTTATATCTTATGCTAGCTGATTTAGCTTCGCATATGCCCCAACTCCCCTCCGATATAATAATAGATAGACACTATCATCACGTAAATAAGCATTTTATATTAATGTTGATTCTGGTAATTATCTCCCATTCGGTTTTTACAAAAAAAAACGATTTAAGAGTTTTTTACTAAAGGTGAACAAGAATTTCCTTTTCATCTTAATAAATAAAATCGCATTATACAAGTTTTTGGCAGGATTTCTATTTTTATTATAATAAAACTTAAGTAAACGACCAGACGGCAAGCCCGCATCAGGAAACCGCGACCGCCGCATCGGGCAAGGCGCGTGCACGGGCCTGGCGCCGCTTTCGCGGGGTATAAAAGTCGCGTCTCTCCATCGCTCGCTCCTTTCCCTTCTTCCTTCCTTTTCAACAACCCAACAACCCTCCACCTCGCAACGCTCGGTGCTCGCTCTTCATGCGCATTCGGCCCTTCTGCCTAGATCCCACTCCTTCCCACCAGGCTCCCCTGATCGGCCACGCCGCAGCTGAGATGGACCGCGCCAGCGAGGTGCGGGGCAGCTTCAACCAGAATCCGCGATCGCCCCTACAGCTTCGATACTGCTGAGCAGCTGTGATGCGGATCCCCTCGCAGGTGCGCCTCGCAATGGCCGAGTTACGGGCTCGACAGCGTCCAGACCCTCTCGCAATCTGCCTCGTCGTCGCACCATCACCGCCTCTCACTGCAGCGCGCTCCGGAGACTGAGACGCCGTGGACAAGGCCTCCCCTCGTTGCAGCACAATAGCCAGTCGCAGAAATGTCTCATAGCGACGCGGCCTGTCTTCTGCCTAGCTGTGCCCCAAATGCCGTAGGTGGATGATTGGGAGCTTCCTGGTGAGTTTCCCCGTTGCCGCAGCACATGTCGTATTCGTCTTGATTGCGTGGCCCTGGGCTGATTCGAAGCGGCAGGATCATCACGAGGGCTCTGCCAGGAGCATTTCCTTGGAGGATCTGCTGAGGATCCGCCAATTGGACTGCGCCAGCTACAGGATTAGCAGCTGAGACACCGGACGACAGGAAGGACCTGGAATGTGCCAGTCTACCAGTCTGCCTGAAGCCTTCGGACGGGCGGAGAGGGCAATATCCGAAGTCATGCACCCCCTCCTCGTACGACGATCCTCGCTCCTTCCTGCTCAGCTTTTCACGGCCTCGCCGACGATCGAGAGATGATACTGAGATCGGCCGATCGTGGTGCACAGCGAAGTGGGGGTAACGGCTGCGGATAGGCATATTCCGGCATGAGAGCGCAGGATCGACGGTAACAAGGCCTTGCAGCTGCGGCGGATCTCTCTGCGCGAGAGGGGCCGCATTGACGCCGAGGCATTTTCACGGAGAGGGCGTCAGGAGGTGGAGAGAATGGCATGGCATGGCATGGCAGGCCGTAAGGCGTATTCCGGTTCTGCGAGGGCAGTGCGAGAAGCCTACATGAACCCATTGATTTCCCCGTCTCTGCCATCTCTTTTTGCAGTCCAGTTGTGCAGCCAGCAGCCAGTGGAGAACTTCTCGAATACTCTCAGTCATTTCCACGCGCTCGAGATGGCCACTCTTGCCTTCAAACCTTATACCTACAAGCCAACTGCTCCGCGCTCCAAGAGCACAGCAACCCACCGCAGACCTGCCCCGGAACAGGTCAGCATCCTCAACAAGCTCCAGCACATCACGTCGAGTGGTGCATCACTCAGCACCCCGCGGCCAGCAGCTGATGACGGGGGCTACAGGCCCGGAATTCGAGGTATGTGATGGAGATGTGTTGGCTTGTAGCGACATTGACTGACTTTTGGGAATCTGACTAGGCACTGGCACTGTTTTCGGCGGTAGCGACAAAGCAAATAATGACGAAACCGACGACGACCGAGACCTCCCCACAATCGAAGAATTGCTGTTCACCAATCTACAAGCACAGGGCTTCACAACCGGGGGTCGAGGCCCAGACCAGACGAGCAGAGTTGAGGAGGTAGCTGCAGATGAGAGGGGTGGCTCTATCGACCAGAGCAGGTCAGCGCAAAGCGATAACTCAGGCGGGAGTCCAGGTGAGCCGCGCCCACTACACCCTCCATTGTGGAAATGGACGGCCAATTTTTCTGACACAGTGTAGATGATCCAATCGTTCTCCTAGGCGACGGCAACTTGAGTGCCTCCGAAGCCGAAGCCAATGATGTTAGTCTTCGCGCCGAAAGTGCAACAGCACCAGGCGCTGGACTTTTCGATAGCCCAGAGACAGCCATCGACTCGACAACTCCGGCCCCTCCTCGCAGTTCCGATGGATGGCACGATATTGATGACTTCCCCGAGCCGGCTCCGCGCTTGCGGCTTGCGGAACAAGGAGCTTCGACGCCAGACTCTCTGCCTCATACCCCTTCTTCGCGCCTCTCGAGCGAGCCATTACACGACAGCATCAGTACGGATTCCAAGGCCACGAGCCCCTCTTCGAGCCCGCTTATACCCCATTGCAGAGCGTCGCCAGAGACCCAGCTCAGTCAAGAGGGTCATCTTCATACCGGTCGAGGTGTGGCAGACGAACACGAGCTGGTTGACCATGCGCTCGACACTCTCCTCATTGATGAAGGGGCGAGGAGGCAGCAAGAGGTGGAGCAGGAGCAGGAGAAGGACGAAGGCAATAGTGAGGATGAAGACGAGGGGCCGCAGCAAGAGATGAATGTTATGGCACCAGTGGTAACGGCCGAAAGGGCTGGTGGAAGTCCAAGACCGGCCAACCGACGGCAATCGCTTCCCAACCTCGACCCATCTCCAGAACCGAGTCATAACGAGGCAGGAAGCCGATGCGATCGTGACGGCGACGACGAGCTCAACAGCTCCGACTCGGCTGGGGACGATGAGAAGGAACCACGTCCTGCCAAGCGGAAGCAGCCGTCCTCATCTCACGGTGGCCCAGCACGCAAGAAGCGCAGGCGTCCTCTTCAGCAGAGCCCTCCCTGCCAGCGTCGACCTCTCTCCAAGCCCCATCGCCAGTATCCCAAGTCGCACTCCCCTCTCAACCAGAGGTCAAGAGTCGCTACGAGCTCGAGTGCCGAGGGCCGATTGCCTTCACCAGCGCCTTCTATGCCACAAAGCATAGATACAACGATGCCGCTTAACGACTCCAGCCTTGGTCGATCATCCAGAGCTACCCCACCGACGCTGACCGAGATCACGTTCCGTCCGCACTCCGCACACTGCTACTCCTTCACGGCGGTCGTCCGGGACGGTTGTGACGGGCGAGGAGTCTCTCTCGCCCAGGTTGTCCGACTTATCGCGAGCACCGGCCACGTGGGGAAGATCGACGACTTCACCATCAAGCCGGTGGAGCAACATTCGTACCTCTTGAGTGGCTTCAGCTGGCATGCCTCATCCCGGCTCTCGTCCAGTGGCACGGCTCTATCGACTACCGCGGAGGCAGGCCGTGACCACGTCGATGCGACGCGTACCGGACCCCAACATGGCAGAGCCGTTGATGCTAGAGCTCTTGCATCGCGAAGGTGCGAGCCGTCAAGCAGCAATGACGATGGTGGTTTGAGCGACAGCGATCCTGATGTCAGCAGCGACGATGACGGGTGTTCGAGCGAGGCCGAGAAGCAGGGCGGTTTGAGCGTGAGGATGAATATCCCATGGGACCCTGTAGACGAGCAGCGCTTGGTGGCATGGAAGAAGGAGGGCAAGCCTTGGGACTGGATCTTCAAAAAGTTTCCAGGCAGGACTCATCCCGCAATACGCACGCGCTGGAGCATGGTCCGTCCCAGAAGCGAGTAAGCTTCCTCCCACAGGTGGACAGACAGCAGCTCAAGCTCTGTGTGCCTACTTGCCCCTGGGCATCTGCTGGGGCGAACGTCTGAAAGAGGCCTTGTCCTTCTGCCTACCAGTCCCGACGCGGGAGCAGGTACGGTCGAGGGAAGCCGCGAGGAGGTTTTTTTTTTGGGTGGGGGGGATCAGATGCATGGATGATCACCACAAGAAAATGAAGAGGTTGACATTGGAAGAAGACATTCACACGGATATGCGGTTCAACCTGGTCAATAATATCTTTAGCCATGACGCTATGGTGATCTCTGCATCAAGGGTCTAGAAGCAGCATTTCTTAATTGAGCGTACGGAATTGAGGACCTGGGTTGGAGGGTAAAGAAGGGGGGGAGGAGTATGTGGTTGGAAAGCGAATGTGTTTGTGCTAGAGGAGGGGTTGAGGAAGGGGTTGGCTGTGCTTGGGGTCGAGGGTCGAGGGATGAGGGGCCAGCTTGCAGGGCGGCCAGCCGTGAGTGATCAGCAGAACCTGGCAGAGGTAGACGACACGACCGATCCTATGGACAAGGAGGCTACTGAGGCTCTGCCAGCCACGCAACTGGAGATCGACCATCGCCATTTTCGACTGCGTGAGATACGCACCCGGCGGCTTCTTGGACGCCAGACAAAGACAACCTAGTACCGAGTCGTATGGGGCGAACATCCCAAACAGGTCTGATTCTTGGGTCAACGAAGACGATGCCACGGCTGCCTTGCGAGCGATCCTCTCAAGACTTGCTCTCACAAGTAGAAAGGGACGTTGTGCGCTTTCACCATCTACGTTCCAGTAGGCGCAGCAAATGCAAGAAGATTTTCGAGTACTTGGTCGACGAGCTCTCCACATGGATTACTGAAGATCAACTAAGAATCTCACTCAGTCCTACATTGCTCGCTGGGCTTAAAGGTAAGTAGTTACGCCACGAGCGTCCCCGTTTTTGGAAAATTTGAGGAACTGGTTGCTGACGGAACACATCTCAAACAGCGTCTTCCACAGACCCCTTGAGCCCAGCTGAGTCTGACGTCCATCCCAAGCATCTAGCGACTCTGGTCAACGACGAGCTCTGCCATGCTTCAGGAACCTTTCGAAGTACCTCCAATCCCTCTGCTCCACCAGGCCTGGCACCGAGCGGCGAGCCTGAGGCGGGGAAGCGGGGAGGGAAGAGGAGGCACTAGGACTGGCATAAAGAGATCAGCAGCGACGACCACCATTCCGTAAACACCAATTACAGTCACAACACACAGGCGAGGAGGACCCACGACCTGCAAAGCGACGAAAGCCACGCTCAGCGTTTGCCGTGACTGCACCTCCCCACCTCCGACGGTCCCCGCCGTGTCGCCGTCGACCACCAGCCTCGAGTTTGATGACGCACAGCCCCAGGCTGATTGCGGACGTCTCTCGACCTTGGTCGATGACTAGCACCACTATACTCCACGTCCCCCGGCTTCCGCAAACTCAGCACCAATTGCAGAGTATCGGGAGTGGCCCTTCCAAGGTTTCTTCAAAGGCACCAAGATCGGGAATGAGACAACGTACAATCTCGAGTTCCAGTTATGACAAGTCTCAGAGCACCTCCATCTCCCAATCTTTTCCGAAGCGTTAGGCATACGTCCTAATAAAGAGACATCCGCAAAGACTGCTATCGCTCACGATAGTAGCGTACATTCCAAGATGCATTCCGCAACGGTGTGGCCTCGGGACAAAGCATGTTCCATGTGAAGCTGAAGAAAATGCGAAGATACTGGAGATGAGGGAGGGTGGCTGCTCGTGGGATGAGATCCATACGCCCTTCCTCACCGAAATCAAGGGGCGATCCAAGGGCACTACTATACAAAGCTCAAAAAGTAGCTGCGTCGAAAGTGATGCGCTCATCTTTTGACAACCTCCTATCGAACTGCTCAACACCTTGGACTCAGGAATATAGGATGCGCAATATCATCGGAGGAAAGCTTTGATGATGCAGCTGTAGACGAGCAGCGTTTGCTGGCATACAGGAAAGAAGACAAGCCTTGGTGCTAGAACTTCCAGAAATTCTCAAACAGAACTCCAGCAGTACGCATGCGCTGGAACATGCCCCGGCCCAGAGACAAGTAGGCTTCCTGCAGGTGGACTGGTAGTAAGTACTTCAAGCTCTGTTGCCTCCTTGTCCCTTGGCATCTGCTGGGACGAACATCTGAAAGGAATATTGTCCTTCTGTCGGCCAGTCCTGACGCGGGAGCAGGTACGGTCGAGGGATGCGGGGCATCCCCCCTTCCTGGATTGCATGTTCGTAATTGAGCGCGTTTGAAGAGAGCCTGCACAGAAAAAGGCTGTTACTTCTCTAGTTCATGCACTTGAGAAAAGCGATGCTCGAAAGAATAACGTATGGATGGAAATCTGAGAATCAGCCAACATGCAGGAAGACTGTTGTGAGTCGACGCCCAATGGTGACCGTTGAATGTCGTCGCCCCCAAAGCGACAGTTAGGTGTCAAGCTCCTATACGTGAATGTTCCACAATAGATAGTCGAACAAGTATATATGCGCACACTTCAGTTGGTTCCCAAGACTGAGCAAGAGAGCGTTTCTTGACATATTGACGACATATTCAGTTCAGATGCAATGTCAGTAAGATATTCCCTCAAGTATTGACTCTTATTCTTCCTCGTACCTTTTGGTGCCCTTCCCCATTGCGATGGAATGGTTGCAATAACATCTTGTGCCCCTCTACGAAGTCCGTGACTCGTGCCTTGCTCGTTAATGCCCGCCGCTCTCCTGGCTGTGTTCTAGTCATCCGTACAGCGAAACGATCGGCTCTTTGTCCACAGTTCGGGCGAGGCGGTATATTTATCCGATATCTCGCTTATCTACCAGTGGCCGTGCCTTACGTAATACGAGCGCTCTTCTAGCCTCGATTCCTTCCAACTTCGATCGGCTTCATTCTTGCTTTTTAAATTTCCCTCAACGCAGCCTTAAGATGTCCCCCTCACGAGACGATGAGGAATTGTCCTGCTCCCCTCGTTTCCTTCTGACAGGCGTTGGTGATACCGAAGACCTGGAGAGATATGAACCCGGAGGGTTCCACCCGGTCCACCTTGGAGATCGATATGATGGCGGCCGTTATAAAGTCATCCACAAGCTCGGCGCTGGCGGGTTTTCTACCGTTTGGCTTGCGCAAGACCTCATGCAGCGGAAGTGGGTGGCCCTGAAAATCGTTCTTGCCGATGAATCGCCATCAGTGGAAACCAAGACCTTCCTAAGCCACCGTGTAGCTTCGCAATGCAGTAGTGACGCGGTATTTGTCACGTACGCTCGGTACTTTCATATCGATGGTCCGAATGGCCGCCACCTCTGTTTAGTTCTCCCGGTTTTAGGTCCTTCGGCATCCAGGTTGTCCCAGTACATGGATAGCAGAATCGAACCCTGGCTGGCTCGCCGTGCGGGTTACCAAACAGCGAGAGCATTGGCTGATCTGCACGCTCAGAACCTATGTCACGGGGGTAAGTAACTCAGACTTATATACTTTTCTTGGTTTACCACTAACATCCTCCAGACCTAACAACAGCCAACATTATGTTTCGAGTGGTGGAATTTGATCGCTACACTGAGAATGACATCTACCGCCTCTTCGGCAAACCGGAGACAGGACCCCTGGAAACGGAGTCGGGAGAAACTCCAGGTGCAGAGGCTCCAAGATACATCGTGAAGTCACTCGACTTTCTCTCCTCCGAAACCGATATTATCAGTAACGACATTAGTCTTATCGACTTCGACCAAGCATTCCTCGTTTCGTCACCTCCGGGGGAAATGCTAGCTACACCAATCGAGTTCCTCGCTCCTGAGGTGGCCGTCGGCCGGCCAGCCAGCTCGGCGAGCGACGTCTGGGCTCTGGGCTGCTCTATTGTCCGGCTTAGATCTGGAGAAGGCCTGTTCTCAGCTTATGATATTACCTCGCCAGCGGATTTGATGCGGGGTATTATTCAGGCTCTCGGGGACATGCCAGCTTCTTGGGAGGATACGCTGTTTGATTCAGACGGACAGCCAACCAAAGATCCGGCAAAAGGTAAACCTGTCTGGAAATTTACGGACAAACGGCCGATCAAAGAACGGGTTTACAGGATATGGGACAACCCGAGCAGTAGGGCTAGCAAGTCGACGAAAGCTCTGGCAGTGAGTCAAGGTGAGAACGTGGACCAAGTCTTGGACTGGGAAAGACACAAACCTTACCCTCGTTGCTTTTTGCACAAGCTCTGGAAGCCCACAGCTATTAAAGTAGGGGATGTATATCTGCATGGTTATGACGATGAGTCCGATAACCTCTTAGAGGCGTTGCCTAAGATTCCGGAGGAGGAGGCAGCCTTGCTGTACGACCTCCTGTCTAAGATCTTTGTTTACGACCCCAGCGAGCGGGTAAGCGTAAAGGAATTGGTTGATCATCCTTGGTTTCATATGGATGATTAGATTTGAGGATAGACATATACATTTACTATTCCACAAATCTTCAAGCTCCCAGTTCCATGAAAGAAGAGATGGAGAACCCTGCGATCACTACTCTCATACAGCCGGTGATAGTTATACGTAATAACAGCGACACCATCTGCGTTGCAACCCGCGTGGAACATGGTGCCCAATGCTCAGATAGGCGTGGCATATTCATCTTCTAGCTCTAGCTTCAGGCGCACAAGAGTCCCCGAAGCGAACTCAACTAGTATAACCTGTCCAAACGCCGTTTTCAAGCCACCTCAACTTACCGCTCTCACTGGCCCACGGATCGTTATATCAACCATCTGGCCGCGATTGTGCATCTCCCGCTGGCTGCGTACCTGAGTTATAGCCTGAGTTGTACCCGCCACTCCCACTACCAGAAGCAAACGCGCCTTGGTCATCAGCGCCTTGGTCATCAGCTGAGTAGTCTTGTGAAGACTGAGCCTGTTCTCCCGCTTGTGCAGCACTCTCTGCAGCTTCCCTTTCCCTCTGAGCGCGTTTGTTTCTCGGGCATCCACTGGGAGGGCCATTCTTTGCTTTAAGAGTGGAATAGTCGTAATTGGCAGCTCTGTTGTTTGTCTGATATCGCCAGGTATTTCCAGTTGAGTCCCGATGCTCGATCTTAATGAGATTTTCGTGGGTGACGTTGCGGTTATTGTCGCGGCCTTTTAGGCTGACTTTGAAATGGGTTGACGTCTTCTTTCCACCCGACGCCGACTTTGGAGTGCTCCTGAATATCGAATGTTGTCAGTTAACTAGTCTTGGACCTGGGGCAACCGCCGTTCGGCGGCGATGCTGTGGCCTACAAGATGTCAACTTCACTATATTCCCCTTCATCAGCTATCTGGGCGGCAATCCGCAGCATTGCTTCTCGGAGCCCAGACGTGGGCTTAGCACACCTCCATACGATCGTAGTAGGCATAGCTTAAAACCAATAACAGGAAGATAACGTATTTTGTTGTGTATCGAGGAAGGGCAAGACATATCAAATTCCAAGAGGAAAAACTGGCATATACATGTCTGACTCCCTGGATTCCACAATGAACATCTCAGAGTCCTTATCTTGAGTTTGGGCAACCTTGGTTGATGGAAATGGCCATTGCAACCCCCGTGTTTCACGCGATAGCCCTGTTATCACTTTTCGCGTGCTTGGTAACGGTCTGGGGCCTCGAAGCTGAGTCGGGTCAGACCGGTATTCAAAACTTTCCCCATTGTTGCAGATCCGAGATTGGAGCCTTCTGCTTCCTGAATTGTGCACGTATGAACATCGAGCAATAAATGATGATTGGATTCTGGGGTGGCCTGTGAGTTGGCGCCGAAGCTAGTGCGAAACCTTTCGGGTGCTGCACAAGGCGTTGCTCAGCACATCTGGGGGGCCATGCACTCTGTTGCCTCAAACTGCATATTGAGGGCAGGTTAAGAATGATTGGACGCGAGGGGTTCTCTCCACTTCATATGCTCGAGACAGAGATAGTCCTCGTCAAAATCAGGCAAGTTGGCAGCCTTATCTCTAGGTAGTCGTTTCTTCTGCTGTTGGAGTTGGCGGGGTGATTTGAACTGGTGGGGTCAGCCTCGTCCGCTACTTTAAAAACCAAGGATTTTCAAAGTTCGTTTTGACGCTGCATTCTCAGCCGCACTCAAAAAAAATGGGGGCGGGAATGCGGCTCCGTTTTTGCTGAGCGTGCAGCGCAAGCAGGTGCAAAAAGTTTGTCAGCAGGGGTCAGACCTTTGGTCAGTTCCCCGCCAATAGAATATCTTATCATTGCAGCCTAGAAAGCGGGGTTTTGAATCGAACCCGCGTTTTCCTCGGGCCGATCGTATTGTTCTCCGATTGGCTCCTGTAGCGAATTATGCCGCAAATCATAACTCATTCCGCCAAAAGCTGACGAGGGCGCTTAGCCGTGCAGCCAAAACATCCCCATCGTGTCGCGACCAACCAAATTCCCAATCGATTGATTGGGTTTTGAGCATGCAGTACCCTGCCCAAAATCGTTCCATGCGAAGCGGGCACTTAATCGCCGCACGCGAGCAAATCAAATCGGCAGGCTAATCACAACGCCTTGGAATGCAACACACCTGTTTCTGAGATTTGGGCCATCAGCTGGCCGACCCAACATCAACCATCAACACCGCTCCCACGCCAGACCCCTCGCGACCCTTCTAAAATAGATGGATGGTGACTCTTCGAGGTTGTCTTGAAATGCCAGTTTCCTCGACAGAATCGAGGTCACCTCGCCCAATACCTCCAAAACGCTCATTCGCAGATTTCGACGAGTTTGACCCTTCCTCACCACGGCCTGGCACGACGAAGCGACTCCGAATTGAGACCGAAGAAGCAGACCAGGAGGCCAAGGTATGTCAATATCCCCTCATACCAGTCAACGACTAATGGAGAAGTTCGTGCAGACTGTACATCAACAGCCAAAGCCCCTCCCTCTAAAGCGTCCACACGCATTATTCCTCGAAGACACTGTCGACCTGCTCCCTTCGAATCCTGCTCCGAAAAGATACCGTCCTGAGTCTGTCGATAATTTTGTTACCCAGTGGGTCGAGTCTGCTTCTGGATCAGGATCAGAATCCTACCGAGAAAGACACTGCCGGTCGGATACTCTTCTTGGTCACTCAGACATCGATATTATCCCTAGGAGACTTACAAAATCGGCGCCGAATATGGAGTACAGACGGGATTCTGATGGATTCGCTCTACCACCGACACCTGCTTCTACTAAGTCATGTTCGTACAGAGCAGATGCGGAGGACGACTCACAGGTGTCTGGGTACGGCCCATCAGTCGCGCTATCGGATATCAGTGGTGCTTCTGCTGGTTCAAGTCGAAAGAGCCTTGTTGAGGACCCCTATTACCGGGACAATAACTTGGCTGAGAACAATATCTACATGCGTTCTTTCTACGAAGAATTTCCGGTAGATATTGCCGGACTTGTTGATCACGTACGCAAGGACCGTGATTCACCAGGCGTATCGCCAGATCTAGTCAAGCAAAATATACGTTTAGAACGCCTTGAGATGGGCACCGGAGAACCCGATGTGGAAAGGTATTTCCATGCTCACGTCTTCCCTGATCCCGAACCAACGGACATTTTACAACGCACCGACAGAAATCCAATGGCCAAGCATGCTGTTCCGGATTTCGGATCCAAGCTCAAGGTTAGCACTCCTGTGCCTGATATGCTTTTTGGATACAACCGAAACGGAGCATTTCCCCAGCAACAAACCCAACTTCGCTCTATGGGAAATGAGATGGTAGCCAACACTCAGGGCCTGCTGTATCCGTTCTTTGTTATCGAGTTCAAGGCTGATGGTCCTGGAGGGTCTGGGAGTATGTGGGTGGCGACGAATCAATGTCTTGGAGGCTCTGCGTCATGCGTCAACATTGCCGAACGCCTCAACCGCCAGCTGAGGCAGTGCAAGAACAAAAAGGTCCGACCTATTGACAGTGCCGCATTCAGCATCGCCATGAACGGCACGGAGGCACGACTCTACGTATCCTGGAAGCATAATGAGCTCAGATACTACACGCGAAAGGTCGATAGTTTCTTGCTTCAGAAGCCCAAAGATTACGTGGAGTTCCGCAAGCACGTCCTGAACATCATCGACTGGGGCAAGGACGAGCGCCTGAAAGAGATTCAAAAATCATTGGACAGCCTCCTCGAGGAGAATAGGAAGATAGCGTCCCAGCAGGCCAAGTCCCGCCCACCGCCTTCGTCAGATGATTCCGCGAGTAGCAGTAGTCAGAAGCGCAAATCATCATCGTCTCGCGGACGCAACAGCAAATCTAAAACCGTACAAGAAGACCGCAGCGGCGGAGCAAATGAGCTATATTGAAATTGGATGCCACATACAACCGTTATTTCCACAGCGACGGGGATGGAAATATCACCTGGGCGGAAGATGAAGGGAAGTCATCCTCAGCGCAGCAATAGCGAAGAATGACTGCCAGGCAATCCATGTCCCCTTGCAACATCGTCGGGTCATGCGTCCTCGAGGTCGCCGAAAGGGTCGAGCCGCAAGCTGCATATTATGGAGCGGATAAGACATTCTTCCCTGTGCTGAAGGGTCTAGCATCGCTACCATAGCCGCCTTCTCGATTGCTAGGGCGCGTATGATTCCAATCTGATAGTCTTCGCGCGTCTGCTCCCGCACAAGCCCAACTACTGCAAGATCAGACCCACCAGCAAGGCGTCGGCAGTATCACTCGAAGCACGTCAGTGGAGTCTGCGCTCTACTCCCTCCCCAAGTCTTCCGATAGCGGCGATGATGGATGGACAGATGAGAACATGGCTGAATTGGAGAAAGAACTGGGGTTGGCTAGGGAGAGCAACAAGTGAAGTCATCATCGGCCGCACACCTACCTCCCCAAGTCCTCGCTCGGCCGAGGTACCACAGGACGAGATCCAGAGTCGAGAACGCAGCGAAACCACTAGTAGTCGACCAGAAGAGCTGCGAGATACTTGTCGATGTGGTTCCCCAACTCAGGGCCTTGAGTGGGAGCAGCAGGAGACTCGGGTGGCTGTAGAATCACTTGGGAGGAGGGAACTTGGCGAGGAAGCGCTAATGGAAGAAGCGGGAGGGGTAGAGATACGGCAGCAGGGGGAGCTTGTAGGACGGCCAGCTGTGGGTGATCAGCAGAACCAGGCAGAGGTCGACGACACGGACGATCCTATGGACAAGGAGGCTACTGAGGCTCTGCCAGCCACGCAACTGGAGATCGACAATCATCATTTTCGACTACGCGGGATACGCACCCAGCAGCTTGCTGGACGCCGGACGAAGACAACCCAGTACCGAGTCGTATTGGGCAATCATCCAAACAGGTCTGATTCTTGGGTCAACGAAGACGACGTACAGATACATCAAGCATCATTGCTGCCTAAAAAACGGCGTGTTAAATGCCACGCTGGTCCGGATGAGGAACGATGGCTGTTCGTGGGAGGACATCGGTGCTGCCCTCCCTCACCGGAGCCTAGGGACGATCCAGGTTCATTATTCGACGAAGCTGAAAGGGTAGTATTGCTGAAAGTAACGGCACTGACTACCCGACATCCGTATTGTGTCCTACCCCAACGTGGCAAAGCCGTGGATGCCGAGGCTCTTCATCGCAGGGGAGCAAGCCGTCTAGCAGCGACGACGACGGTGGTTTGAGCGACAGCGATTCTGACCCCAGCAACGGCGATGACGGATGTCTGAGCGAGGACGAGCAGGGACGTTCGCGCACGAGCAAGCACAGTCGATGGTCAGACCTAGACGAGCAGCGCTTACTGGCATACAAAGAGGGCAAGTCTTGGAAGTGGATCTTTGGCAAGTTTCCCGGCAGGACTCGGCCCGCAGTACGCACGCGCTCGAACATGGTCCGGCCCAGAGGCGAATAGGCTTCCTCTAGCAAGTGGACTGGGAAACAGCTCAAGCTCCCGGCACCTCCTTGTCCCTTGGTATCTGCCGGGACGAGTGTCTCCAAAGGGCCTTATCCTTCTGTCGGCCAGCCTCGGTGTCTTTACCTCCCATCACATTTCTGGGGACGAGGGTTATTATCCAGTGACTTCATGTCATGGGAAATTGAGCCGTGGCGGCTCGGCTGGAGTGGTTGATCACAGTGCTGATTTGTGTTAACCCCTTGCTTTTCGGAATTGTTTTCGCTCGGTATCGATTGGGATAGGGTTTAAACCCAGGTTGTATCCTACCGGATGTTGATATCGGAAATGTAGACAATAAGCGCAACGTCTTTACTGGAAACAATTGAGTGTATTATATATGTTCAGTTATGCAATTGCCTATTCTTCTTTCTCCAGACGGTCTAGCGCTGTGCTGGATGCATTTGTCATCCCATCTGTGAAGAACGACCAATTAGGCGCTTTAGGCGTTCATCAGTCTCGTATTCCTTCAGCGCGCTCTCCTTCCACTGCGACCAACCTTCCATCACCCCAAACGCTTTCAATATTGCATTTGCCAACGGCAGGGCGTACGTCCATTCTGGCTCTAAGGCCAGGCCCCAAAAATATCTTCTGACTTTTTCATCAGTCATATTACTGGCCAGATCAGATAAGCCTCTTCTCCGCAGCATATCAGCCAGTACAAGATCGCTGGGGCTCAGTGAGAATTTCCCATTGCACAAGGCGTTCATATCTGCTGTAACAAGCGACGGTCCGAAAGCTTCGTGTCGTGGTACAATACGTGCCATTTGCCAGTCAATAATGCCGGTGATGTTCAGTTGCTTGTCGACGAGTATGTGGTCGCCTTTGTCGTCGACATGCTTCAAGTAGAATCTCTCTGTCATTCGGTTTTCCTCTTGCGAGGACAATTGGGTCGCGTTATCCTTCAGAAAACGGTACACCAGATAAGCATTGATAGGATATTCGGTATAGAGCTGACCATCCACGATGAGCTCCAAGTATTGCTCAGCAAAAGCTGCATAATAGGCGGTAGATGTAATAAACGGACCTGCGGGAGTGAGGACGAGAAACCTGTCGCTCGCAACGGCCGATACCTCGATTTCAGATGATTGCAAGCACAGCGAACCAGCCTTAGAAAAAGGGTGTTTTTCCAACTCGATCAGAATGTCCGCAAGACCGCTCCAGACCTTTGCTTTTTCGTTCTCAGTGGCTTCGCCGCCGGACACACCTTGGCCTGTCCATGGTGTCCCTCGTAGTTCTTCCATGAGGATGAAGCTGACGCCAGTACCATGGTCTGTTCCAGTGCCATATATACCGTAACTGAATGCTCGAGGTGCCGGTACTGCGGTAGTTTCAAGAAACTTTAGAGTTGCATATTCGCTGAGTACAAGGTACTCAACTAGCGAAGACGGAAGGCCAACAGCGAAGCTGGCCACACGTGGAACTCGAAGTAACCATGAAGGAGAGCCATCGTGGAAACGAATGCGGGCGTGGTAGTTGGCGCTCCCCATAAGAGCGCCGGGGCCAATCGTGGAAGAATATTCGATAGTGCAACTCCGGCCACCATTTAGACTTGAAGCATGCTTGCAGACTGCCGCGTCGTTGATCCGAGAGCGGAGACGTTCAATTTCAGCGGCAGTCTGCAATATGTAAGTTGCATCGTCCAAGACCTTTTTTTCCAGGAACACTCAGTATCAGGTTTAGATAAGATATAAGAAAGAGGTAAGGCAAAAGACTATACCACTTACCTTGCTGCACTTGTGGTAAACTGGGGACATGTGAATGAGACACAGATAACTGTTGCACACGTCGCATCCACCAATGGCTCTCACGCTTGGCCGTTCACATCCCGGCACTGAGCAAGAAAAGAACCTCGAGTTCATAGTGTGGTAATGTATAAATAAGACGAGCTGTGATGGCTATGTGAAAAATATCGTAAACAATGGAAAAGGTTGCAGGAAATCGCACGTAGCTAGACAAGATGGTGGTTTGTTGAAGTAGTCCATGTGTTGATGCAGGTTCAGCAGGGTTTTGTCACCGTCTTCATTCTGCCCAGACGACTGCACCCCTCTGCGCTAGCCAGCCACTTGGGATCCTTGTTCCAGGGCCCCGCCCTAGCGCGGTTGAGCTGAAAACTCGGCACAATCTACTCGCGAATTATGATTCGTTCGTCCAATCCGCGCGTGCCTCATTCAAGCCAGCAAGCTCGCGGCACCTCTCCATAAGGGGTTAGTGATTCCAGAGCCAGTCCATTCTCATTTTCGACCAAGGCGTACTTTGGCATCGCATCTTGGTGACAAGCTGTGGTCAAGAACGGCGTCATTTCTCAATTTTTGTGTTAAACATGACACAAGGAATTGCACAAGTTTTAACAAGAACCAAATAACCCTATTACGATAGATCTGATGGTAATGACTGCGCTCACGATCCTGCTCCTCACCTTCCTGTCTCTGAAAATATTGCCAAAACAAAAACAAAATCCAAAACTCTTGTGTCCGCATCTTCCAAACCTGAATCTACCTTCACGCCTGACCGCTCTCGCTCAAATCCCTCCAACCGAATCTCGAACGTGCAACGAATTGAGAGCGCCGGCGTGAGTCGGGACCGGTGAGTATAGATTTAACCTTGGTCTATGTAGACCTTAGCATACGTCTCCGCCTAATATTCTACAACGAAGGGTTAAATGGAAAAGGACTCACGATCACTGCAGTAGCGAGAGTTTGCCACGCACCAATTGTCACAGCCTTCTTTCGCACATCGGGTGCTGCCAGCAGCTTGGTTGACAAGCGTGTGAATGGCACAACGTGCAGTAGTTTCGGCCTCGATGTTGTTATTGCACATGGTGATGGAGATGGTTTTGAGAGTGGGAAAAGATTCGATGATGATATGCTCTATATTACTGGAGAATGAGAATTTGAAGATGATAGTGGCTGCTTTGGGGGAGTTGATGGTGGTAGAATAAAGGATTTCTAGGGGGATAAATGCTGTGTTAAGTACATTTCATAATTACTGCCAACGGCATTGAGAGCTACGAGCTGGCGAGACGCTCATGTATGTTTGTCTTTAATTTCTCTCTGAAACCCTACCCCGGTAGCTTTGCAATACGGCTCAGTCTGTCAAGCAGGCCTTGGTCGAAACACGTCACGATTGCACACACATATGTGACCAGGGGTCTTTCCCTTGATTTATTCTCCCCAATAGAAGGCCCTTCCTCTTATCAATGCATACTGTTGCCTAGACAGTGTGGTCGTTGTCGCCAATAACTCATTGATTAGATTCGAGCGTTTTCAAAAGAGTCATGATACGGGCGGTCTGAGGCACATTTTCAGCCGCACTCAGCCCAGTAGGGCGTAGCTTGCCACTAAGCCCGCCAGCAACCGTGTCACGGAAGCGGGCGGGGGGACACATCCGTCGTGAAACCCTTGCATCCATTCTCAAGTGCATGGTACAACATATACCTGACGTGCATCTGAATGTTACACAGACTTGATTGGCAGTCATTCCCTCTACTGTTGGAGGGGGTGGGGTGATTTGAACTGGTGGGGTCGATCGACCATTTCCTAATTGCCGTTCCAGCCGCCCGCTGCAGGGTCCCGACGGCGCAATTCGAGCTCCGTATTACTTGTTTTGTTGGTTAGCCAACGTTGGCCAATCCCCAGACAGTATCATCCCTAGCAAAAATGGGGAGGCTGGGAATGCGGCTCCCGTTTTGCTGAGAGTGCGGCGCAGTTGCAAGAAGATTGTCAGCAGGGGGTTCAGATTTTTGGTTAGTTCCCCCACCAATAGAGTTTCTTATCATTGAGAATTTGTTGCCGAGAAAGCGGGGTTTTGGATCGAACTTCTTTTGTTTTGCCTCGGGCCGATTGTAATGTTCTCCGACTGGCTTACTCCAGCGAATTTTATGCGGCAAATCATGACTCATTCCGCCAAAAGCTAACGAGGGCGCTTAGCAGAGAGGTCTTATGCCTCCGACCAATCGTCAAGCAAAAACATCATCAAAAAACATCATCATCGTGTCACGACCGACCAAATTCCCAATCAATTGATTGGGTTTTGAGTATACGTACCCTGCCTAAAAATCGTGCCATGCAAAGCGAGCACTTAATCGCCGTACGCGAGCAAATCAAATCAGCCAGCTAAATCACCACTCCTTGGATGCGACACAACTGTCTCTGAAATTTGGGCCATCAGCCTGCCGACCTCCTCACCCAACATCAACCATCAACATCACGCTTTACTCACAGTTGCCCATGCCCCCCATGAATCCACCATCCCCACGGATTCGTAAACGTCGTGCTCCTCAGCGACCGCTGCCAGATCCACGTCAAACCCCCTCAGGTAGGCATGATTTCTTCTCCGAACGATGATTGCGAAGATATTGATGTTGGATAGTGTCGCGGAGACGAAGCTCCCGGATAGAATCAAGGCAGCGCTCTGTGTCAATTCCTCACATCCTAGGTTCTTACTACGAATCTCAAAGCCCTCTCGAGCAACGACAACCAGATCCTCACACTTCACAGCCTCTTGGAGCGACCTCATATACGCGCGTGCCAACTTCGGGTCCTGTTGAGGCATCGGCGGCGGTACCTTCAAGAGCACCGGTTCAAGGTTAGTTGTGGTCACTGTTTTCGGCGAGCAGTGTGCTGATCCATATATGATACACTAGAATATCTTTCTCCACCACAAAAACAAAATCACCAGACTCGGAAGCGAGGACCTGATACGTCTATCGAGACCGGTGCCGAAAGACCCCTCAAACGCGCTCGTCTGACCCAGAGAAACTTGAAAGCATTCGAAAATATGGGAGGACAACGAAGAAAGTCTGCTGGGAAAAAGTCTACTGGACGCTCATCTTCCACAACCACAACTACCGACGAGGATTTGGGTCCACAACGCCATCAACCGAAGTCAAGGACCTCAAACTCCGAGACCAAGTCAACACGATCAAAACAATCCATTTCTACGACAGACCCGGGCTTTCAGGACGCTGCTTTCGACAACGGTATCCTCAATCCTGAGAACTCGAAACCACATACGAACCTGAAGAAATCGAAAGTTCAAATCAATCGAACCCGGGACACCGTATCCCCAAGCGAGTCTGAATACGAAAAATTTGCCCATAAGATACGGACGGCTCCTAATGAACAGACCGTGCTGCTACAGACATCTTCGTTACTCAAAGAGTATGGAACGGACGACTCGAGATACAGCAAAGTATACAATCAAGCGTTCATTGCCTTTCCAAAAAATGTCAGTTTCAATACCGGACTATCCGCTGCACAGCCAGATATGGTTGAAGGGTTGGAAATGCCAGAGTTCGACCCTTTCCCAGTCCGTCAACAGCTTGGTGGAGCTGCTGTCCCTACATCGGGCACGAACGCTATTACTTTACCACATCTGGCCGGAGAATGGAAAGGGCCAGGGAAGGACATGATCTTGGCACAAACTCAAGCAGCATACGATGGTGCTTGTATGGTTTATGGCAGAAACGAAGCACTTTCATTCCTCAACAGTCCTGATCCTGCCGGTCATGCATTTGTTTCGACTTTCACTACCGACGGTACTACCCTCAACACCTTTGCGCACTATTCATCTGAATCCCAAGGCCAAGTCAAATACCATCAATATCCTACCTCTAGCTCCTTCCTTATATCAAGCCACGAGGATTTCAAAACAAGCCGACGACGGTTGAGGAATCTACAGGATGATGCCAAAGAAGCCTCGGAGAAGTTGAGGGACGAGCTAAACGAGAAGTGGTCTGCAAATCATCGGTCTCCTGTCTCTCCAAATGTACCTGTCGACGCTGGCGACTCCACAGATAGCAATAGTTACGACTATGACGACGAAGAGGACCCAACCAATCAACTACTCGCGGAGTACTGGACGAGTTTCCCCACAAACGATCAGTATGACTCCTCTGTGCAAGTTCCTGCTGCGGACAATGTAAACGCTCCGCCTTCCGCCAGTTTTCAAGAAAACAATCAGGATGGGTCTTTTGTACGCAGTGTACACGCTCCGCCGTATGCGAGTTCCCCGGCAAACGATGAGGATGATCCCTTCCTACAAGTTTCCACTGCGAACAATGGATACACTTCCCCCAATGGTCTAACATTCCCTCTCATAACTCCGCCGCAATCATCAGAAGACTCATCGCTTCCACTTGAGTCGAGTGAAGATATTGATCAGTCTAATGGACGTGGTCATAGGAGGACTCGCCGGACCCGAAAGCAAGTTGTTATTGTCGATGCGCGAAAGACTCGTAGAAAACATGAGGGTTAAAGCTCTTTGCCTGCCGTTCACTGTTGGAGAAATTTGCTGAGCATCAGCTTGTCACCGCCCATTCCTGCCTTGCAATTCCTGATACTCTACATCTTTCGTCACTTGCGTTCTCAGCGCCTGCAATCTTTCTTGGTCCCTGTCGACCTCATCGTGATACCCCCTCTTTGATCGCCGTCGTCAAATATCCGCCTCCCGTTGGCACGGTTGTCGGCTTGTGCGGCCTCGAAGTCGCCCAAAAGGGTCGAGCATCTACTGCGGTTTGATACTGGTGCATATTATGGGGCGGACAAGACATTCTTCCTGTGGTGGAGTTGTCATATCTGGTAAAGATGGAGAACACTTCCATGTGCTGTTTCTGTTGGGTACCATCCAGTTTCACGACTTACAGGGAAAGTTGGGGGCGCAGATCATTTCAATCCAAGATACCAGAATATTCAGTTTCATTGCTGCATTCTTACTTCAGTTCCAAAGTTCGAAGTTTCACACTCGATCAATACAGACCGTGAAAATCAATGCACACTCTCACCACTTTCCCTTCCTTCCCTCAAACTTTATATATATGCAACTTCCTGAACACCCCTTCTTCCTCCTAAAAACGGTGTATGATTACCCACAGAATTGATTGGCAGTGATGCAATATCATCTCTGCACTCACGTCAGAAATGTGTGCGAATGTCCCACGCCGAGTACGAGGCGAACGCACGTCTTATCCAATAAACCTAGTCCCAGTCAAGACATGTTTTCATTTGATGCTGGCGCGATTCGTGCCCACGCCTCCCTTTTCTCCGCAATTGGACGTAGATTGCGCTAACCAACCCCACACTGACCACGTTGCACTGTCTTGCATATCATCCGTAATGCGCCGCATCGACACCCCCAAGATATGTGGAGGCAATGAATCCCGGGGGTTGGGGTTGGCCATCGACACCCCCAAAACATTGTTGGATCTCAGGAGCCGAAGCGGCGAAATTGTTCTACCGAGCATTACTGTGCGATTTCATGTTTGCGATGGCACGATCTCGTGCATACCACAATGTTATGCAGCCCTAAGGCACTAAATCGGTTGCTCGGTCACCAACCGAGCTAACCCGTGCCACGTCAGGTGCTTCCGTTAATCTACTGCGTTTTCGTCATGACCCAGTGCGAGAACCTTCATCATCTCCCATATCGTCTACAATGGAAGAAGCAGCCTCGCAAGATGGACGCAAACGACGTTTAACATTCGAACCAGCGAGCGAACGCGGCAGTGACAAACGGCACAGGACATGCTGTCATGGAGAAGATTGCGAATTAACAACCAAAGTATTGGCACAAGAGTCCACTATTCGGAATCTCGCGGGCGTCGTTGAAGATCTACTCGGAAGACTCGCAGCCTTGGAGCAACCGCCTATCGCTATCAGCATAGATCATACACGAACAGAGTCCTCGAAACGACAGAGTTGCCCTGCCGACAACTGTACAAAGGCTTTCGACAGAACAGACCACTTGCATCGGCATATCCGAGGTGTTTATGATGAGCCGCATCTGAGCCTCAGTCGCGTCCTGGATCAGAAATACTGCGTACTGTGCAAGAAGGATTTTAAACGGCCGTGCGATCTTGTACGCCACGAGAAATCATTCCATGACGAGACATACATATCGAGGGCCTATAAGTTCGCCTCTCATCCCGTTGGGCTCGCAAGAGCACCTACACCGCCGGACACTTCCTCAAATGCATCTGCGGATTGGGACGACCTAGCAAGCGAGTAAGTTCTTCATTCGCATAGACTGATTTCCCAGTTTGCTAATCGTAATAGGTTCGAGCAAGAGGACGATGAGGTTTCGGAAACAAGATTTATCGATGAGGGCACTGCACAGAATGGGACAAACATCCTTTCCGATTTTCTAGATCAGAACATAAGCCTTGCCAATGATCAGCCACACGAGTTTTCGGCCTGTTTCAACGCCGCTCACAGCGATTTTCAAGGCTATTCAAACCGCGACATCGACGGAATCAACAATGCAGCATTTATTCCTCCCGCGATACCTATTCATCATACTGTCTTCTTCAGCGCAACTCCTGTCGATTATCAAAGCTATTCACACCTTAACAATAGCAGCAGCAACCAGGCAGGGTTTACGCATGGTTATCAGCCCTTTTTCGGTGTGGTTCCTGATGACATGCCTTTGATATTCACACCAGCGCCATGATAAACGCCAAAGTAGGGCATATTCGGGTCGAGAATTTATTTGGTATCTCGATGCTACGCCTAGTCAATCGTGTGTGGTAATTTGATGTGAGACCAGGTAGTTTAGCACAGTTAAATTCTGAATTCGCTATAATGAGACCGACCCTTTCCCTGAAAATGTTAATTTCTGTACGATATTGCAATTGCAAGACACCGTACTACCATGGCGAACAACCAAAACCCCGATTCACGCAGATGTAGGTTTCCTTAACCAGAGTACATAGTCGCCGATGCGAGAACACTGGTTGCCAGCCAACTCGAGGATCTGTGTCCCTAGGCCAAGAGTCATCCTTCCACGGTCCGAAAACCCCTTCCACAGATAAGTAACTATGATCGAGAATTCTTCGGCCGGATGCTGTGACTGCAGACGTGGAGTGGATCGTGTCAACCAGTGACTACAAATGAAACTAGATGGCAGTTAGAGAAGGAAGCAGACATCAGTTGAGGGCAAGTACATGTCATGGCCGTTGGCTTCCACGTTAACTGTCTTTCCCGTGGGCTCACCGCGAGACCCCGTGTCGACTTCGATGCTCCATGAGACAGTCGGGTCGCCTCCCAAGTGTGTACAACTGGCGCCCACAAGACCGGAGTACGCTGCCATCTCCTTCCATTCCCCATCACGACCTGTTCCCCCCACCTTTGTGTTGAACTTGTGTACTTGGTAGGATGTAATGCGAAAGTCGTCATCGCGAGCGGAGAATAGAAGTGCTTTGACCGCCTAACAATAGTGTCAGTCTATCCTTTAGCAAATATCCCGGTATAGAGACTTTACTTACATCATTCAATACGATATTCTTCCTTACAGATTCCAGAGAACCTTGGTTAGTTGATAGTATCGATTCGAGGGGGGACAGATCCGTTGCGCCTTTCAACACCAAGCATCCATCCTCTTCCAGGAATCGCACTGCTTCTTGTAGATCCTCTCTCAAAGAGAGTCTCTTCCCGCTGAGGGTCACCACCTCAAGATTTGGGATGTCCATTTCTGTGTTGCGAGGAAGACGTCTCGAGGTGATGTGGGGCAGCAGCTTTGGCGGGGTTTTCTTTGCCTGCGAGAGCGGGAGTCATTTTCTTCGGTAAATTCCGCTTCGGAAATCCAGCCTCAAGGCCAGTTGAGGCTCGCACCCACCACCCAAAACCTTGCAAAGGAGGGGTTTGATTAGCATTATCCAAATGCTTTATTTTGGGATGCTAAACCTCTCCATTCGCTCGAGACAGAATATTTCATGATGACGGTTGTGTGGCGGCAGAACCGCACAATTGATGCCAACAAACCGACCTTGGACCTGGAATCCTCGGAGTTGAAGTACATTGTGAGAGGCGCCTTACCATCCATCTACAGACTGTATGCCGTATCTCTTCTCCCGATTGCGCCGCTTCGAAAATTTGATCTAACGCCAGCCACAGTACGTCAACATACATCACGCATAGGAGCCGCTGTGGGGACGACGAGGTCCAACGGTCACCATGAGGGCGACGACGTCTCACGGTCACTATGGGGGCGTCGACCTCACAACACGCTATTTCAGCAGATGGATCCAAAGTTTCACAAAGTTACGAATTGAGGCATCGAGCCTTGAACCTGCAGGTGGATAATCGATAAGAATATAAGGGTATGGAGTTTCCTCCGAGGTTTGGATCCATCACTTCTGTCTGCGTTCCCCTAGCACTATCTAACTCGCAATCGAATAGTCCAAATCGAGCGCCTTTCGTCGCATTGATCGATAACCAAGCCGAAGCGATGGCTGCCATACAGATTGCCCCCACCAGTTCTTCCTTTCACTTCCCTTCTTGTCAGACCCCGCCTAGGAACCCACCACCCTCGCTCGCAACGGAGACAACTTCAGCAGCCCCTTGTTCACCAACTCCCAGCCATAAGTGCTCGACGAACCAGTCGTCGTCACAGGCTGTCGTGGAAGTGGCTCAGCAGTTCATGGAAATTCTCAAGTCGATCAATACCAAGAAAGGGCCTCCTCCTTCTTCAACGCCGTCTGATACCGCAGCCCGAGCTTCCAAACTAGAGTACAAGACCGTGAATGAAGTGTAAGCCTCGAACAGTGTGCTAATAAGACTTTACTAACGATTCACTTAGGTGGGATGAGGAAGAGAGCGAATACAAGATTGAGGAAGCCTCAAGGCCAAAAGCGAACACGCATGACGAGTATGTGTTTGTTTTGCGCACGCGGATTGGTAAGTCTATTTTACATTGCACATTCTTCCTGTACTGATAGCAATGGCCTAGACAAGGAGACCAAAGAATCCACGTTCCACGTTGATGTCAAATCGGAAGAACTACGAGATATTTTGAGGGAGGTTTTGAAGGATGTCCATGGCATAAGTTTGATGGAAGACAAGCCTACGGTATGTCCTTTCTTATACTAGATGGGATTAACCAACCGCTAATCTAGAATAGGTCGAGCGACATCTGCTATACCACTACCTCCCGGAACTTGAGTCGCATCGAAGCAGCCTTCATACTGATACAACGCGCATGAAGCACCTCGATCTGTTAATCGACTGTGTGAAGAAGGTCTACGTTTCCACGACCCAGCGTCTTCTCCCACTCCTAAAGCATGGCGAGATTACGTATGATCTGCTTTGGGCCCTCTTCAAGCCAAACACTCCAGTCTATACTACCTGTTTCGGTACCAAAAAGCCGCGGTGCGTCACATATGATTCTGGTGAAGAGAAGATCAACAGGTCCAAAAAGAAGTACTTTAGTATGGAGTGCCGGCATTTCGATTTTGATGGCAAAGCCTTTGGCAAGGCCTCCATCACGCTAGCCATTCCAAAATTCCGCGGCACGAAGCTCATCAACACTCTTGAAGCTTTCCCTCTCAAGCACCATCGAGACGAAAAACGGGTTAGGTCTGAACTCGTTCAATGCGGTCGGAAGTTCGTCCGGCTGATAGGTACTCACCTTTGTCACTGTCAGGGTGAAGCCTTTTATATGGATGATGGAGACCCGGTGAGGGTATCTGTCGACAGCCGTGTCATGACCGATGCCGACTTCTTCTGGAAGATGAACCCTAATTATTCCAGACCACGTGCCGACCTGGCCGCGACGGTGTGGGATAGGCATAGGCTGCCTCCAGGATATGAGCCACCACGCGACCAAGTCAAGAGTGATGACGTCGAACCAGTTGAGCTAAAGGAGGGCGATTTACTTATTTGCTGTCCGACTGTGCCTGGTTTCAGTTTTGGCGAGAAGATGTGGGGTGAGTTTATCTTATCAATACTGGTATAGATATACCACTAATCTATTAATACACAGTGGAGTTTGCGGTCGCTGATATCAAAGACATCAAATGGTCATCGTTACCATACGATTGTCTGTCAATTTCCGATGAGCAGAGAGATGTCATTATGGCTCTCGTGGAGGCTCGTCTTAATCCCAGCATGGTATTTGATGACTTCGTCGCGGGCAAGGGAAAGGGGCTCAACATGCTATTGCAGTACGGCCCCTCCAGCGGTCATTTATCTCAATGTACTGACGTAGAGAAGTGGCCCACCAGGAGTTGGAAAAACTTTGACAGCAGAAGCAGTATCTGAGCACCTAAAAAGGCCTCTTTACTCGGTACGTTTTTCCGCCTTGCACCCTGCCAAGCTAGGCTAACTGATCCAGATCTCTGCTGGAGAATTGCCTATCGATGCAGCGAAGCTAGAAACGCAACTTTCTCGGATCTTCAAGACTGCCAGCCATTGGAATGCAATTATTCTGCTAGACGAAGCGGATGTCTTTCTCGAGAAACGGTCGTCACAAGGTCTTCATCGGAACGCCCTTGTCTCTGTCTTTCTTCGTAAACTGGAGTATTACAAGGGAATTCTGTTCCTCACGACAAACCGAGTAACCGAGTTCGATGAAGCCATACTCAGCAGGATCCATGTTATGTTGAGATATGACGACTTGAGTAAGGATGCGGGAAAGAAGGTCTGGGAAAAGTTTATTGAAAGAGCAATCACATCCCAGGGACCCGCGGTAATCAGTAGCGAGGAGTTCAAACGTTTAGTTAACAGCAAGCTCAATGGGCGGCAGGTAAGGGTCATTTGTAGTATATCTCTGTTCTCCGTGGCTAATAGTCTGCTTTAGATCAAGAATGCCATGGTCACAGCGTATGCTTTGGCAACAAAGGACAAGAGTCCGGTGCGCTTCTCTCACCTTCAAAAGGCCGTTACCGCGAGCAAGAAGTTTATGACCGAGTTTAATGGCGGTGTCGAAGTGGATCGGATGTTCTTTTAGCTGCATTATTGGAACTGGACCGAAATGAGGTAGACACCCAATGGCCAGGCCAGATTGTTGAGTTGATTTGGTGTCATTTCGCATCTCCTTTGAAGGGTCGGATTGGATTAATATATGCACTTTGGTTTCTTTCATTGATATATGGATATGTCTATGCGATCCCTGTTAGGTTAGTTCTGTGCCTTATATACTATAATTATATTCCTAAGGCTACAACGGTGATTAAATCGATCATATCACATGAGATAACTGATAAGGCACGTATGCAAAGCTTCCACCGAGGGTAACCACCTCGAGGTTCGGAACATCCATTTCTGTGTTGCGACGAAGACTTCTCGAGATGGCTTTGTCTTCGTAGAGTGCCACGTGACTGGTTTTCCGGTAAATTCCGCTTCGACCGCCTCATGACCAACTGAAGCTTGTGTGTCAATCCCAGAGCTGTACGGGAGGGTTTGATAAGCATTATTCAACTGCTTTATTTTGGGGTACTAAACCACTCCATTCGCTCAAGACAGGATATTTCATGATGACGGTTGTACAGCGGCAAAACTACGCAATTGATGCCAACAAACCGACCTTGGACCTAGAATCCTTCTCGGAGTGGAAGTATGGTGTAAGAGGCACATCGCTATCCATCTATAGACTGTATGCCGTATCTGTTCTTCCGATAGCACCGCTTTTCAACCCAGATCTAACGCCAGCCACAGCACGTTAACGCACATCACGCATATCAGCCCCCTGGGGGCGACGAAGTCAACGGTCACCATGGGGGCGTCGACTCACAACACCCATTTATCTTCTTCCTGCATGTTGGCTGATTCTCACCCTTCTAGATGAGCAAGTTATTGGCCTTTCCCCTGGGATTTCCCTTCTTAGACTCATCCAAGCATTAGTCTAGTGGCTAACCGTTGGCTGTGATCTTCGAGTTTCCTGCGGCTCTGCATATGTGGATTAAGTTATCCATAATGGGACGAACATTTTAGCTCATTGACCATATGGAAATGACATTCCTAGAATCGCACCATGCATGATGAATTGAAAAGCCATGATACTAATCCACAGTGCGGGCCAATGCGTCCCCCCTCAATTATGAGCCAACAGGTAATTCTGACCAACCTCGTCCCCGCAATGGTGGATTGAATCTCCATCGTGCACAATGATACGAGGATCAATGAGTATATAAGGATGAGGACTCTTACTCTGCTTTCTAGCAGACAAGCCTTTACCAATACTTGGAGGATCTAGCAAATGTTCCAGCAGTCCCTGGCTACTTTGCGGCGCAAATATCCTCTGAAGTTTTCACCATTGTCTCCCTCTGTTGTTCTCAGCATCCAGCTCTTCAATCATCTTTGCACACCTTCTCATCCAGTATATATCTTGTCTGTCACGTACACCAAGGCTCGACCCATCCTTCACGTTGACAATGGCTCCAATGGACATGATCCAAGCCAGCCCCTCGGTGGCCCTGGCACAGCAAAGCACACCTCTGAGTAGCCCAAGTCAACCATCGCCGGCTCTTCAAAGCAGAGTATCCACTGCTCAATTGGGTCTCATTCAAACGATGCCAAGCAACTCTCAGATTGCTTTCATTGCTTCCATTACTTTCATTACGCTTTGGTCAGTTAATAGGCTGCGTATTAAGATTGAGCATAAAAGCATGCTTATGATTTCTTAGGCTTTACCGCTATGTTCGCCTCATTGTCAACTGCGCGTCCTCTTGGACTTTCAGATCTATCCCACCACCGGAAAATCCCACCTACACTTCGGACCAGGTCACAGTTATTATTCCAACCATCTGTAGCGAAGATCAGCATGATGATTTTAAGCTATGCCTACGAAGTTGCCTCGCAATAAAGCCCTATGAGATTCTCGTGATAACAATCGATAGTAACTTGCTACGAATCACCGAGCTGGCACATAACATCGATGCAAGAATTCAAGTCATAGCAGTCAGTGTTGCCAACAAGCGAGAGCAGATATGTGAGGCAATTCCAAGAATCACAACCCCGCTTACATTTATGGCCGATGATGATATCGAATTGCCTCCAAAGTCGCTACCTCATATACTTGCACCATTCGAAGACCTCGAGATTGGTGCCGTTGGTACTTGTCAAAGGATAAGACGAAGACCTGGATTAGGAATCCTGCGCAGGATAGTGGAATATCTCGGAGAATGCTATATCCAGCGACGCAATTTTGAGATATCAGCGACTTCACACATAGACGGTAAAATATCGTGTTTGTCTGGCCGCGTAGCAGCAATCCGAACGGAGATCCTTCGAAGCAATGAATTTATGACAGGCTATGTCACCGAGAAATGGCGAGGGAAACCTCTCAACGCCGATGACGACAACTTCGTCACGCGACATCTCTTCGCAAAGGGTTGGGGCATCCGGATCCAGATGTGTAAAGAGGCAGAAGTTCTGACAACGCTGGAATGCAACTGGGGAGGATTCTTGAAGCAATGTCTTCGTTGGGCCCGGAGTAACTGGCGAAGCAACATCAAGAGTGCAATCTTCGAGTGGCGTGTTTGGGTGTATGTATCCCATCCTTGTCTCGTATTCTTTGCTAGTAACTTATGTGATAAATAGGAAGACACCCTGGAGTTTATACGCATTGCTTCTTGCCACGCTATCTCATTCATTGATAACTGACCCGTTGCTTGGCATCCTCCTATATTGTAGCTCCATTACGTGGGATCCATCACATCGTCTCTTGATCTTTTGCATCTTCGCTCTCTGGCTATTGCTCTCAAAGGTGGTCAAGCTCGTACCACATTTCGTACTTTACCCTGCGGATATCTGTTTTCTTCCTATAACAATCTTGTTCGGGTACTTTCACGGGTTTATCAAATTATATGCCCTCTTTACCCTCCATGTGGTGAGTCTCGCGATGTTGTCCTTTTTGATACTATACTAACTATTCCAGACTACTTGGGGCAGCCGTAAGGAGCACGGCGAAGAGGAGGAGGAGATGCTCCTTTAGTGCTGGATTTCAGCCCGGCTGACATTTCTGGTGGTAGATAAGCAATTACCTAGCATGGCAGTGGCAAATGTAGACCAATGGATGACGAAGATCTTGGAGGAAAGGAAGAAGGAATTCCTAGTAATCACTATAAGCGCTTTAGTTTCTCATTATTTCATCGATTGATGTCTATATAATGTTTAGGTCGAAGTGAGATGGGCCGGCAACAAACACCTCTCTTTTTGTTGATGCCTTTACCACGTGATTTAGAATAAAAGCGGGGGTCATAATCAGAAACAAGTTACAGTAGAGTTCTATTGTGCTAAGTCTAAAATGCTCTAGTGCAATACCGCATGAAACCAAATAGATTGCAAAAATAACCAACTCGAACAAATACAGAAGAAAAGGCAAATTCAATAAAAAGAGGATAGCAACGCAAGTCCTAGGGGCCATGTATCGAGTGAGGAAAGCTCCCAGACCTAAAAGACAGAACTAATCAAGGGAAAAGAGTAACGGCTACAAGCTGAGCGCATCTTGAATAGTTTTAAACGCAGCCATCAGCTTCGTCAGCTCTGCAGGATCTGCACCTAGCTTCAAATTATGCTTCTTCTCATACCAAGCAGTAACAGAAAGAAAGCTGGTTGGATCAAATCCGTCTTGCGCTGCTACCTTTGCGGGCTGCGCTTCGACCTTGACTGCCGGTTGCGCTTCGGCCTTGATTGCTCGCGAGACTGACGCTCCAACAAATGGGAAGGTCCTGTCTTCAGTCGAAGGTGCGTTGGCCTTTTTCCCATAGACGCGAGCGCGCTTATCCTCTACTCGATCTCGGCTTTCTGGTTCTTCCCTAATGCCGTGGGCTGCATAGAATTGGGCCCTTTCATTCTTTTCTCGTTCCATACATTTCCGAAGCAAGTTGTCTGCGGCCCTTTTACTTTCTACCCAATCTTGAAGGTCTGTACGCCATGTCCAGATAGGATTTCCTTCTTTCCGCTCGCACANGGCGTAGATTGCAGGTTCTTTCANAGGCTCCGGTCCACAGGATTCGGCTGCGGTACAGAGGATCTTGACAAACNCATCTTTCTCAGACCTTCCGCCAACCTCCATCGCATGAGCGCAGCTCAGATACGCGTCAACTGTATTCTTGGTAAAGTCTTTGCGGGGAAGGACCTTAACATGAGGGCAGGCTTGCGGTCCAATCGCGACGAAGAGTTGCCCGCTGTATACCTGGCCTTTTTTATCACCCTTTCTAAAATACTTGAACTTATGTCCCATGATCATCTCTCCGTCTTCAGTAAAGCCCGGTTTTCCTGCATTCAGTTTGTTTAATTCGTAAGGGTCCGTACCAATTTCGCCTCTACCTGTGCCGTTGTCTGTGATACCACCAACTGCAACACCGGCAGGAGCAGTGCCTGTAGGAGCAGAACCTGTAGGAGCAGTGCCATCACCTCCAGATGGCGGGGGCTTTGGTGCTTCCGGCAGTGGCTTCAATATCCAAGTACTGGGATAAGAACTGGCATCAACCAACTCAGCCAGTTCCTGCACTCTGCTTTGAAACTGTTCTTTCGCTCTTGAATTAGTCGGATCTTTTTCAAACTTTGCAGCCTGGAAATGGGCGTTGACTACAATCTCCTCAATTCTCTTTATGTCGATTAAGTCGACCATGTCCTCTTTGTCGGGATGGCTCTGTTGCCAGCCTGCTATAGCCTTGTTTGCGTCTAGAATTTCCATATGGAGCTTATTGTCGTCATCACCGCTCAAGATCTTTTCCATGGTGGGTGTAACGCGTGTATAGACTTCCTGGATGAAGGCTGTGGCCTCTTCATCTTCCATCTCCTCGTCTCCTTTCTCATCCTGGATCAATTTTAGCTCATGATTTGTTGCTTCTATCCAGCCTCTGGTAATTCCCGATGCCTCCACTGCAGCCTGTAGTTCTGGAACTTTCAGTCAGCGAACGGCCAGTTGCAGAGATCTTGACTTACTTTGCCAAGCCTCCTTATCCCGAGCAACCTGTGGAGCCTTCGCCACATAGATCTGCTTAATCTCCTCGAGCTGATCAACGCCAGGAATATTCTTTATACCAAGGGTTTGCTCGATCTCCTCTAGAGACATCGCTTTTTCATATTGTGCTCCTCCAGGCAGCGTTGAAGTATGGCTGGGATTTGTCTGATCGGGACTCAGTTTGAGCTGTTTGTTTGTTTCGTCTATCCACTCTTTGCTAATCCCCGTTGCCACGCATGCTGTTATCAGTGCTAACATGTGGATTAAACAAAGCAGTCTACGTTGTTTAAGGAG
>JGI24508J20089_1000001_pt1 | contig 41777 bp, 37 predicted proteins | sample LinPmetageLP24_FD_20089 | JGI IMG/M metagenome (IMG submission 20089) | reverse complement strand
CTCCTGCTGCTGCTTCTCCTGCTGCTGCTTCTCCTGCTGCTGCTTCTCCTGCTGCTGCTTCTCCTGCTGCTGCTTCTCCTGCTGCTGCTTCTCCTTCTTTGCCCGCGGCAGCTTCTCCTTCAGCAGCCTTGCCTGCTTCGACCTTCGCGGGCTCTGCGACGGCTTGTTCTTTGCCAGCCTCAGCTTTGGCAGCTTCTGCCTTGCCCACTGCAGCAACGCTCTCCTTTGCCTCTTTGTTACGCTCCTCTATCGATGCTCCTCCGATGCTACGAGACAGTACTGGGTATGAGACGGTATCGACTTGAGATCGCTTAACCGAATGAGCTGGCAAAGCAACGATGCTTGAGATCTGGATGCCCAGAACGAAAACAGATGAGAAACGCATGGTTGAGGATTGATAGATGAAGGTCGAAAAGAGTGATTCTGTCGTATTGAGTAGAAGAAAGTAAGAAAGGTATAAAATTCGGCTCAGCCGGTGGTGAAGGGAACAAAAATGATGGTAAAATGAATGGATCAACCACGAAGCGAACGAAGAGTATGCAGAAGAAAATCTGGAGAGATACAACTCTGGACTTTAAGGAAACTGATTTGCGAGCGTTCAGTCAACATCGGCTGACAGCACCGTGCCAAGTTCATGACAAGACAAATCTTTTGCTTCATATCTGCCAAGTTGGGGTAACTTTAGGCTTGAATCCCCAGATACACGCGACTCACAGGAGCTGGAGTCCACATATCGAGTATTTTAGGACCAAACGAGGAAGTGAACAGCACAAATATCTATTATTGGGCACAAAGCGACGAAGCCAAGGTTGAAAAGTACTCTGGGCGAGTTCAGATGGCAGGTTGACCAGTTTCATCCCACCGACGAACCCCATGGAGATGACTTGGCTGGCTGGAACTGGAGCAAGAAATAGCGACTTCCAAGAGAATCAAGAGATTCTTTCAGCCAAAGTCCACCCTTTCTGTGGATGTTCGAGCATCTCGGCGATGATGAGAAGTATTGGCGGACTCGGAAGTAGGCCGCTCCGAATGGAAGTTGAAAGCTTGGAGTTTCAAGCATGCTGTGCCTCGAGCCCCATAAACGGATTTCTCCCACGTTGCAAAATCATAGCTCGACTGTAGGATACGATAAAAGGAGCAGCAAAACAACGACACATCAAATAAATTTCGATTGAAGATGAGAGAACAGGAATTCGAGACGAAGGCTTTCTTTACATACTGGCAAATTCTCATCCAATACTGATTTGACACTCGCGCAATTTGACTTTCAGATGGTTTGCGGGGCATTAGGGCCGTTCTGGTTGTATTTGTGGGTCGCTATATGGAAAGGGGTAGAGTGCGGCTGTCCTTACCGCCAAGCGGGTTTCACCATGGAACCATCAGTCACAGAAGACGATCACGTTTTGATTGTTCCACCATCGCCTCTTCAAGGATAAGACGAGATCGGTACTGTGTTACAATTTTCCTGGATTTCCTGCGTTGGAAGTTGGTGCCGATGCTCTCTTGGCCAAGTGCTGCGAATGATTCACAGATCAGGCACCAAGTCAACATGCCAGTGTCAAGAGGCAGTGATCTGAAGATCCCTTCGTTGTTTGCACAATTCACTCAAACACAAGATTCGGTCAAGACACCGAAATAATTTCTGTAGGGCTCTCTCACGCATTACTTTTCAAGCATTGCCTGTATATTAACCCCGAGATCAACGCTTGTTTGCCGGACCTTAACAATCTTAGAGTTTTGTCACATCGCCTGAATGTTGAGATGGCATCTCAAGCTTTAGGCATCTTGAGCATACTTTTTCCAACGGAACTCAAGAACGATCCAATGGTTTGGTCAGGTTCCGAAGTTCAGATCAGCTTGCATGCACTTTCTCGCAAATATGACTCGTTTGGAGCAGACTTCAGACGTTGCGAAACCTTGAAACCTTCTCAGCTTGGACTCTGTCATTCAGCAAGACATGTTTGGGTTTATTTTCGGCGCATCGCGGGGTCATCCCAACCAGGCTGATGGAAAAGTACTGATCTGCTGCATGAAACCCGTTGTACCGTCGTCTGAAGTGGGAAAGCCCCATTTTGAGAGCCGCAAACCGTGGCTTGCGGAATACATAAAGAGGAGGTCATGTCGCAGCCAAGAATGACCAAGAGATTTCCTGCTGCTGCCAAGCTCAGTCTTTGGATCATCTGCACCAGAAACTCCTGTCTTGCAAGCTTTTTGGCGCCTATAGCCAAGGGAAAACATCTTCTTTCAGTCTGGTCTTACTGCGGCCAAGGAAAGCCTCCCGTCTCTGACGCTGGTAGCATTTCGGATCTGCTCCGGTGATGTGGTTTTTGAACATGGCTCGTCTTTGTCATGGTCAGTGTTTGCCCGATCATATGTGATATTCGTTTCCTATAAGATGAACAGATTCTGCAGGTCTGAATATTCTTGATCTTCCACTTCAATCACAATCGTTAATCCATTCCTGTTCATTCTTTCTCTACACAGCTGTGCTGTTTTACTTCAACTACTCACTTTAACATTTACATTCATTCTTTGGAACACTTTTCGTCAAATAAACCTCCTCTCGGGTTCAAATAATCACCAAAACCAACAATCCACATTCAAAATGCAATTCTCCGCCATCCTCGTTGCCACTTTCGCAGCTCTTACCATCGCTGCTCCTACTGGACAGAAGGCCAAGCGTGTTGCCGTTCTTTCTACTCAGACTTACGATGAGTACGTATTCTTCACTCATGTGCTACATTAGCGCCGTCACTAATCTGATACTACAGTATCTCTATCTCAGGAGGAACTGCTGGTGATGCCGAGGCCGAGGCAATTGCTGTTTTGACCAATAACGGAGCTCTTGATTTGAACGACTTGGCCAACGTTGACCCCGCCGATATTGCCTTCCTGGGATCAGTCAATGACATCGCCAACGATGCTGAGACTGACGCTTTCAACGTCGCCATTGAGGCCGCTACCGGTGAAGAGAAAGTCGCTCTCCAGAACGGCAAGATAAAGAACAAGGTTCTTAAGCTTGAGGCCACTGTCATTGAGCTTCAAGCAAAGGCTGCTCAGGGAGAGGACACAGCCGCAAAGCTTGCTGCTGAGCAGAAGAAGCTAGACAACAATATCGCTCTAGACGCAGCAGCAGCTGGACAACCCAGCACCAAGTTGTCCTTCGATGCATCCACCGCATAAACATAATTGGTTGCAAGCACATCGCCATTCTCTAAGTCTTAAATATGTTCTCTGTCATGAGAGAGCTTATTGACATGGATTTTCATTTGCTCTGATGTCGACTCTCACCTTTGGGAGGAGACAGAGGAATTTTGGGGAGAGGGGCCGGAGGCGAGTTTGGGTTCGAGTGGATGTAGTGTTACTTAGTGGGTAGGCGAAGAATTGAAGCTTCGCTGGCGTTGAATTCGACTGCCGAATTGAAAGCACTATTAATTGTGAGCGTTCGATTGTCTTGTTCGTGACCAGCTTATTCGCTCGTGTCTGATGATTTCTTGTGGTGGGATATTGCGGGGTAATCGAGGCGGGTGGCGCACCACAGGCTAGATTCTTGAAAGCCTTTCATACCGCATTTCATCAACCAATGCATGCATAACCATAAATGCAATGTCTGTCTCAAAGTCTTGCCACGGTGTCCCAGTTTGTGGTAGGGTTCGCTGATCATTCTGGGGTAGATAATTTGCTAAGCGAGCCTTTTCAAAACAATACTTCGCTAAAACATGGATCGGGCAGCAACGATCTGAAACGCATAGATCGTCCTTCTGCACAAACAAACATAATCGTCGTTGCTTCTTGACCATCCAATGTATTGTGCATCTTCGGTCAGATCAAGCATCGTAGCAAGAAAGACTCTTCCACCACTGAGGCGACAGCGCTGTTCTTTCACCGACGCGGGAACTTGACCCCAGGGGTTAAGGACTTCAAAAGAGCGAACCCTTAGTCCTGGATCAGCCTCTACAATGGAGCTGGGGATCACTTGCCTAGAGCATAGTTCGGAATAATAGTGCCCCTTCCGGATTAATTATCTAGCGTTGTCGATGATAGAATTGCTGTCTTTACAGATATTCGGAGCTTATAAGAAATTAAACCAATCGAGATATACGCTTCTATAGATCAAAAGTCCTAACTGGATGCATGGTAATGAAGGACAGGGCTCAAAAATAAGAACAGCAATGTCCTCAAAATGCGCTAGAAAATGTAAATCGGACAGGGGAACATATACGAGTGCATGGGATGACCGCAATCTGGATATCAATTGAGGAGATCGTGTTGTCTACCTTGTGTCCGACTTTGGGGGGCTAAACACCGCCTCCAGGCCAGGCGAAGGAGAATATGACAATCTCGATATGCTTTGTCTTTATGCCCCTCAAATACAATCCCATTTTCGAATCGAATTTAATTTTTTTTTCTTCGGCTATTGCAAGCCATTGGAGGACCCTGCTATGGCTACAAATGATGCTTTTGCAGCACGAAGGAGACAAAGGGATAGAGTGGGTGAATGATCTTAAGCGCCATTGGAGCAGAAACTCTGTTTTCGGAGACTTCTTGGTGTGGTACTGCTGCATTCAGAATTCAACTACTTTGAAGTGGTTGAGCTCTTTGTGCAGATGATACCTGATTATTACCATTGTACTTCCGAGAAAGAACCTCACCCAGCATCACAGACCTGCAGATATATTTTTGATCAATCTAGATGTACAAATTCCTCGATCTTCTAGAATGGCTATTTTCAGAGCGGATGAATTTGAGGATGACGATTCCCTCGATGCCATTCAGCAAAGACAATTTGATAAGCCACCTCCAAATGACCTCAAGAAGTTCCGCAAGTGGCAAAAAGAATGCAACAAGATCTATCATGACGATGAATTTACTTGGGAAGATGAGTTGAGAGCAGGATTCACAATGAGCTCAAGCGAGGAGGAAGAAGCGATACCAGGAACTCGGATCACGAAGAGCGAATTCAACACACTAGTGGACTGGAACACAAAGGGCGAAGAAATGACCACCAATCGCCCCAGCATTATGGATGAATATCTGAGATTAGTGATCAACCATGTCAATAAGGAGAGGGCCGAGTTCAAAGAAATGATCGCACTCAAGGAGGCCGAGGAGAAAGCCGAGGAGGAAGCCAAGGCTGCACTCGAGAAAAAGAAGAAAATAGCAACAAGGGTATTGGAGGGAGACACGAGGAGTCGAAGCCGCAGTCCTCGAAATCTCAGGTCAAGACAGCCGAGAGTGAGGAGCCCACTACCTCCCAAGAAAGACAAATCGATCCCAAATGGTGCTCAACCGATTTGCAAGACAACCCCTGATTCCAAGAAAGACAAGATAACTCCAGCGGCGGCTCAGCCAAGTTGTAAGATGATACGTGTGGAAAGGTTCGAAAAGGTCCTCGAACCAGCAGAAAGTGGACCTCCATCCTTTGTCCCTAAGCTTGACGTCGAGCTTACAAAAATATTGAAAGAAATCGATGTTGATCCTGCCAACTTCAGGACTTTGGATTATCTGTTCATTCCCGTCCATATCGGCGGGGCACACATGGTCAGTCTGACGGAAAGCATCTCAAGCATATTATACTAATCTTGTATCTAGTTCTTGATGGGGTTGGCGCCGAAACAGAAGTTTGCATTTGTGTTGGATAGCCACATGGTCGCAGGGCCTGGAAATCCAGATCCGGTCGGGGTTATACAAAATTCATGGTTTACAAGGGCACTGAAAGCTTTGGTTTTGGTACTAGACCCGGCCATAATATTTCCGATAAACAACAAAACAGTGCCTGCTTCGAAGAGAGATAGGGTATGGCACTTATTTGGACAGTGAGTTTCAAAGCGACCTCCTTGGAGAAAACACTAACTAAGTCGAAGATATGTCCTGCGAAGCAAGAAGACAGACAACAGCCCAAATGCTGTCCAACAACGTGACATGTACAATTGCGGTGCCTACACTATCACGAACGCCTTTTGCATGGCATTCGGGTACGATTTGGAGTGTTTCAGAGAAGATCAACTCGATAGGTGGAAAAAGGCTCGAGTGGCGTTTGAACTACTTCAAAGAGGATTCAAGGGTGATTATGACTATGATTTGATCGAGATATCGGAGGAAGACGTGACACAAGTACAAGAGGAAGACGAGGAAGAGGACATCTCAGGGACGGATTTAGACAGCGACGGCGATTTCGAGATGCAGTACGGATTCGAGGACAGCGCAGCTGCCTCAACCTCAGCTGACTCTGGGTACGATTCTGGAGAAGACAGCTCAGGTTCCGATGAAGAGGTTGACGCAAAGGTGGAACTGGATCCAGAACGAGCATTCCTTACTGCTGCGGAGGCACATCGCCGTGAGCGTCGCCGAGCCAAGCGGCAACTGGACAGGCTGCCATGGCCCCGTCAATTCAGCAAGAAGAAATTCCAGCGGGCTGGATTCATTTATTCCGCTCCTTCAGTCAACTTTAAACCAGAGCTGAAATACTCGAAACGAGAATTGAAGAAGGCCTGTCGAGACTTTCCGCTTGTGGGGTGGAAGCCCTGGAGCAAGCAAAGCCAACCACTCTTCTTGGAGTGGATACTGAATGAGATGGCGGCAACACTGTCACGCATGCGTGGTGATGTGGTCCCACCTGCTAGATTCTGTGAAAGTGCTCACCATGTTCCAGAAGAATCTGCAACAGCTGGAGAAAAGCGAAGGAGGGGCAATGATGGAGAAGATTCCGAAGAGCAACAGGGGTCCAAGAAAAGTAAAATTCGTCGCAAGGCATGATGTGGAGGGAAAAAAGAAGTACGCCAAACGGGGCAGAAAGTCGGAAAGGTATCAAGGAGATGAAAGAATGTCACAAATAAGCCAAAGGGCAAAGAACGATGTGTTTCCGTGAGCCTCGCAGGGGTCGCTGTATGATGATTAGGTGAGGTTAAGTCGGAGCGATAGGAGAATATCTACAACCTACAACCTTTTGATTCGAAGTCAAAAGCCGGCTGCCATTGGGCCAGAAGCCCATCATTTATATAGAGACGGAAGTGAAAGGTTCAAGTAGTATCATGTATGTCAATTCGATTGATTCGATTAATTCAAATGGGGTGGATTTTGACCGCATGTTTCTGAATCGGCGGGATCTAGCCGAAAAACGGGGCTGATTTATATAACTTATACGGTTTGCATTGTCCGAGAAATTATGTATTAGGGGAAACGATTGCGGAGCCGACTATACCAGCAAGCGTCTACATTCCCACATTTCCTCTCTTGCCACCCCTTTTACTCCTTTCTATGTGCCCTTGCAGCACTCTCTTCGTTTGGACCAGACTCCTCTTCTGCTTGTACTTCGCCTTCCCAAGTGTCATCAGGAAATTCTTCTTCCGGGCCTTCTCCTTGTTCGTAGTACTCTTGCCTTCGGAATCCTTCTTCTGTCTCCTCAAAGCTTGCGTACTCTTGTGTTCGCCTCTCTCACCCTTGCCTTCCCTTGCTAACGCAATCATTTCCTCTTTCGTGCTCTTCCGTAGCTTGGAGAAACCTTCGATCTGATCAGCTGTCAAAGCATCGTCTGCATGTCGATCTGCAATCTCCTTCAGGCGTTGGGCTTGCGATTTACTGCTCTTCCCCATCGCTTTGTCAAGACTAGCTTCTAGACGCAATTCTTGCAACTTAGCCAAATCGGCAGGCGTCAGAATCTTCGTGGTCGCAAGTTTTGAGATCTTCTGTTCAAGAGCTTTATCCTCGTTTTCTTTCTCCTCCTCTTTCGCCACCTTCGCATCAAGCTTCGCTTTCTTTGGGTTTGGCTTATCGTCTTCACTGTCACTGATTTCAATTTCAGCATCACTTTCGACATTGATCCATCCACCAGAGTCGTCACTAGCATCGGATTCGGCGTCCCAGTTCTCCCAGCCTTTGCCCTCTTCCTCTTCATCCTCGTCTGAGTCGTCCTCATCCGTTCCGAGTTCAGGCAATCCGGCTTCTTCTCGTTTCCGCTTTCTCTCATTTCGCTTCCACTCTTCGAGCAGCTCCAGACCCTCAATACCACCAACTTCTTGCTCTCCAAACCTCCGCTCCTTGATTGAGCCGCTCTTGATGCCCATGGTCGCCTTTTTGCCTCTGTCTCTCTTCTTCAGCAAATCAGCACCAACCTCTCTGTACAGCGACAGCAGACCCTTGGCAGCCATCATCGTACCCTTATCTTTACTTTTCCTGTACATAACCAGATCTTGTAATAGGGTATCATTCATCGCCAGTGGTTGTCGTACACAAATCTCGCGGATAGCATTTAAGCCTGCTGATGCAACTTCAGATGCTGATGCTTCCGAAACGAATTCGTTTGCAATCTTCTGGACCAATGGCTCGAGGGCATCGGGTGGAACTAGGTCGTGTGTAGCTTGGGCGAGAGAGGCAAGGAATGATGTGACCGAAGGTTGTCGAGGCGTAAGGTATTTGATGAAGTAGGAATATAATGAGATGACTGTCAACTTGTGCAAGCCGACTAATCTGGACACAAGTTGTAGGACGAGCAGCTTCTGCTCCAAGTTCAGTTTCGACTTGGAGTTCTGGAGATGTTTGGAGAAGAGCGTCTCGGCGAATCCTTGGGGGTCGTGTAGCAGGTGTAGCGCAGAGAAGTTGAGAGGATGCGGCTGGTGCTTCTTCTTCTCAACCTTTTTGACCTTCTTAGCTGCCTCCTCTAAGTTCTTCTTCGTTTTCCGGCTTTTCTTATTAATCCCAGCTTGATGCTTCAGCTTTCCCATATCGATTGCGTTATCGTCGTCACTGCTGTCGTCTTCCAGCGCCTCCTCTCGTTCCTTGTCGCCTCCCAAGAAGAATCTCACGCCGCCTCCAATGACTTTCTCGTTGTCCGCCAGAGCAGCCTCCTTCATGATCTCGACCGCCTTCGAGTCTGTCCAGATTTGACGCTTCCATAGTTCTCTCGTAATCTTGACCGCCCAGATACCCTTTTGCGATGCTCGGTCAGCCGTGAGGAGGTTGTGAAGGGCGGTTTGGATTGTTCGGTTCAATTTATGGTTGATCGATTTCGAGTTTGAGGTTCGCAGATCTGATATGATTCTCGAAAACAGCAGACTTCGCAGAGTCTTGCTTGGTGTTGTCACTAGGATAGGAAACAGTGTATTGAGGAGGTTCGCAGAATCGATTATATCCTTCTTGCGCAACAGAACCAAGCTTCCCACAATTTTCTCCCGCAATTCGCTATCGAGTTCCGCATGATGCAAGGTCAGCATAGTTTTCAAGTCGTCCGGAAAGTCCTGGGTATCCTCAGGAAAGCAGTCTGCGACATGCGCAATGAAGTCGATCAAGTCGTGGAAAGAGACGATGCCGCTGGAAGCGGCGGTCGTGGGAGAGACCAGGAAGATATCGCGCTGGGACACATATTGCTCGAATTGGTTCTGAAAGTCTTCGCGATACGATCTAAGCAGAATTAGCATGTTCCTTGAGCCAGAGGAGGCAGTTCAAGCTCACTGTGGATCTCGACGGACTTTGTACTGCAGACTCGACCTGAAGTAATGGTCAGCGTGAGGTAAGTTGGGATGTAAGAGATTGCTAACAGATCTGCGTCCACCTTATCAAGCGCTCCTACCCGTTTCTTGACCATTGTGAACGTTGGAGGGGAGAAGCGGGCAAATTATGTTCGGAATCGCTTCATATGCTCTCTGCTGCCAAAAATATTTCTGCTATCAATTATCTTAGCGTCGAGGACCCTTGCTAGCTCATTATCACGTGAACCCCCACCAGAACTCCCCCTTTCAAAGTTCTTAGCCGAGTGTGTCTCCATTTCGCTTGTTCATTCAAGAAGCAAAATAAACATTGGAATAAGTCTCTGAAACTGAAATTTTAGGACAGCTACACTGATCTAATCCCTGGTAAAATGGACAATTCCTGGATTCATGTCCTTGTTGTCGATTTCAGGGCCAGCCTTTTCCCCGTTCACACCGTCTGCGATCCCATTCTTCGCAAAAGCAGGATCCTGCCAAGGCCCTGCGTCGCTCCAGGCGCATCCGCCCGGGCATTCGCAACTTCCGCCAAACATCTTCGGTAAATTCTCAGCTGGGATCTGAGCCAGAAGTTCCTTCTGATAGCTCCCTCCAAGGATATGAATCTTCTCCACCGTGACAGGATCCAACCATCCCTTGACGACTGCAAAGATCGTTGAGAAGCCCCAAGGAGCGTTGATAATATACAGCTTACCCATCCTCTCAGGATAATAGTTCTGAGATATGGCACTGACTTGTTTGACGTACGAGTAAACTGAGGAGCCATTGCTTAGTCCCACGCCTTTCATGTCCATGATGGAGCAGCTGGTCTCCACAAGGTGCCCGACTTTGCGAGAGCATGCTGGCAGTCTTGGGTCGCCAACCTTTTCATACTCGACAGCAAGATTCTGTAGCATCCGTTCTGCAGTGGTGATCTTGTACATCTCTGTCAGGTTGATGTTGCCAAGCTGTTCGATGTACACTGGTCGTCCGTCCTAGGAACTTAATCAGCCAGTGTTGTCTTCGGATTCAGGACGGTAGGTTACTTTGTCGGTTTTGTGGTAGTATTGAGGATAGTACTTGGACAGCTCACGCTTTTCTGTATAGTTGAAATTTTGGACAAGGTCATCAAGATTGAATTCCTTCCGCCATTGCTCACATTCCACAAACCTGTCTGAAATTCAGTAGACGAATCCGAAGCAGCAGAAGGGTTAGGTCACATTTTCTCAGCAAGCTGAACATCGAACTTTCGGGCCCGCAGAAATCGGAGCTGCAACGATCTTCAGTATGAATTCAATCTTCATGTTCTTTTGATGCATAACCTACGAGAGTCAAGGTGTCTAATCTGTTCGAATACCCTTTCCCTTCCAGCATGGTACGCAATTGCTGGACCTTTGCATCTTGCTCTGGAGTAGTGTGGCCAGAATGACCGGTTTGATTGGTTGGAGCAGTGGTGGGAAACTCGTAATGGTCGCACTTTGGAGCCGGATTGGCTTTCGTGTCCTGGTCGAAGGAAGTCATTGTTAGAGCCCGTAGAAGGTGATCTCTGGTCGAAATTTTCTAAAAGCTGTTGTCCGCGAACAGGATCAAGAAGATTGTGAACAATGAGATTATTGAACTCATTTAAATCCTGTTGACTCAATCAAGTACAGCATCTAGCCTCGAGGTATGCACAACCAAGACCTTGGCCGAGGTAGTGCGAATCATGAAGTCAGACCTAACGTAAGCGAGCGGGCCATCAAGTCAGAAGAGTGCAATCTTTCGCGCAGAGACCGAACTCAGAAACAGAGAGCTTTTGACAGCTTATGTAATCTTCGACTACGGGTATGCCGCAAGCCATATTCGAAGTCCTCAATCTATTGCTTCTAAGCCGCTGTACCCTGCTCCTGTATTTGGCGACTACTGGAGACAACGTACAGATTCGATCCTGGACATTCAGATTGTGGTCTTTGCGATACACGTGTGAATAATGAATTAGCTTTAGGGAACTCGTCTGCATTCATAAGTCATAAGTCATAAAACATACAAGCACTGCCAGTCATACACGTCGCACCACGCCTTTCAGTATACAAATTCGCCCGGACCCCACTTCTGACAAGAACGGTCGTACATCGACAAAGCATCCTGCAATCACCTAGTCGTCAACGGAAAATCTAGGCTCTCCATACCTCCTCCCACTGCTACCACTGTCCCTCCTCACATTTACACTTCTCACTCTCCTCACGGATGTTCCAGTGACCCAAGCGAACAAGCCATTACCCCACCCGCTTCTCCTTCTATTCCTCATCCACGTACTATCACTCCGACTTCCACTCGAGGTACTCAAACTTGACTTTCTTTCTCTCCTCGAGTAAGTTCTGCGGGGAACTGTTACAGGGTGTCCTCTGTAGTTTCGCCGACCCCAGCCAGCTCCAGAGCGACGTCGATGAGACGAGGGGGAGGAAGAGGAGGACGACGAGGTATCGGAGTCGTAGTATCTGCCACTCCAACGCTGGATTGACTGTCCGTTCTCAGCTCAGAAGTACGAAGAAGCAAGACACTTACAGCAGCTTTTCGATAATCATAACAGCACTTCCAAATGAAGATCATAAGAAGCAAAGCTCCCACCAATGCTCCAATAGTAGCACCGATAACAACACCAGTGTTGTCGCTTGGGTCGCTTGAGCCGGCTGCGATGACTGGATCGGGATTTGCAACTGGTGTTGTTGTGACGGAAGGATTTTGTTGAGAAGAGGGAACATAGGTCGCTCCGCCGCCTAGATTTACGATCGTCGTAAAAGTTGTTGTGGCTCGAGTGACGGTGAGAGTAATCGGCCTGAGCTGAGCATCATTCTGTCTGACTTCGAGACGAGGCTGAACCTCCAAGATTGATCCCAAAGGTGCCATTGAGTCAAAAAGTCGATCGCACTATCCTCTCGAACCTGGCGATACTGAGACAAAGGATCATAATGATCAGGCTGCGGGAATATCCTCATCTTGTACTCAGCCGGAGGCAACGAGATACGGGGTAAAGGTGGTGAGCTGAGACGCCCAGCTGCAATGAAGGTTGCACAGTTGACTCGTACCCGGTGTCGATAAGCCATAGCTAGGGCGGAGTTCTTTTTTGACAAGGCTATAGAGGGGATACTATGATGTGAGTGGAGTGATATTCTATTTGATCGGGATGAGCGTGGCTTTGCATGAGATGTTTTCGATGGCTGTTGTTGGTCAGCATGCAGGGTGGGGTCGAATTGAGCATCCGCATTGGTGGGACATGGTCTCACAAGTCCGGAACAAGACCCAGAAGCTTCATCTGCAGGACCTGAGAGGTAACGATATAGTCTTGATGACTTGCATTCGATTGAGGTCGGCAGATAAGCGATTTGCCCAGGCGTGGTGTTTTAAGGCGGGGCTCAAAGTGAAGCGAGTCAACATGTCCGTTCCTTGGTACGATAAGAGAACGCATGGCCATGACGGAGCTCATGCTAGGAAACAACATGGCCTCACAATGATTTTCATGGTGTCTGCTGCTAATCCTGGTTCTTCTGATTTTCCAGTAGCCATCTCATGCCTTTCACAGTGTCCTCGACGAACGTCCGGCTCATTTCCAACTCCGGGAAGTTCGTCCAAAAGTAATGGCCAAGCCCTTTGTATATGTCAATCCTTGTCTTGATACCGTACTCCTCTCTCAGTACTCTCTCGTAGATCAGCGCCTCATCACGGAGAGGATCCAACCCACAGACTTGGAAGTAGACCGGCGGCAAGTCTTTGTGTCCTCGTTCTGTTTTACCAAAAAGGAAAGGCACGAACAAAGAGCTTGACATATCGCCATGCATACCAGCAATACCAAATATCCGAGCCAGGAGCTTCAGCGGTAGTAAGCTGACTACAGACCTGACAATCGGCGTGATATAAGGGCCTGTAGGTCCCAAAGCCACGTTGAGTATTGGATCTTGACTCGGAGTGATGAACGGGTGTGATAGGTACTCCGATCGATATTGAGGATCTATGTGCGAAGGTGGTAAGAAACACATTATGGCGGGTACTCCGAGGTATTGGCCTGTGAGGGGAGGCGATAGATCTTCATCGCGGGCAAGGTGGGCAAGGACTGCTGTGATATTTCCACCAGCGGAGCCTCCTCCGATGACGAAACCCTTCAATGGATCAGCTCCCAAGTCTGAGGCATTCGAAGCACACCATTTGAGAGCATCCCAAGCATCATTTATCCAAGTAGGGTAGGGATGTTCTGGTGCGAGTCGATACTCGATGTTGACGCAAACGGCTCCCAAATCGCGCGTGAACAATCGACAATTCACCTCCTCATCACTCAAGTCTCCCATTCCCCAACCGCCTTCATGAAACATCACAATCAACGGACTGCCACCTTCCTTCTTGGTCACAGGTTTATAGATCCGGATTGTTACATCCGATCCATCGCGGACAGGTATTCTGCGGTCTTCCTCGGAAACCTCTGGTATCGGCCCGGGAAGGTAACGAAGATGCCATTTCTCTTTCAACATTGTCGCTCTATGTTCTCGAATTGCCGAATAATCGTTTCGTCCATAATATGGGTCAGATGGGTTTGGGGGCCGTATTGCCGGCCGGGTCTCCAGAATTGCGGCCAGTGCTGGGTCCATGACTGACATTGACAGGAGCTCTTCTTTTGTGCGAGGTGCCATCTTGATGTTTTGTTCAGTGCAAATTGGATTGGCTTGCGATTTTGAAGATGGACGAAGAGTGTAGTGCATGTGTTGGAACAATCTCAATCGTCAGCAAAGATCAAGGGAGAGAGATAGGCTATTAGTCAGCTCAAAGAGATCCTTTCCACGTGACCGATCCAATCTCCTTCAGCGAGTGCATTCTAGATCGGAGAGTTTTAAGCTGTTTGGAAAGAGAAGATAGACATCAGGTATTGTGTTTCTGGGCGCCTCGCAACACCATAAGCGTCTCGGCTGTGCTCGTTGAAAATCGCGATCAAATCCACCTTCCCGAGGACGAAGCGAGACCTACAAAGTTAACAATCCGGGTAAGTATTTTGATTGTTGAAAGCATCACACGTTTCATGGGTCACAAGGTTTTATTTCGAAAAATTGTTTGAGGAGCTTTTATTACTACATGATATCAAATATATTCTGTCAAGCTGGCTACCCCACTTCTAGATTTAGGACGTCCAGAAGTTCTTCATAATCCCCTCACTTGCACTTCAGCTTCCCACTATCTTTACGATAGCACTTACCCTTCCCTGTGGAGGGCCAAGAATGAGTACAATACTGTATCTGGTTCGGCTTCTTGCTGATGTTCTTCTTCTTGCAAGTGATGATTGCTTCTGCTGGGCAGACTCCGCTCAAACTACCGTCAGGGATGAGACCGACACAAAATCGACCTTCCGTTATGCAGGTGCATGGATCGAGGCGAGCCTCAAGTAGCGAAGTTGAGTTGAGTGGGGAGGGATGAGCGTAGGTCAGGCCGATGAGGACGAGGATCGTCCAGAGGAAGATGGTGAAGAGGCTGTTTTGGTTGAACATTGTGTTGGTGGATGTTCCGATATTAAGTGGGTGGTTGCGATTTCTCTTAATATCTTGGGACATCAACGTCTAATGATTGAATGTGTATGTTTCTGTTGAAATATCTTGACAGATCTAGTTGGAAGGGAGAAGCACGATCTGGATTCCCCGACAGCTTATATGGCCTCAATTACAACTGTTTCGCCTGTCACCTAGGATGTTCCACCAGGACAATGAGATCAATTGTCAGAGGATCGCTTTCTTTCATTCGTTGGTAACAGATTGCTTTGTTGTTCGACAATTCTTTCAAGCTCATCTAACAGGGCCGCAGGACTTGCATTTTGCCAAATCACAAAAAGCAAGAGTCTTTCATTGCCCCGCAAGGTCCAGTAATTTTGGATACAAGTCAACATCACTCGCTTAGACACTGCCTGCGGGCTGTCGAGTCAAAGTGGATTCACTCTCAGTAGGGACATTCACAGCACCGTTGACTCCGGACATTAACGAAATTCAGGAGTCATATACGAATATATATGAAGAGCCGATTCTCGGAAAGGCAACAGTGGTTCCGAAGCTGTCGCTCCTAACAAGTCTGTTCAATCCAGCTTCCAGATTCCCCATCTCCATGTTCACACAAGACTAAGCACAGCTCTTCACTCCCTTACAGGATGTACATACCTCACGTAATATTCACCTTCTTCTTTACTCTCATTACCACAGCACAAATACTTACCCTATCCGTAAAATGCTCCGGTCCTGTCTCGCAGTGTGCACTTAGATATCTCAACAGCACTGCCTCCGAAAGCTCGACTACGACAGAGATTATGACCTCAAAACTGTCCATCATGCCTGTTCCCTCTTGCACTTCTCGAACGTCCTCATCCCCCATCACATTCTCAGCAATTTCATCTTCTCAATCGTCATCCACAACACAGAAGCCAAAGCCACCAGTTTCGTTCAACACATCACTTCCACCACCTCCTCCCTCATCTCACCAACACCTTCAACTACGTCATCTCTCCAACCGCCATCCTCACCGACCCAAACAGCATCCTGCATCTGCCTCGCCACCGGTCCCTTCTGCGCTCACCAATCCACACCCCGCCCACCAACCTTCCACGGTCCACAAACAAAGTCCCTCTCCGGTCCACCAGTATCCGGCACAGCATGCCCAACATCTAAAGATGTGCTTCTGAGATGTGGGCAGGTGGGCCAGCCGCCGAAAGTGGGGAAGTGTAAGTTCATGGGGTTTGGGTGGAAGGTGCATTGTGCGGAGAGTAGGGTAGGAGTGGATTCTTGTGGTGGGGTGTGATCTCGGGAATTGAGGACAGACGGGAAAACTGTTCGGATGGGCATCTCTGTGTACGAGAAGTGGATCTTGATACTTGAAAGTGCTGGCTTCGCCACTGTTTGGAAATAATGCATTTACTTGTTGATTCATCTCATTAATTCGATGGTCTAGATAAATTCATCTAGCTGAAGAAATTCTGCCCCTCTCCCGCATAAGCAGGTAAATCGCCATCCATAAGCGTCTGCCAGTACTCCCAGTCCACAGGTGTAATCTCAGGCATATTCGGATCGAAGCCCAACGCATCAGGTCCAGCCCATTGCATCTGCCTCGCTCCTGGAGCCATATTATTATAAGTCAACCCCTGCGGAACATTATTTGCGTAATTCGCTACGCCATTCGAGCCCATGTAATGACTTGCTGACGGAGGCGGAGCAGGTAGAGCGAGTCTTTTCGGCGCTTCTGATATGTTGCGCTGAGCACGCAGCAGTGAGATGAAACGCGGTGGAGGGACTTGGTAGTTTCCTTGTGCTTCTTCGCGCTTCTGCCAGGCTTTGAGTGCGAGGTTGCCGATGGCTACGTAGAGGCTGTTCTTTGTGTCGTTGATCATTTCCGGGCGGTTCTGGAATGATAGTTCGATTTGTCGCCAGGCGCGGTCGACGAGCTCGCCTGAGGTGCGATGGCGGAGCTCACTGAGGAGGTAAATGAAGGCGTCCAGTTGGAAGTGTGATGCTACGTGCCAGAGGTAGCCTTGTACACATTTATTGGTGTGGCCTAAGGAGTCGAATTCCAATTCTTTCAGAGATTCGGTAAAGAGCATGTCTTTCTCTTTCTGCGGCATGCTGGCTCCTTTGTCTGGATATTGCCGAGGATGATGCGCCATGATTCGCATGGTACAGATGACTGATTTGGCGACGTAGATGGTGAGTAGATGGAGAGGGATTGAGGGGTCGCAGTATTTCAGGAATTGTTCTTGGAATCTCGCTTCCAACTCATCGATGGCTCTGTCCTTCTCGGGTATCAGCTCTGGACCAGTAGCCGAGGATAATGCTGTTGCTTCTTTGCATGGTGTCCCGGGCTTTGCTCCTCGAAGTGCCTGTGCGGTTTCGTATCTCAAGCAGCAGAAGATCATCTCCGTTGCTCCTTCTTTCGACTGTGGGGGATCTGTCATCCCCGGACTCAAGTCACTGTCACTAATGTTCAGTGGCACTTTGGTATCGAACTTGGCGAGCCAGGCCGGAAATCCAGCTCCGGCTAGCTTTGAAGAATGGCCATCGAGAAAGACGACCTGCCACCAAGTTCGGCGTCGAATTTCCGCATCGAATGGGGATATCTGGTGGTGTCCACCATCGCGATGGAGGCCCAATCGCTGTGAAATCCGAACGGCAACACCACTCAGGATCCATAGTGAGTGAGGATCATATGTTTGTCGCACGCCAAGCTGCGAGTAAATAGTTAGTTTCTCGTTCATCGGTTTGAAAGAAGCCTGCTTCATTGACGGAATATGTTCGACACTTACAAGATAAAGTATGAACGCCTGTAAGGTCAGGATATTCAGTGACTTGAGGAATCTAGAATTGACCAAGGACTGCTGCGCCCCAGTCGAATACTTTGCCAGAAGGACTTCTTTCGACTCATTGAACATCGATCTGCAGTCCTGATCTTGGAGGGAAATTATAGAGATGAAATAAATGGCGAACATCAACGCTTCGGTATGTCGTGGCACGTTTGCCAAATCTCCGCTAGCATCTAAGATCATTTGCTGGATCGTCGGTGCATGGAACATTTTCACCATGGGATTAACATTAACGAGGAATGTTTGCCATAGACGGAAAATGTGTACGGGCGGAGGATGAAGGTCTCCGAGGTCTCTAGAAACTGCTCCTAATGATCCGAATAGAAATCCTTCTGGCGTAGGATAACCCCCTTGTTCTGGAAAGTCATCTTCTGACGAACCTTCCTGGAGAGCATCTTTTGGGTCCTGAATCTCGTCACGCAAGTTTTCCCACAAAGTACTGTCGTTGTTAGTCCTGACACTGTTATGGAGTGAGTATCTGATCCTTACTTTTCCACGTAATGTGAATTCTCCTTGTCGGCAAATAATGCTCCCCTCTCTACATTGCGAGTTCTTGGAACATTATATGATAGTCCATTGGAACCCGTTTCATGGGAATGTGACGATCCATGCGACCGCTCACCGGCATCTGGCGGCGAATCATCATCATGATCAATTTTCACACCGTGAGTTCGTAAGAGATGCTCGTACTTCCGGAGACGAGCAGCGAGATCGATTTCCGTGAGCTTTCTTTTTCGGCGTCTCGGTTGAAGGGGTGCGCTGGGAATGCACTCAGCACGTGCCTTGATACAGTTCGAGCACGGCTTTTGTCTATCGCATTTCACTTTACGTTGCTGGCATAATATGCACGAATGGCCTCTCGTAATTTTGGGCGTTGTGTCAGGCGTTTGAGATGGTGCCTGTAGCATCCTGAAAGCTGCAGGTGGGGTGGCGTTGCAAGACAGGGCACGTGCGACGGCGTCTGGGTGAAATGTCGTGGTGGCCGTTCCCCGGATTTGTAGAATACTCGGATCTTGACGTCGACGATACTTAAAAATACGTAGGAAAAAGCGGCGGTAATGTAAAATCTTCGTCTTATTGTTCACTTAGGACATGAAAGAGGAACATCTGAGCTGGCGAGTCCTTCATTATGTATGAAAATCTCGGAGACAAACTAAATATCTCGGTCCCGAACCACAGCCCGTGCGTGCTTGGGCGACACGAAACATTCTCTGCCATCACGTGCATGATGTGAACGCTGTACATGTGACGTCTTCTCAGACGTGTTCGTCGACCTGGGGCTCTTTGGCAGTAGGAGGTGAGTCAAGGTACACGACAACGCTGTTTTGTTGATGTGGATCTGAAGTCACAGAGTAATGTGAAGCATTCTTACCCGACTGATCCCTTTCTTCCGGTCACAAGTCCACAGAACATCACCGTATCATACTTTCAAGTTCCATAAATTCGCGAAAGGAAGAGATTTATAGGCTGCGAATAGTTGGAAAGGCCAGCCTGTGCTATTTCGACTTACCAGAGTCATACGCCAAAATATGGGGCAGTACGATAAATACAGTTTTGGGATTGACGCAGTAGTCTGTTCCTCACGGAAGAAAGTCCAAGTTTCGTTCTAGAGTGACGTCTCGTCCGGAGACATGAGTCTCGAAGAACAGATGGCAAGCCACGAGGAAAGTTTTCGGCGCAGGCGAGGATATCCCTCCCATGTGTTACAGTTTTATCCAGAGTCAAGAAGATTCATGGAATGTGCTATGGATCCATGTATAGCACTTTGCCAAATTGTATCACTTTGCTTCAATTTCAGAAGACTTTCCTGTTTATAAGTCATTTACACGATGCCCGTCCTGCGATTCGATTAACGATGAGTATGTTGCCTCGCAATCGCAAAACCGTTGTTTCTGAGTCCAAGCATCTAATCTAATTCCACGTCAAAGGATGTTTCGTAATTCAAGTTACACGATAGTTTGATTTGTGGAAATTCAACCTGCTGCGAGTCTTTTCAACCGAACTATGGTATTGAAACCGAAAATGTTAATGTATTTGTCATGGTTCTCGTTTTGGAAGGAAAGTCTCTTCAATTCATCAGCTGAGGATTTATCCATATGCCGATGTTGGAAAATGTAACCCAGAAAGAAATTGGTCAAGCCATATTCCAGCCTGGGCGAAAGGTTCAGAACTCCAATAATCGGAGCCTACCGCGGTTCTCTCCACGTCCCATTAACCCGTCACGACATCCCCGTTTCAACTGTCAGCGCCACGAAATAAACAAAGCGAAATAAGGCCCAAATCTTTGCAAGAACAGGGGACGTCAACGATCACGCTACACATACAGGCTTCGGCCTGTCTGCTCCTGATTTGGAAAACCCTCTTGGAGTTTTCAGCAATGGCCAGGACATGCTTGTGTGAACCATTGCGAGGATGCTTAAGCTTCAACGGACGGACCTTCGTCAAAAAACCTTAAAATGCTCGTCCTCGGTTTGCCAGCCGAATTTGGAAGTTCTGGCGCTCTCGGGATTCCAACCATCACGGACCAAGCCAGTGCAGGGCTCCTCGGGCCGGGTGAGCTGCTCGGCATCCTGATCCTGAATCGGATATCCAACGATTTTCATTGAGAGTACAGAAATGGCTGGCCAAGAAAGAAGGATGATGCGCTAGGCGATTATGATGAGTGAGAGAAGGTCAAACCATGCCCTCTTCGGCAATTTTGTCGAATTGCGTGTCAACTTTGGCTTAGTTATCGGCCGACACGAGACATTCATTTCTCGCATTTCCACGGCGATGACTTGTATGCAACTTCGGGCCGTAGAGGTACATGAAGCCCGGTATTTTGCTGTATTTAGATCTCTTGGTATCTGAATCCTATGTACCCAAAGTCCTGTGTGACATGTTGGTGAATGGTCTTGTGTGAGTCCACTAGGGAAATTCGCCTGACCAACATTTGCAGCTTCCCGTCTCCAGTTTTGCCCCCGGGAGAAATCTTGGTACCCTGCGGCTACAAACAGATGTTGGGAATGAGGGTTTCTGTTGGTTTGGGACGTTTATGTTAGACGGATGCTAATGGCATGATGTCGAGATGAAGAAGACCTTGGTACTTCAAACTTGCGCATCGGTGATCACTGCATGGCCTGCATGCATAGATGGGTGGATGGGCAGACAGACAAGAGGGAGCGATGCAGGCAAGCATCCACGCACACATCGAATTGGAAATAGCATCATAAAACGCCCTGCTAAGATTTGATTGTTCGGCCACAGATTATTCAAGACAGCGTAATCAAGCCCGGGTCGTCTTTTCGTGGTCTCGAGATGGCCAGAGCCCGGCAGGTGTATTCTTCCAAACCAAAAGTACTTGCTTGCCTGTCCGCTTGCTCTATGCTTTATTTAATTTTGTTGCTCCTCAAGGAGGTCCGTCCGCAAAGATGTACTGCTTGTACAGGTACATCGAGGCACTTCAAGGGCCTGAAGTTCATGCACATCACATCACGGATTTCCCCAGAACCCTGGAACCCCAGAACCCCTGGCTCGCTGTTTCTTCCAAACAGCAGGCACCAAACAGAACACCGAACAGTCAGCACAGCAAGGCGCTGCAGCAGGCAGGCACGGACGAGCATCGTTTTACTGCGCGCAGTGAGTGAGTGCTCACTCGCATCGGCTCGTATTGCCCCATAACTCTCCATAACATTTGCATGTTGGCATAGACAGTCAATTACAATTTTGGTCATCGTCATCTCGCTCACGGCCTCTGCTAGTCGCATCCATAGTCGCAATCACAGTCATCGTCGGATCATATCTAAAAGCAGATATCAGATTCCAGATCGGATCCCATCTCAATGCACGCCCTGTGTATCACGCGGTTGCTAGCAACTTGGCAATACTCTAGCGGACAAGCAGCCTCAAAAGAGCTCGAAGACCAAGGCAAGCAACAGGGCAGCCAACAGCATCGTCGACCATGAGGATCCTCGCCATGGGAGCTGATGGACAGTGTGGAGATCGAGGTGGATTTCGATGTCGACGTCAAGGAGGTCGAACTTTGGGGAGCAAGGATGACGATCAAAATTGGCTAGCTCTATTACAGGCTGCTTGCGACATAAATTAATGACTACAGGGCTGGGAAGAAGCGCGATTACCCCGCGATTTGCTAAGTTAGGTCTCGAAACAGGGCCTTGGGGTACTTTGGTGGCCCTGAATTGGCCGCCGCCCATGCCTACCTTACCATTCCTACCATACCTATCCGAACCCATCCTTTCAAGCCCCGGCCGACACTTGGCTGCAGCTGGTTCTCAGCAGCAAGCATTTATCTGCAAGTCTTCTCGGAGCGATCAGGATTTGGCCACGCCGGGCTCCTCGCTGCCAATCACGGCGACCACAGGCTCTAGGGATGCTGCACGATAGTCGAGGAAAAGCAAAAGCTACCTACCCACCTTACCGTGGGCATAAAAACCAGGCTTGACTAACCCTGCTTGATTGCTCTGCCCTACCACCAACTGATGCGGTCTCCAGCTCAAGCTCCAGTTCCCTGCCGGTGTCCCTGTTATTGATTTCATGCTAGGCTCAGAAATCCTTAGCTGTCGTACTGTACCAATACTTACTTTGGCTACCTCCGTAGGCGACTCGAGCCGGGCTTGTACAACAACGACAACTGCCACTCGCGGCCACTTGCTTTCCACCGCACTGTCAATGCAGGAAATTGCAGATGCAACCATGTACCGATGCAGCACCAGCCCGATTTCATGGAGTCGACCTCGGCCACCATCCGTAACCTTACCCGGACTGCCGCTTCGCATCGTCCCAGCTGGATGGCCTGTGGGAAGACAGCGCTACAGTACGTACTACATTGTGCTGAGGAACCTACAGTAGTCTCTTCTACCTGCCTCGTGCGGTACAGTACGGTGCAGCTGTCGTCCCTCTTTCGTGGTTCGTGTGTGCTTTGCCGCGTGCGATATTGTCCGGTTGCTCGTTTAGAGTAGCTTGACATGGAGATTAGTTTCAAGCGGCTATCTTTAATCCCCTGGAGCATTGATCAATGGGATGAGCATTGAACAGCAGGAGGAGCGTGAGCCCGATTCTAAGCTTGGGTCCTGGCCCTTGCTTGCTCAAACAATGCCAAAGCTCGGGGAAACATGAGCTTAAATTGTCCTCGTCTGACGGTCCCCTCTTTCTTCTCAGTCCCGTTTGGGTTGTTCATACCCGCCACTACTGCCATCTAGCTAATGTACGGGAAAGTACCTTTATGCCTCTGGCTTGAATGCTGCCCTGGCTTGCCTCTGCGGTAGCACACGCCTGAATTGGGGCTTAAACTCAGGCTTGGGACTGGCGATCCTCGCTGGACAGCCAACAGATGCCACCCACACCTCGACTATCCTCTCCCTTCTGCTTCCCGCAGGTGCGGTCACGGTTGCAATCGCCTCTGCATTTGCAGCCGGACAAACAGCTCGGTGTCTCCATGCCCATGCCCCGCTACGAAGACGAGTACAGTAGTCGTACTTCAAGCTATCAGATGCAGGTAGTGCTGTACGATAGAGTAGTTCGCAGCGGCCCAGCGTTCAGCTAAGAGATGTGCTGCGATTCAAACACCCCGAACTCAATCAGACTCGCTAGGAGAATGTAGCCCCGTACACGTACTTAGATGTACATGATTTTCAGCTACTAGTACGTACTGTGCTAGAGAGAAGAACAAGTTCAACCCCGCAGAGCGATGTGCTGACTACAGCGATGACAGTTCCAGAGTTCACACTTTACTGGTGGGAAGGATGCAAGGCTTGTCCACCAGGGCGTCTAGGGTTCAATGGCAAGCCACCTGCCCCCAGTACTAAGTGCCCTGTCCTGTCCTGGGCTTTCCTGCCGCTCGAGGTCACTGCAAGTACCGTGGGCCGGATCGAGACAGGCATTAATTAGCTATTTGCGCCATCTTCCTTCCCTGCAACTCTTTTTCAATGACATCTCTTTCGAGCCAACTGCATGTACTGACGGCGTACTCTACTTAATGGCCGCTAGTTGCCTTGAAGTCATCCGATCACTGAAGTACTTTAGATCCTTTCATCTTGTATGCGCAGACATTTCTCTCTGAGTACTTGTATGGGAGACTGGACGTTTTCTTCACTTCTTTTCCGGCTCATCGCGGCTGCTTCAACCGCAGGGTGCCTTCTCCTAGCTTCACTGGTCTGCCGCGAGATATGCAGCAAAGAGGTCTTAGCCTCATTGAATACTCATACTCGAATCAAAGTTCCGAGTGATTCACAGTACTTCAGATCATAAGTATCTTTGTACCTACACCCCAGCAACCTCAACAAGGCGACTTCAGCCACACGCGATCAGGCCGACTAGAGCTCGCCCACAACATCTGAACCTTTCTTCCCCCGACATTGATTTCTACCACTTCAGTAGCAGACCACTGCGGAACATTTCCTCCTCTGTCGCCAATGTCGAAACGAGCGGACCGCACTGAAATCGAAGCCGCTACAGGATCATCACCTTCACAATCACGTCCGACTGCGGCCGACGCAACATCAAAGTCAGAAACTTCGCCAACGCGGAAGAGACGCGCTTCAGGAACAGGAACAGCTTCAACATCAGCATCAACATCAGCCGCCATGTCAGCTGCATCGAGTTCAGCAGTAGCGCCGGCGGCGAGTCCAAAGGATGAGCCCAGTATGACGGACTCCCCTATGGGTCCTCCACCCGCCAAGAAGAGCAGAACCAATACTCCTTGGACTCCAGCCGAAGAGCAGAGGTTGAAGACCATGAGGGACGCGGGTAATAGCTGGGCAGATATTGCAAAGGTTTGGAAGCTAGTGGCATTCATCTTTTGAGAAGTACGCTAATATGCGAGGAAATTCAAGACATTTCCACTTCGTACGGAAGGTAGCGTGAAGAAGCATTGGTACAAGGTAAACTTTTACCGTCCGGTCACTACCAATACCCATCCAGTGCCCTTCCTCCTTTAGCATGCACTAGCTCCTGGTTATGTTGGCAAATGAGATTTACGCTTGATGTTATCTGGAAATGCATTGACTAACAGAGCCACAGGACATGCATTATGCAGAGTTTGCGGAAGACGAGGTATGTCTATTGTCGTTACTGCACGTAGGATTTATGTATCTGATGTTTGGGTAGAGCCAGGCCCTTCTCAATGCCATCAAAGAGTACGAGACGAACAAGTGGAAAGAGATTGGCAAGAAAGTCGGCAAGCCTGCCAAAGCGTGCGAGCAGTATGCAAAGGAACATTTCGGTGGCAAGATATAAACCTTGAAGGACAGACCATCTTCTAGATGCCTCTACGCTCAAGCTACTCTACCTCTGGAACATCTTTCAACATCACACCCGCTTTACTCCAGCATATTCGATACCTACCTCACTCCTCGTCCGGGGCTTCACAGAGTCTCTTCCTCTCTTCCTTGCATACAACAATCGGGGCATTATGCGGCCGCATCTGGCTGGCGCAGGCGGATACTTTCTTCTTTCTTGGTCTGGCGTTGACGACTGACTCTCTTCGCACGCGTCTTCTCGATTCCAAAACGGGCCTTTCTTCGATTCTTTGGTGATGCGCTTAGGGGTTCGGGACCATTGGAACTTTGATGCTCGGGGATGGGCGATGAAAACAGGGTCATTTTCTACTTTGGATCAGGCGGGGAGGGGAGGGGACAGACATGAACGGCTTTTTCTTCCAGGTTCTGGGACAGATTTATAGGACAATGGGACGGGTGGGGATCTTATTTGACTTTGTTTTGATTATGCTCTGATTTGATAGGACTAAACAGGACTGGATGGGACTGGATTGCGTTTGAATGTTGAATTCTGACACGAATAGGGGATGGAATACCCAATGGAATAAAATGCGAAATACGCGCGCGGGAATGATACCTTTAAAGTAAAGTTCGAGTTTCAATCGATGATTTTTCAATCGGGGTACGGCTTCACTGCTACAGCTCTCCGGAATGGGTGAGCGCGTTCTGCGGAGTTATCGACCCAAATATGACAGATATACTGTACCAATGTCAAGGTGTTTCTGTCGAGATGACGATATCCTTTGCATCTATCATCCTCGAAACCAGAATTCCGATATCTTTATTTCATTTCATGCCACGCTTATCCCAGTACAAGTTCCAACCGCAGGATCTAGGATCTAGGATCAAGGATCCAATTCTAACATGGCATGGCATGGTGAGCTTAAGCAAGGCAGGCAGGCATATCGTATCACACTCGACCCTACCCTAACTCCATCACAAATCTTATCCCATCACACCCCATCACATCCCATGGCAGCTGGCAGCGTGGCAGCACGGGCAGTACGCATGGGTACTTACTTAGAAAGACTCAAGACCGACATGCCAGACTCGAATTCGGGACCGAACGGCACAAGAACCCATCGTGATAAGCTTTGCCACTTCCAGGTATAAGTGATGTAGCTATGTAAGTGCGATTCTCTATTGGTATCGATATTTGGTATTTTGTCATACCTATGAACACAGAAGATCGCTTCGAATTCCAGGACGCGGCTTCTTGCATGGCATGATCGAGCGTGGCTAGGTATCAATCAATGCTGTGATAAGATACTGAACGCAGCTTCCCGCCGTGACGAGATTCCTCAATTCTCCCTCGCTTCCTTCGATGGAGAAGTTCTTCCCGTTGAGATGGATGGATGGCTTGGGCTTGGGTTCGACTGAAGTGGGAGCAACACTAGACACGTACTGTTTGTGGTTCGCAGGGTATCGTGGTTTTTGTCTGCTTCATTCAAATACAGATTTGAGCAGTGGGGCGGACTACGCAAGACTGCCTCCCGCGATTTTTGTCTTGGAACCTTGTTTGTGTGTTTTGACGCTGAAGTGTGGGGTACTTGAAGAAAATGCCCGAGATCTGTCTGTGTCAAGGGGAGATACTAGATTGCCTGAAGACATTTTTAGGAGATTCGATTTTGAGGAAGAGATAGATGACTTGGAGGGGTAGAGTTTGGATCGAGGCTCTTTTCTCGTTTTGGAAGAACGGATTAATATGTAATGTTGTGTAAAGAAGTGCTGGTCTGGATAGAATATACAAGACAAGCCTGGGGCTTTGATCCTGCCGAAAAGCAACAACGGAGCAAGAATGTAATCTTCAATTGTAGGAATACGAATGGAGAAGAAAGTATGAGATGTCGTCGTTATAAACGTATATACTTGACAAAAATATGAAGCGGAGACTTAATACTGCTTGAATATAGCGCTTCGATTCCCGTTGCTTCCGTTGATGCAGAAAACCAGATTCTGGTTTGTTTGGGTTCGATGGTGTCGTGCTGTAAATAAGAATATCATTAAGCTTGATAATAGGATTGGTCAAGATTATCAGAACCATGTTCTGCGCGATATACCTTCAACGCGATGACTTCGTATTGGATTGATTTGGAGATGCGTGGATGATGTTTGGTGTCGCTTTTGCTTCGTGTTGAGCAAGAGTGATGCACCAGTCCAACCACCGCTCCAGCGCTTCAAGTTCCTGCGTCTCCACTAAATACGAGATCGCCATCGCCCTCCGCACTTGCTCGATGGCTGCTTTAAGAGCCATCTTTCTGTGACTGCGCTACATGCTTCGAGGGTTAGCAGCAGAATAACAATAGGTTTCATGTCAGGGGTAGCCAGATCATTACTGGTCGATATTGCTTTAGCTCTTCCTCTATCCTGTCCAGAGATTCTGCTAAGCACGGGAGGGTTAGTGAGCATCGCCGTTCTTTGTCAGTGTCAGTTGGGGCTAAGCGGCAGGCGATGGTGATCCACCACTCATTTTTGCCCCTGTCGGGCCATCTCGCCTCCGTGAAAGTCTCTCCATCATCTCCAGTCGACTGCTCTCCCTTCCCTTCCCTTTCTTCTCCATTTCATCCCACTCGACAACAACGACGACACATCGACAATCGATTCACTTCGACTCGACCCATCGCCCGGACATCTTGTCCAATTCCCCTCGCTGGACCCTCACATTCGCTACAGAATAATTGCACGACCATCAACAAAACAATAAGCATTTTTAATTCAGGCCCTTCGCCACCCCAGTTTTCAAGGAACGACAGGAAGGCCACGATCGATCAAGCAATAGACGAATCGTCCAATAACGCACGGCACACCCCAAATTCTTCAAACGCCTCTGCTTCTACGCCCCTTCCGAGAATACTAGGTTGGACCAGGATCCGATTCCATTTCCTATTCGCTCCCAGGAAATCCTCAGCCTGCGCCTTCCCGTTGAAAGAAGCACGGCGAGAGATCCTTCGGCTTCGCTTCTTTACTTCTTTCTAATCGGAAGCCTCAACGGTCGCGTCGCCAATAATCTTTCGACTCGATCGGTATTTTTATTTGTTTCCCAGTATCCTTCGCGTCAATATACATAATGGTTCGAACTTCGACTCTTGTGGCCGTCTTGGCCTCCGCCTCGACGGCTTTTGCTGCTGCCCCTAGCTGTGGACTGGACAACAAGTGCCCTTCAGACGCTCCCTGCTGTTCGCGTGAGTAAATTACAAACTGTGTATAGACATTCGATTGCTGACTTTAGGCAAATAGAATACGGATCATGCGGTGTTGGAGCATATTGTTTGGGAGGCTGTGATCCTCGATCGTCTTTCAAACTCGACTCTTGCGCACCCGCACCCGTCTGCCAGAGCAAGCACCACACATTCGAGAACTTGGACATGGTCCAGGCCAACACCAAATACCTTGGAGATGCCACAAAGGCGGATTGGGTTTCCAGTGGAGAGCCAATTTCCTACCAGAATAATGTTCTTTTGACCATGCCTCCGGATAGTGTTGGAACATTGCTCGCAAGTACCACGTACATGTGGTACGGAAATGTTAAGGCCAAGTTCAAGACTAGCAGAGGTGCTGGTGTGGTTACTGCTTTCATTTTGCTCTCTGATGTCAAGGACGAAATCGATTACGAATTCGTTGGTGTTGATTTGGAGCATGCTCAGTCCAACTACTACTTTCAGGGTATCCCAGATTGTGAGTGCTTTGTTTTTATGCTTATCCGCAAATTGTGCTAAACTCAACTAGACGTCAATGGTGCAAACATTTCTCTCTCGGATACCTTCGACAACTACCACACCTACGAAATCAACTGGACCCCAGATATTGTTGAGTGGATCATTGATGGACAAGTTGGACGTACTCTCAAGAAGTCTGATACATGGAATGCCACTGCAAACCAATGGAAGTACCCACAGACACCTGCTCGTGTCCAACTTTCTCTCTGGCCTGGTGGACTTCCAACGAACGGAAAGGGAACGATTGACTGGGCTGGAGGACTTGTTGACTTCGATAACAACGTGGATATCAAGACCAACGGGTACTACTACGCAACCTTCGAGTCTGTGACTATGGAATGCTACAATGCCACTTCAGCCCCAGGAACGAATAATGGTGTCTCGTACACTTACAATGGGTACGCTGGCACCAACGATACTGTTGTAGATGGCAAGGAACCAACAGTCCTCGGCTCTTTCCAAGCAAATGGAGAGAATATGGATCTCGGCAAGCCATCAGGCACAGCTTCAGCAACCAAGCCTACAGCCACAGCTGAGTCTGTTCCAGGTGTGTCAGGTGGTGACCCAGCAGGTGTCGACACTCACTCTTCTCCCTCATCCAGTGCCTCTGCCATTGACTCTGCAAGCACATCGACCAGCGACTCTGGAACTGGATCCACCGATTCCGGCAGCAGTGACTCGGGCACTGGTGGATTTACCCAAGGAAGCGATTCGAGCTCTGATACTACAAAGAGTGGTGCTGACAAAATTGGCCAAGAAAAGGTGCTGAAAGGCAGCCTTTTCGCTGGAATTGTTGCAGTTATTGCAATGATGGCTATATAAATCGAATTGCATATTGGGCTATCGGGTTTGGGTTTGACTGCTGCATTTTTGAAGGGTTGGAGCATTGCGTTTCCTTTTTATTACTGCTCGTCAGAATACGGACAAGACAACGGTGGTTTTAAGATATCTTAATGGCGTTGGCCGTTCACTCCTTGGATAAAGTAAGGACGAATAAGTCCCGAATGAGAGTCGTTTCTTGTATATATGATTCTGGAAAGTGTTTGTGGTGGAGTGCGAAGACTACTGTGTTGAATGAATGTTCGGATATCAAATTTCTATGATACTTTAATGCCAGTGATGTTTTAGACATGCCTTTTTTTCTGGCTTCGTCTGCCCGTTGTCAAGATGGCACCAGAGTGATGCTACCTACAGTGTGAGTCTAGCAAGCTTCGCTGCCTCATGTTGGAATATCTTGTCATGCTTTCCGCAGCCATATCAAAACCCTCTTTCAATGGTCTTTGTGACAAGCTCTCGTCCCCTCTATTGTCCTTTACATACTTGTTCTCCATCAACTCGCTTCCTGTGTCCACCCACAGCCACACTTCGCAACAATGCTATTTACGTTCTTGTTTTATTTGACGTCTCAATGCATTGGCGTAGCGCTTCGTACATCGTATTGTCCTTCATGGAAAGATTGCCTCTGCTCCCCTTTGAGGAAAGCCAAGAGTCTCCTTACTTTTGTTTCCTTTGACTATTAAAAAGGCGTTCCGGAGATGAAAGATGAAAGAGGAATACAAGCGTTCATTGTGGTATCGCGATGGAGGTTGGTGTCTTGTTCGTTCTGGGTTGGGCATTCCGTTGGGTGAGGATAAGAGAAGGAAGAGAAAACAGAACAGTTTGGTGATCTCGAGCTTGAGTGAGGTGGTGGGATCTGGTGGGAGGGGAATGGAGATGGTGTATATACATCCTGCCATGTCCCTATCGTTCTCATAGTATACAGCAAGCAGATCCAAGTCGCAAACCTGCGCACTCCTTGTACTCTTTTTACTCCTAACAATTATTTTCGGTATACCGTGGTCGATACCGTGATTGAATTGTATCGCATACGCACCTGTACAGTCGGAGGAAGTATCAACAGCCCAGCAGACCAACAGCCTCTCTACTTTCCTTGGGGACGTTCCACAAAGATATTTGAAGCCCACTAGCCCATTACATCCGATCAGCACACTCAGCACCATGTCTCCAACTCCATGTCCCACCGCACCCATCCAAGCCAGACAACATCCATCCCACACCAGCACCGATACTGCCAAAGGTCAAGCTCAACGTCAATAATGTTTACTTGCACCATCAACGAGAACTACGACTTAGGATAATGTCCTCGCCATCACACGTGTAGGTGGCGATGAGGTACACATGCGAGGTGGAAAGAGTAAGTGGGATGACGAGAGTGGTGGGGAGTGTTGCTGTGTGGTTATGTAGATGGATGTTTTATGTTCATTCCTAGCCCTACGTATTGGAAAGCCCAACCTCACCGTGGAGGAGAGGGAGAATATGGGGTGTGCTTTCGTATTCACGAGTAAGAATTGTGAATTTTCATACAATGAATATTTCCCATTCTTAACGTTCATCCCTGCGTGCCGAAAAAAAACTGATATGCAGAAAAGTTTCATAACTAGGGGGGGCTTAGTTAAATCTTCATCACATAGATACACAAAATCATAATCTGTTTATTATTATTCATTATTATTTAGCTACATCTTATAAGGGTGTTGTGATTCGGCTTAGAACCCGCACAGGGCACCACACAGTCACATGGTTTGGGAGCGTCACGATCTTCGTGGTTTCTGGAGTTACGGGAGCATGGAAAGGGCGGTATGGACGATATAGAATGTTGTTGGGGGAGGCGTTCCTCTGTGAGGACTGGAGGAGTTTGCTAGTCACACGCGTGTGACGAAGTGAGGTGCGTTACGGAGGTAGGCGCAGTTCTACAACTGGTGCCAAAGCTGGGCTGTGTATGAACAAATCAAATCTATCAAACAATCAAAATGCTATTCAGCTCTAGCTCTGGCCCATCCGGGGCTCCATCGATCCTACGGCTTTCGTTTCAGCCGCAAGCCACAAGAGTGTTACCATCAGAAAAGATCTTGTTCAGCCGCTACCACTCCCTATACATCGAACCCGCGAAGCTGATCCGTCTGGGTATAACTCACCTGTAAGAACGGTTAGACACACAAATCGTCTCATTTTTTTCTTGCGATACACCGGATTGTTGGCCTACTTCATGTACATCATGGGACGAACTCAACAAGAAGTCTCTTCCATGATGAACGACACCTATGATCAAGATGACAATGTCAATGACGGGCCCGATAATACAAACAACGACTCGGAGGACAGCGACATAGGCGACGAGTCGGACGCAGAAGATGTCGAGAATGACTCGGACGCCGATGAGGTGGACGACGATTCTGACGCCGACAAAGATGTTGATGACGAAGCTTCCGAATACCTGAAGAAGCTCATACGCCGCCACTTGAGAACTGTCATGGCAGATTTTCAGGCCCCAGAGCCTCCTACAATGCAGCAACTCGACGACGGTCCATTCAGGGACCTCATGATACAAACGATAATCGCCTGCCTTGAACAAGATCACGATACAATGCTAGCATATTTGGTAAGGGCGGCTGTGGATGTGGGAAAGACTGCTACTGATGAACGACTCGAAACAATCGACGGCTTTCTCCGAACAGTTAATACAATCATGGAAGTTGGAGTCACGGAAGGAACGGCCTTTCTGCAGAGTGTTCTTGAGCATCTTCTGCGAAGAGATGGCTCCGAGACGGATGCGCCATCATCTAGACACTCTTCTGAGTGTGAGCGTGTCTCTGGAATCACTGTCTTTATTAGAAACGACACAATGCAGGTGGCCTTCGACGATATATTGTCGTTCTTTTGGGGCACCCAGCTTGATACCACCTGCCATCAATGCCACCAAGCTTTTGTCCCAAATGAGCCTCCTATACGAACAATCGCCCAACATGAGCAGAATTCATCCACCAGCGACGTCCATATCCGGCTTTTCAACCGCCACTTCTCTTGCTTGGAAAAAACGGGGACCTTCTTTGTTCCAGTGTCTCATGTTTGGGACGACTCGATTCGCAGAGCCAACGAGTCCAAATTCCACGACGATGAGGCTGCTTCCACTCTAATCCGCACACTCAAAGCCCTGTTCGACGGGGCGGAAGGAGCTTACCAAACTGGAGTGGAATTCTGGCATGATTACTTCAGCGTTCCTCAGTGGGAGCCAGAGACGAAAGAATCCTTACTTCTTCGCATCCCAGCCATCTATCACCTTGCTGAAGAGATTTTGGTCCAAATGTCCGACTTGACATTTGCTCATGCGTGGTTATTGCTTGTAGGGAATCGTCTCGGACCAGAAGTCACATTGCTCCAAGCTCTCAACAAAGTTCTCATCTTCCGAGCTCTGTGCGAGTCACAGTGGATGAGAAGGATGTGGGTGACTTTGGAGTATGCTCAATCCAGAGCCGCTTGCCTCATGGACCAGTCAAATTATATTCACAGAACTCCAGACGGTAACGGCATTTTCCCTCGCGATTCGTTTTCGCAACTTGTTAACGGCGCACATGGGCAGTTGCTCGGCTTGTTTCGATACGCCAAAACCTTCGCACGCTCTCTTAGCCTGCCAGGCGACTTCCTCGGTGGAATCGCAAACAGAGAGACCGGTCCACGTCAGCTGTGTCTCGGCGAGGCCGTGGAGGTTGTGGCCAGAAAAGAATGCTTCCTATTCAGAGATCGTTTCATTGCTATCCACATTCTCATAAACAGGAATATGCTGCATAACAACTCTCTACCTCTCCCGACAATGGAGATTGATGCCTGCGCACAAGTCTGGCGGAGTGCTCTGGTAAAGAATGACTACTCGGCCCTGCTTCTCCAGCCTCGAGAGTGTGTTGTTGCTTCGAATCCTGGGGCTGGGGTACCCTCGTTCTTGGTTGGCCATGGCAGCCTAAATGGCGCAGAGTGGAATTTAGGCAATCTGATAGCTCCATCACGTCGACCACTCGTCGATTTAGACCCAGTAGTGCAGGCTGAGCTAGATCTAGTAGGAGAGATCGAGAAGATCCACTACTTAGGCGTGGAAGATTCGGGAAAGATAGCTGGGGTGGACTGGGTGATTCAGCTTTTGTACTCAGTGGCTCAAGCGGAAGAAACTCTGCTTTCTCCAGAGAAGCTCGTCGATGGCCTCAACCGTATCTTTCCCTTCGATATTATTCACGATAAAGCGGCAAAGCTTTTGGTAAATATGGTCCTCACATTCAGGGAACGTCAAGAACAAGACGACGAGTTCGAAACCAGCCTCGAGGAGCAACTTGAGTCTTACAGCACTGCCCCGGAGGGAGAAGATGGAAGTCATCAGAGACGAGAAGCTGCCGAAAATATTTCGCAAATCTTGCAACTAGACAAGCACATCATGGGAGAGATTTCCGACCAAATTAGTCGTCTCACGAGGTCAAGATATATTGCTCGACGCCGTAGAGATCGTGGCGTTGTGAATGGCGAAGCAATTTGTGAGGTGAGGTGTCCCGGGTGTCAGTCGGTGACTCTATTTCGCCTCGACTTGAGGGACACAGCTGGCGTCAGACACAGGGTCTTTCGCATCCAAGGACTCAGTTATTCCGAGGGTGTGAAAGATGGTGTTGGGTTGGTGATCAACGATGGAAGGATTACAGGCAGGATGTTTTATGGCCCACCTGCTTGCGATTGTCATCTTCCCGAGACCATAGCAATTAATTAGCCAGGAATATTAAGAAAAATATCAGGTTACTGTATGTACTGTACCTTCAACAAGCAATGAATTATAATCTTACTGTACAACGAAAAGAACTGACTTCAGCCCATTTGCAGTGCTGTTGATGGATAGATTGCATCATTTACGATCAACATATGCTTCCATCTACCAACAATACATTATTATCTACTTCCTTCTAAGATGTTAAATGAATATCCATGGAGTCCATGGAAGTAGGTGTCCACTTACTTAACGGTTACACGCTTGCTGCTGCTTATGCGAGTTGTACGAAAATGTTGCCTTTGTTGACTGCAACGTGTGGTAACCATTTCAGTCACGCCCATGTCACTGACCCTATCTGCCCTCATTAACAGCAAAGAACTTTCCATAACGCATTAAACTGTTACCATAACACGAATAGAGACAGCTGCCAGCCTTATGGCTACATAAGTGTCTAGAAGTTTGAGGGAATCGTCTCAATCGTTGGTGCTTAGAATCAAGCGAAAGTCAAATCTGAGTCTCGATCCACTCAATTCCCTCATTCGCAATCGTGAATCTCCTTATAAAGCGTAATATTAGACACTTTTAGACAAAATGACGTCTTGCCGTGTTCATCACTGATGGAATCTTGTTGTGAAAGCTCTTGATCGATCTGATCGGAATAGACTCGCTTAATGAAGCAGCGGACAGTAAACAAACAGCCCACAATCACGAGCACCTTGTTTCACTTCAAGTCTGAACATACCCAACATTTCCTCTTTCAGGCGTTCGTATTGATGATCAAGTAAGTTGTATGAGTGGTTAAGAACATGGCAGAAGGTGGAATGAAAATCCCTTGGTATAGTGCAGATTTCGACATCACTTCAACAACCAAATCAAGCCCAACGTGAATCAAAGGGCCCCTCCAAGAGTAAGGACTTTAATTGAGCATGTTTATCACGTCTAATTCGGATAGTGTATGTCACAGTGGACGCGAGCCAATCCACGTGGCTACGACGAAACGGATTTCACCATCGGCGAGATTTCATAAATATTGTTTATTTAATCCTCCCGCCTCTTTCCAATCCGTAGCCTTCCGCCCCAAAAAACAATCACAAGCTAAGCATCACCATATTTCCAATACTTTTGACAGAAATTAGAGAAGCAGTAGCTTTCGTGCATTTTGCAACAGCCGCCTATGAGACTCGAAGAGGTACCGCTAACCTTGCGGAGAACAATGAATCAAGAAGTAAAAGGGGAATCACGGCTCTATAGATCTGAATTGTAGCTGGATTACTGCTGTGGCAGCGTGATGAGACGCTTTGCATGGATCCTCGCGATTTCTGCATGCCTCGTCACGTCGGTCGATGACTGTAGCCTATAAGATAGTGATTGATTAGCATCGACACAAAGGAGACGCGAACACCTTATCTTACTATATTCCAAGTCAGTTGGTGATGATCAAGATCTAGGTGTTCATGAAATAACCAATTACCATTTCAATATAGGTAGTATTGCTCAGGTTACTGAGGTCATACTCGCTGCCGTCCTCAAGATGTAGAACGTTCGCCCTCTGACATCCACCAGTAGGGCCAGCCTCCACCTCACGCGTTCTCCCATTGAAGTAATAGCTAAGACCACGAATCCAGTGCTGCCCACTGACTGGAGCACCCAAGCAGTAATAGTCGTTCTCGTAATTGAGAGAGGTTGCCTTGAGAGGTCCGCTACTGCAACCTGTCTGGTCCCATCATTGCATCACAATAGACCATTGTGTTGGGATGGCGAAGAACCCGGCGCTGACAGTGTAGTCTTCGTTCGGGGTATAGCAGCAGACTGTTGGGTTGTAGTTGTTGCATGCGACCCAGTATTCTCGGCGGCAATTGTTTTGATTGAAGAATCTGAGATCGATGGCTGAGACCGAGGTGGCTGCTAGGCTGAGGATAGCCAAGATGCGCTGGGGGAACATGTTGTTTTGTGTACTGTGCTGCTCTTGGGGAGTGGAACGAGGATGGACTAATGAAGAGGAGGAGGAGACAATGATTGTGTTACACATACCTGGACCGACTTATATACCTCAGACTCTGGATAAATGGACTGGGCTCGACCTCGCGGATCAGCTTTTTTCGTACGCGGTCCGTTGCACCGAGAGGATTGATCACTCGAATACGGAAGGTGTGATCAATTAATGGACGCGGTACTTGTTTCTGTGCGGCGTGAGTTGCGGCGCAGATATCTAAAGTAGGATACTCCATGGAAATTGAGGCAATCGTCGGCTTGGCTTACGGAGCTGCCAATCGTCGTTGCTGTTGACAGCTCATTGCGTGAGCTATTCGGGGCTCTGCGAAGCGAGAAATTTATTGCACGATGATTGGCGGCCCCGTAAGGGAAGCGGACGGGAGGATTAAGGTTGCGGCACGGATAGATGATCTCTAGGCACTGGATCTTCTGCTTCTGATTTGTTTGTTCGGTTAAGAAGTGGGAACTGTCCAAACGGCGGTCTAAAGAGCTGGGACTTCGTATCGTTGCTATCTCGACAACAAACAATGAAAAGAGGATGAAACTTGCATCGTTAGAACCGGAACATTCTAGCGTATAGATTCCACTGACATTGTTGAGTTGATGACAATGGCTCTTATTGAGCTGTGAAGTTTAGTTGCTAGCGCGGGGGTTGGCGGGGTACATTTACTGTAGCATCTCCTTAATTAGAGGCTTGGAATCACCTTGTCATGATCCATATTTCCTGCACTTAGAGAAAGCTACTGCAGAATGAAGAAGGTGCTAATTGAAGTCTTTCTTGGTACCTGTCAATACGACAGATGGATCACGCCAAGAGACTATAAACGGAGGGTACCTGGTTCTAGATGCAGACGAGCCTACACATCTCATTTCCGATGCTATGGGAACAAAAAGTATACAAAATTGATGCTTGTGCCTTAAACTAGTGAGATGGAGAAAGTTGATATCGCGCACAAGTAACCATACGGTTTGTGGCACGCAGCATCTGTCAGATCTGATTTGATAGTTCGTGGAAGGTTATGTGGCTGGGCAAGAAGAATCTGCGTGGTCAGGAAACGGTACAAGGATTACAATCCGCGCCACGACAACATCGTAGTCTAGTTGGTCAAGTCGGACGAAATTTACAGTAATAAGGTTACAAATGTACTAAGCTAGGCGTGCACGCGGTAGGCGAGGTTTCTTGGGAATCAGCCATGAACTAGTTATTTCTTCCATTAGATAATGTCGATTGAGTATCTTCTCTCCCCGTTGAGTCAAGCAGGCTGGGCGCTTTCTGGGGACTCTCGTGTTCCTGCTTTCGAGTTCTATACTCAGTATTTCGCCAATTGTTTTTAAGTCAGCATGAAGCTCTCAGTAATCGTGCCCCTCGTTTTCTCCGTCACTGGGTAAGTCTAAGATCTCTGGCACTCCATGTACTATCGTCTTCACTGTCTTCTTTGCCCTTTCTGAGTTATCTAATCGTATCTGTAGAGTCAATGCCGGCTGCTACACCTACGGCGAACAATGGGGCTGGACTTTCGGGGATGAAACTGCGAGGCAGCATGTCAGAAACGCATGCCACGGCTACGATGAGGCGGGACAGTTTAAACGGGGAGCGCTCCAAGACACATGGTTCAAGTCAAACTCGTACGTGTGGCATCACCAAGTCTACCATGTAGCTCAACTGACCATTCTAGCGAGTCGTCTCTACCTGCCACGGTTTGCATCAATGCGAAGACAAACAAGGTCGGGGGTTATCATATGATACTCCAAGTCACCACTTTACAGATTAATGGTCGCAATTTGCCACAGACGGATTGTGAGAATGGGCTCATGTCTGAAGTCAACAGTTGCCCCGCCGGTGGCCAGAGTGATAAATGGGGATGGAAATTCCGGTATGTTATTTTGACTTCTGATCTTGAGCAAAGTTATTGTGCTGACAATCGTTTGCAATAGCTCCGATCCACAACTCGGTTGGTGTTAAGGGCTGACGAGAAGACTTCACTTTGTTCTAGCCAAGCTTAACATCGTACCATTCAAATTGAGACCACCTCAATAGATACTGGAGTCTACCTCGTCCTCTTGTTGATCTTTGCTTCCTTGTTCTGTCTCGTCTCTCCATTGCCATTACATCTTTCAAAATTAAGTTCTACTATTAAATCTTCTCATATTTTTCTTCCTTGTCCTCTTGTATTAGGCTCTATTAATGGCGAAGTAGCCGACTCACTCCAAACATTTAAGCATTACCATCCCTAAACATCCTTAGAATTACTAAATCTCCTTTCGTTAAGTGATTTCTACTGTTGATAATCCTCGATACAGATATCTTCGAACGATGAGGATTCTCTTGGCTGATAAGTATCGTCAGAGAATTATCTGAAAAGACTTACGTGGACAGCTTCATTTTGAGATACATTGTACCCCCAGGTTAATGGTCTAGCGTACTTCTGTAACAGTTGTTCCTTTTTAGTTCTCCCTGCTTCTTAAAACCTCTCAACCATTTAAGACTGCCTTTTCTTCAGAATTACTATATGACAGAGTCTAACAGTTTTCACGAGGAAGAGCAGTAATTGTCATTAAATCAGTCAGACAATCAAATGGGAGGTGCGCTGTAGCAATTGAATAAGCTATAGATACTATATACCAGTTATATACGACCTGTCCTGAACGCCACGCCAAACCCTATGCTAAGAACAGCGACGCAGGAAATGCTCGACAAGAAATATTCACATAGAGGTTACTATACAACTACTGTTTCCGACCTAGCTCTCCAAAACCATAATGATGCTTCCTCCAATCACACTGCCCACAATTCCGACGGTTAAGAAACTCGCCGCAATGGTATCCTTCGTCGTCGTCTTGATCTCCTTGACCTCATATCCGCCAGGCTTGCTGATTCCAGCCGAGGCGTCGCCAACACTCGTTCCGCCAGTGGTATTTGTCACAGGTGCGAAACTGGGGAGAGAATCATCTTCCGACGAGCCACCCGAAGACCCTGTATTTCCACCTGAGTTCCCACCAGTGGATCCACCTGTACTAACAGCCTTCCTAGGGATCTGAACCATAGCGCTCTGCAAGATACCCAACGCACTCATCTGCTGTCCCACTCCTGTCGTCCCATCATAAGCCGCACCAGTCGTCCATTTGAACCCACATGTCGTGCCGTCTGCTCCACCAGAGCATTGCAAACCAGCGGCTTTTGCTGACGATGTAAGGAGTGGCGCTATGGTGGATGCGGTGGAAGGAGCCAGGATAGTGGTACTGGCGAGCCAGGAAGAGAAGAAGGCTTTGAATGAGGACTGGTCGATATTACAGTTGTTGCCGTTCTCGCAGGCTTGTTCAATCATTACGCCGTCTTTGAAGAAGACCTCGCTGCTACGCTTCAGGATGCCGGAGACGCGGTCGCCCCAGAGGGTAGAGCCTTCAGTCTGGTAAGGTGTCAGAAAATTATTTCAGACACTAGGAATATGCTTACAAAGTTGAAAAGGTTGGCAGCTCCGTGTAAGTAGATACCTGCGTTGTAGGTCCACTGCAACCGGTCAATGCTCGTGCAATTCGTGGTATCTGTCGCTCCATCGTAGATATTGAAGTCAGTATCTATCAAGCCGATGGACGCCTCCCAATCCCAAACTCTAGTAGCCCAGTTGGCATATGTCTGATTCCCGGTGTACCTCGCTAGTCGGGCACCTAAGTTGAAGAAGCAGCCATTGGCGATGCTGTTCTTGTAGTTGAAGCCATTGTTAAAAGGAAAGATCTGCCATTTCAATCCTCCTCCGCAAGTTGTTTCATCCCAACGAGAGGCCATTTCATTGAAAACTGCTTGAGCTAATGCAAGCCATTGCGGTTGGTCTGGTGGAGGGTTCGGGAAGTTTGTCTCTGCTGCTAACATTGCCGCCATCGCCCAAAATCCTTGATCATCGTTTCCCTCTGTTTTGGTCTGATTGGGAGGCATGAAGTCTTCTTCTGGGCCCGTCTGGAATAGCATTCCTTCCGATACCAAGCTGTTGTATGTTGTGTCGCCCGTGTACCTCCAGTAGTCGATGAGAGTCATGAACATGCCACCTGTTTCCCACCAGAAATGCGGCGGAGGTAAAAGCCCTGGTATTTGACCCTTCCATATGTTAGCGCTAACAAGTTCTCACAGTTGTGAGGGACATTGAAACCGGAAGATTCCAATGTACAAATTAGTCCTTCGCGAATGAAGGTCTACATGTGAAGGGTCAACGTACAGTTTCATTTCCGTGGTAGAATGTGAGCAAACCATGCGCCGCTGTACTTGCTGCTGATTTAATTGAGGCTGGCAAAGTTGCAGGTCAGTCTCATAAAATTTGATTCTGCTGCTGGAGTAAGAATTACCTGATGACGCTGGGTCTACTGTGATTGCAGCAGTGGACCGAACTAACAGCGCCGGCCACCATAAGTTCTGAACGCGCATTATGAAATTAGGGAATCGAATAATTGTAAATAAAGGTTGGAAAGAGCACAGGGCTCTGGATTCTTGTTAATGAAGAGCCGCCAGGGTCGTTGCTTCCAGAGATGGTGTTGTGGAGATAGTAGGAAAGAATGAAGAATTAGTTGCCCTGTCAAAGGTACTGATAGAAGCAAAGAAAAGTCGCGCGGCGAATGAATGAATAAAATGATTGCGAATAGAAACAAATAACAACTGGTCGCCCGCCCAAATAAAGTTGGAGATGTCAAGAGAGCAGACTTCACAGGAAGAAGAGACGATGACACCCTACAGAGAGAGAGTTTCCCAAGTGGAGCAGCACAGCGGAAGATCAGAGGAAATTGTAACCGCGCATCCCAGACCGCCACAGGATGCAGCTTGAATAATCGAAACGATCTGGACCTTTGCCAGTGGCATCTTCCCTTTCGCAAACGCTCACTGGTAGGATTCGGTCTCATTGAGGCTGTGTTGAGGCCAACACAAGCTTTGAAACTCCTAGAGTCTCGGCCTGGGCGGTCTGATACACGGCCCTCGGACCATATTTTCGGCCTGCTCGATGTGCCCACCCCATCTTGTGTCATGATCCGCCGGATGCCTTGCATCTCAAGCCTTTCTTCCAAGATTAGAAATGGTGGGCTATGAGATCAGTGGTGAAGACTGTTGCGGATGGAAAGCTTGAACAAAAGCTTGTCATCTGAAAACTTCAGATCAACAGTGGCCGTCANAATTCTGTGCGGATTTGACGACCCTTGTAAGAACGTCCTCAAGACCTCAACTTTGCGCGTAGATTAAACAACAACGCTCTTACACGATCAATTCAAATCGCAATCTCAGGTGAGATATGAATTTATATAGTACTTCTATCAAAATCATGTATTGTAATCTGCATCTTTATGCGTTAAATGGTGACATGTCTAAAGGTGTTGAATTTTGATGAGGCTTTCGCTGACATAATCCGCACAGAATTCTGACGGCCACTGTTGAGA
>JGI24508J20089_1000134_pt1 | contig 46824 bp, 58 predicted proteins | sample LinPmetageLP24_FD_20089 | JGI IMG/M metagenome (IMG submission 20089) | reverse complement strand
GATCTGTGACGAGAAGGATCTCGGTGAGCTCCCTTGGGCCGATGGAGACAACGACATGCGCTGATGCCTTGATCTAGACTGATCTGTGACGAGTAGGACCGATTTCTGTCCAACGTGGCTGTGGCAGATGACAATCTGCAGGATAATGGCATCATCGAAGCTTCTGCTGAGCATCCTACGGACTGAATACGAAACGCCGGCAGTANGAGAATGGGTCACAAGCAGGCAGGCTGACGTAGAAGATGGCACGGAGGCACGTCATACGACCTCGGGAGGAGCTCGATCGGCGATCGTTGCATATTGGAATGATGGATCTGGNGACTGAAGGNTGTTCCGAGGATCGTTCGGCCCCAGGGCGCTGCCCCGGCAGGACTGCANTCGCCGCTAGAATTGGCACGGCATAATCTACGCAGCGGAGTCTCAATTCTNCAAAGGGAAGGTCGATTTGGGCTCAGCTCCGCANAGATGACCGCAAGCTCCACGGGATGGGAGTCGTGGATTGGATTTCGAGCAGGATTGGACTGATCACAGGCTGATTTCTCGATCGTCGGTGAAGCCGAGGAAGACTGGAGATTGGCATGATGAATGAGTCCTGGCAGGAACCTGGAAACCAGCTCTTCAAAGGGCTAGACTGCAAGTCAACTGAACACAATTAGGGTCAGGTGAACGTCAGGGCGGGAGTCGAGGTAGGTGCACCGGTTGTCCTTGTGCGCAGAAGCGGTCTGCTAATTACATGCAGATCACCCAGTGATTCTCGATAATGACGACAACTTGGATAAGGCACGTACTGGGGACAGGCTGAAGGCGCTTCCGGTGAAGTCGATACCGGGCGTATTGAACTGGACGCGAGTCTTCATAACTCCCTTCCAACCGCAGAACTCCCCACGCTTCGAGAGCACAACCGCCCTCCACACAGTTACCCCGAAGCAATTCAGGTCCAGGGCAAGAATCAGCACGGCAGTAGCAGCGGCAGTTGATGATCATAGAAGGGACAAATGCAGATTTTGAGGTATATTCTGAATCGCGGTGTTGGCTGTAGCAACGATGACTAACCCGTGGAAGTCTTAGCAGAGACTGGCACTGTCTACCGCGGCGACAATAAGGCAGATAGCGACGACGATGGCTACGACCTCGCCACAATCGAAGGAGAAGTCTTGTACACCATACTACAAAAGAAGGGCTCTGCGATAGAGGACCAGAGCGTCAGATAACACAGTCCGAGGATTTGAGGATATAGCTCTGGATGAGAGAAGCCGCTCCATCGATCACAGCAGGTCAACATCAAGCCACAGTTCAGGCAAGAGTCGAGGTGAGCGCGCTCACTACCTCCGCCGTGGAATAGATACGATCTTTCTGACATTGCGTAGATGATCCAATTATTCTGAGACATGACGATTCAAAGTGGCTCGAAACTGACTCCGATTCCGGTAGCGGTAATCGTGCGGAAAGTGCACAGGTAGATGCTGGTCTTTTCAGCAGTCCGGAGACTGCCTTTGAATCAGGAATTCCGGTGTCTCCTTTCAGTCCCAAAGGACCCTTCCACGTCGTCGAGAATAATGACTTCACTGAGTCGGCTCAGCGTGTACAGCGTGCTAAAAAAAATCCTTTGACGTCCGATTCCTCGCGTCCCTCGAGAGAGCCACTGCACGACCGCATTAGTGCAGAAGATCACTGTACAGGCCGCGCCAGATTTGAGGCCAACGATTTCCTATCCTATCCTCGTCCTCGCAGTCCAACTCATGAGTTAGTTAACTTGTACTAAACTCCGATATCTTTGCTGGGGAGGACAGGCAGCAGCAGGAGGACGGACACAAGGGTGAGGCGAACGACGATGGCAATGAGGATGACTGTCAGCCGCAGCCAGAGGTGAAAGATGTAGCAGCGGCATTGATAACCGACAAGGGATGGGATACTGTTTATCCAGCAAGAAGCGTGAAAGCCCAACAGTGGCCAACACGAGTGACAACGATGGCGAGCTTTGACGACCAAGCCGATTGGGATGAGGCTAATGAGAGACGAAGTGCTGCTAAGTGGAAGCAGCCGTCCTCACCACCTTACGATGGCCTAACGCCAAAGAAGCGCAAGACCCGTCTTCAGCCAAAGGTCTGCCCGCCAACTAGCCTTCGCCCGAAGTTGCACTCTCTTGGTCAGGGTTCGAGAGTCGCCACGGTCTCCAATCCCGATAGTCGATTGCCTTCGCTGGCATCATCTGCACCAGAAGTCATGGGTACAGAGACGCGATTTGACCGCCGCAACCTTGGGGGATCGTTCAGACACCGACGCTGTTTGGGGTTACCTTCCGCCCGTCCTCCCCATATTGCTGCTCCCTTACAGTGGTGATCCGAGAGCGTTGTGATGGCGAGGAGTCATTCAAAGCATCGGTGTGGAAGATTGATGGTGTCACGATCAAGCTGATTGAACATCAGTTGCCCCTCTTGAGTGGGTTTAGCCTTCGTACATCATCTCAGCCATCATTCAGTGGAGCGACAGTGGGGGATTCCGCAAGGCAGGCAGGACTCGACCCGCTACATGGAGGAACGTGATTCGGCCCAGAGACGAATAGGCTCCCCCGCAGATGGACAAGCAGTAGCTCAACCTGTGTGCCTAGCTGACTCTCGACATCTGCCAGGACGAATGTCTGAAATGGACCTTATCTCTGTCTGCCGGTCCGGATTATCTTTCTCCTCCACAGTCTTTGTGGCGGAAGGTTATTATCCAGTTACTTCATATCGCGGGAAAGCGAGCCATGGCGGCTTGATTGGAGTGGTTGATCATAGCGCAGATTTGTGTCTACGATTGCGGGAAATTTTGTGATATAGAACTGGTTGGCACTTTTCTACATCAAAACAAATTTATTTTGGCTTTGTCACATGGTCATCTGTCGATCTTCCCCCTCTTCAATCATTTCCTAACAGCCCCTTCCATCGCCCGCCCTAGAAATAAGACGAGTAGCCTTGTCGCTGGTCTAGTATATTTAGGTTTAATCTAGAAGTTAATATACATGAGACGATGAATATAACACCCCCTTCCACTATCACCTCGCACTCCTCCATTACCAGTTAGAGCGAATTGGACCGTCTGGTCATTGTCTTCAACAGCCATCCATGCAGATTGCCTCCCACAGTAGATTGAGCGTCGCCTGTAATCGGGCAGTCATCGTCCGAGTCCAAATTGTCTATCCACTCGTGTTCACGAATGGCCCTCTCCGCGACAGGAAAGCCGTCCTCATCGCGCAGCCAAGTGAAAATGTTCCTGGTCACCATTTCCGAACAGTCATCATCCTCGTTGTCGAGATTGTCGTAGGTGACGGAGATATTGCCGTCTGTTGGCTGCCCATCCTTGGCGCGTAAGATAATTCTAGGAACAGTAGTAGCCGTGCGCTGGCCACCACGACAGCGCCAGGTCAAACCTTCGTATTCGAGGCCGTGACTTGTCTCACATCGTGCATGTTGACGAACGTCGATGTTGGTGTCTGTTATCGCTGTAGAACCGAACGGAGCGAATGGAAATAGCGGGGGGACAGTGTAGTATTGGTCGTGGGACAAGTACATCAATCGACATTCGTCAGCACGCGAAATTTCTTCTGTCCCAGGGGGCAGTGTTGACACAGGCTCTTGTATAAAAGACATAAGCGTTCCGGTCCATGCTGCCACATGAAGGTCGATTTTCCACCAGGCCTGACGAGCCTCTTGCAAGGAACGTGTCTGTGCTCCGATGATGAAAGCACCAAGCCAGAGAAATCCCAGGCTAGGATCCCGCTTCATCAAGACACGAAGTAGGATATGCTGGTCCTGCACGATATCTGAGTCGAGAAATGCGAAGGTCCCTTGCAACCATGCCCCGCAGATATTACATGACACACCAGGTTCAAAGAAGACGCTGTTTAGAAGTGCTTTGGTTCCCACTGCGTTGCAGCTTAGAGTGAGGAGCCTGTCCAGTTGGTTGAGATTCTCGCTCCATGCCGGAGTCTTGCAGATCGTCTCCTTGTTGAGTCGTACTTTACGGCGAACTCGAGGGGTCGGTAACTGAACCCTTCTGTTGTCGAATCTGGCCACAGGGAGAAGTAATGTCGCAGCCAAAGCGGCATGGCTCTGCTCAGCCACTTTGTGGAATTCGCAGTAGCTAGAAAGATAGCGCAAGGCGGTGGCGAATGATGCCGCACGATGCTGGGCTGGAAGGGGGCGAGATTTCGTGCCGCGTGAAAGAGTAAAGTGTTGTTCTGATACAAGCTTCGTAGACCAAGGTGAGTGGAGGATGGGACCTTTATCGCTTGGAATAGATGCATTCCACCCCCCTTCCAGGGAGAGGACCGCTGCCCACCACCGAGCGGCATCATCATCAATATCGCCCAAATCTATAATCGCTGTGGTGGAACCAGTCGGGGCCCTTTCAAGTGGGATATTTTTGTCATCCCATTCGGCCTCGCAATTGCTGTATTCAGGCCCAGACGCTCCGGGAATGATCTCGGCCCATCGTGCAGAAAGTATGTAGGTCCAGGCAAGGATGAGCAAAGTAATATGGTCGTCATCCTCACTGAAGCTTCGCGGGAACACGAATGTAGACTGTTGCGGATCCGAGATAGCGAGAATCGTAGGACGATCTGACGCGACTGGGATAAAGAATTCTTGGTCAAAGGATGGTAAATCGCAAGGTCCCTGCGAGGTTCTCCATGTAGATATCCCCGTTGCAATGACAGTATTCGAAAATGACGCGTCTACCGCAAGATTTTCTGGGAAAGAAGGGTGGTCGAGAAATGCATTCTCAAGTTGAAATAGACAATCCCACGAAGGAAGATGGGTTTTGGTATCTGCAATTGTCATCTCGTAAAGACCGAACCAAGTGCAATAACCTCTCTCGTACATAGCCTTAAACGCCTGCTCATTTGGACGGACCGCATCCTCCATGGCGTTAAAAGAGATGCTGCGACTCGAAAGCTGCGACTCATGTCTATGTCTATGTAGGTGTAGGTGTAGGTATTTTAATTGCCGAGAGAGGCTCACGACAAATAAAGCCCTTGCTGGCGCTAGGTTAGCGCCGGGCCTCGGGCCGCCTTCTCATTAATCGCAAAATGGTTTCAATATAAGCCAAGCGCGCGGCATGCTCAGAGACCAGGCTGTCATTTAGGTGATGGTTATCCCTTGAGCAAGGGGTATCCTAGATGATGGGGCGTGTTAAGTGGTTGCTGGACGGCAGCCGCGCGGCTACCAGAACCTCAGTATCTCTTGCTGTGCGACCACTTCCAACATCTCTTGTTCGCTGCAGAACTGGTAGCTTCATTTGTTTTCCAATAGAACCATTCGATAAAGTCACAGCGTAACGCCGGCCGCCTGGCCCGACACTAGTTCTCACACATACCAGGCCGGAAAATGGGCTACGAGGCCCCGTGTCTCTCACTCCGACTAGAGCACCATGAGCTCGTAAATAACTGTCCTTGACTTGTTTCACGAAGAGGCCATTTCGTATTCCAACAGCTGGGACAATGGAACGCCCCATAGTGAGGACGATATCTACATAATGCTACTAGATTCCCTAGCGACTTTCAAACAGAATTGCAGAGACACCAGCCCCTCAGCCCGATAAGATCAACTTGTGAAGTATTTACTTTGTTGCAGGTACGTTTCCCTGGCCGATTGATGTCCAAAATATTGACATAAATCTGTTTAGGAAAGCAAAGTTCCTTAGCATCGGACTGTTTGGTTATCTCCACTTCATTTATTATAAGTTACCTCCATTTTTGATGTTAGTGAAAACGCCATGCCATTTAGTACTTTATCTGACGAGTGACTAGCAATATGAAATCCTCCAGCGGAAAAGGGAACTGCTCTGTCTGTGGCCACCAAAACAACGTTCATATACAACGGACCTGCGTTGCCAGAGGATGCAAGCAGAAGATCAAGATCTGTGGTGCCTCATATCATTATTGTCTGACCCAGGATGGTTCGGAACAACATCAGAATGGGGATGTCGTTTGTAGGGAATGCCCTAATCATGGCCGAGAGAGCAAAGCTCAGGACTTCAGCCAGAGTCCAGTCGTTGAGAAAGATGGGGACGGCAACCTCGTGATTGTCAAACAAGGCATATTGAGGGGCTACTAGTTTGACATGCAGCAGTAGGAGGAGCTTGCAGGACAGAAGGAAGACCTCGGGCAGCCAGCTGTGGGTGACCAGCAGGATCTTGTAGTATATTGATTGACCTTCTATTATCCGACGCGCTGCCACCAGGATTGCGTTTCACCACGTGACCTCGCTGAAGCAGCCTGTGAGGTCCCTGTAGCAACAGCCTGAAGCGAAACGCAATCCTGGTGGCAGCGCGTCGGATATTGTACCTTCTGACTTCTACATTTTTCATGAACTTGACCTAGTACATGCCATCTAGCTGTTGGTCACAGTTCTCCCTTCTAAGTCTTCCCACCCATCGTCGATGGGAGGTTGTTTGAATCAAGCAGAATATCGAAAGCAAGACAAGGGAGCAAGAAAGACGGTCAGTTATCGTACACAATCCGTGGCATCGCTGAATCAACACCAAGCTCCTTCATCCTTCTCTCAGCCCAAGCTCCCAGATCACCGAAATATCGCTCCGGATCATCACCTCGCCACTCTCGCAACGCAAACCAAAGGTAACGTGCGTCTTTCCCTGTCTGGATTGCACGTTCGTAATTGGGCGCTTGATTGAAGAGAACCTGTGCGGAGAAAGGCAGTTACTTCTCTGCTCATGCACTGAGAGAGACGATGCTTGAACGAAGGACGTACCATGAAATATTGCCTCGTCCATGTCATGTACTGCACGCGGTCGTCTGGAGTTGCGTCGTCAGGTACTCGAATAAATGAAGGGGCGGCGGTCCATTCGGACAAGGTAGCCGGCACGATGCACCCAGTCTCCCAGTCGTACAGGGACGTCACGAGGGGTTGACTGCTTGCATCTATTGTAATCGACATGTTGTGAATGCCAAAATCGCCGTGCTCGAGAACGAGACGATAGAGAGAGGTCTGGCTGCTGTCTGCAGGCATGATGTGTGGGATGAGGCACAAGAGAGACTGCTTGGCCGCCGCAGCAATGGGTCCAACGGTGGCATTGTCACTCTCCCACCCGATCATGTCGCCGATGTTCCTGATTGTCGCTTCCACCTTGGACATAAAAAGAGTAACGCAGAACTCGCGTGTGGGAGCGACAGGGATGGGAAGCAATTTGGGTTTCTGTTCGAAGAGTCGTTCGCGAAGCCAAACAGCGGCGAAGTCGAGCGGAAGATTGAAATTGAATAATGATGCGCGGATACGAGCTGACTGAGCAAGAAGGCAGGCCTAGAGATTGGCACGGTTAAATTGAATTGAGCAGAACAGATTACTGACATAGGCACGCACCTTTTGTTCTGGGCTGAGATCCCGCCATAAATTCTTCTCTCCACGCTGGTCCGGATGAGGAACGATGGCTGTTCGTGGGAGGACATCGGTGCTGCCCTCCCTCACCGGAGCCTAGGGACGATCCAGGTTCATTATTCGACGAAGCTGAAAGGGTAGTATTGCTGAAAGTAACGGCACTGACTACCCGGCATCCCTATTGTGTCCAACAACCCCAACATGGCAAAGCCGTGGATGCCGAGGCTCTTCATCGCAGGGGAGTAAGCCGTCTAGCAGCGATGACGACGTTGGTTTGAGCGATAGCGATTCTGATCCCAGTAACGACGATGACGGATGTCCGAGCGAGGACGAGCAGGGACGTTCGCGCACGAGCAAGCACAGTCGATGGTCAGACCTAGACGAGCAGCGCTTACGAGTATACAAAGAGGGCAAGTCTTAGAAGTGGATCTTTGGCAAGTTCCCCAGCAGGACTCGACCCGCAGTACCACGCGCTCGAACATGGTCCGGCCCAAAGGCGAATAGGCCTCCTCCAGCAGGTGGCCTGAGGAACAGCTCAAGCTCTCAGCACCTACTTGTCCCTTGGTATCTGCCGGGACTAGTGTCTCCAAAGGGCTTATCCTTCTGTCGGCCAGCCTCGGTGTCTTTTCCTCCGTCACAATTCTGGGGACGAGGGTTATTATCCAGGGACTTCATGCCATGGGAAATTGAGCCGTGGCGGCTCGGCTGGAGTGGTTGATCGCCTTGCTTTTCGGAATTGTTTTCGCTCGGTATCGATTGGAATATGGTTTAAATCCCAGGTTGTATCCTACTGTATGTTGATATCGGAAGTAGACATGAAGCGCAACGTCTTTATGGAAAAAATTGAGTATATTATATAAGTTCAGTTATGCAATTACCTATTCTTCTTTCCCCAGACGGTCTATCGCTGTGCTGGATGCATTTGTCATCCCATCTGTGAAGAACAACCAATTAGGCCCTTTAGGCGTTCATCAGTCTCGTATTCCTTCAGCGCGCTCTCCTTCCACTGCGACCAACCTTCCACCACCCCAAACGCTTTCAATATTGCATTTGCCAACGGCAGGGCGTACGTCCATTCTCGCTCTAAGGCCAGGCCCCAAAAATATCTTCTGACTTTTTCATCAGTCATATTGCTGGCCAGATCAGATGAGCCTCTTCTCCGCAGCATATCAGCCAGTACAAGGTCGTTGGGGCTCAGTGAGAATTTCCCATTGCACAAGGCGTTCATATCTGCTGTAACAAGCGACGGTCCAAAAGCTTCCTCTCGTGGTACAATACGTGCCATTTGCCAGTCAATAATGCCGGTGATGTTCAGTTGCTCGTCAACGAGTATGTGGTCGCCTTTGTCGTCGACATGCTTCAAGTAGAATCTCTCTGTCATTTGGTTTTCCTCTTGCGAGGCCAATTGGGTCGCATTATCCTTCAGAAAACGGTACACCAGATAAGCATTGATAGGATATTCGGTATAGAGCTGGCCATCCACGATGAGCTCCAAGTACTGCTCGGCAAAAGCTGCATAATAGGCGGTAGATGTAACAAACGGACCTGTGGGAGTGAGGACGAGAAACCTGTCGCTCGCAACGGCCGATACCTCGATTTCAGATGATTGCAAGCACAGCGAACCAGCCTTAGGAAAAGGGTGTTTTTCTAACTCGATCAGAATGTTCGCAAGACCGCTCCAGACCTTTGCCTTTTCGTTCTCAGTGGCTTCGCTGCCGGACACACCTTGGCCTGTCCATGGTGTCCCTCGTAGTTCTTCCATGAGGATGAAGCTGACGCCAGTACCATGGTCTGTTCCAGTGCCATATATACCGTAACTGAATGCTCGAGGTGCCGGTACTGCGGTAGTTTCAAGAAACTTTAGGGTTGCATATTCGCTGAGTACAAGGTACTCAACTAGCGAAGACGGAAGGCCAACAGCGAAGCTGGCAACACGTGGAACCCTAAGTAACCATGAAGGAGATCCATCGTGGAAACGAATGCGGGCGTGGTAGTTGGCGCTCCCCATGAGAGCGCCGGGGCCAATCGTGGAAGAATATTCGATAGTGCAACTACGGCCACCATTTAGACTTGAAGCATGCTTGCAGACTGCCGCGTCGTTGATCCGAGAGCGAAGACGTTCAATTTCAGCGGCAGTCTGCAATACGTAAGTTGCATCGTCCAAGACCTTTTTTTCCAGGAACGCTTAGTATCGGGTTTAGATAAGATATAAGAACGAGGTAAGGCAAAAGACTATACCACTTACCTTGCTGCACTTGTGATAAACTGGGGACATGTGAATGAGACACAGATAACTGTTGCACACGTCGCATCCACCAATGGCTCTGACGCTTGGCCGTTCACATCCCAGCACTGAGCAAGAAAAGAACCTCGAGTTCATAGTGTGGTAATGTATCAAGACGAGATGTGATGGCTATGTGAAAAATATCGTAAATGATGGAAAAGGTTGCAGGAATCGCATGTAGCTAGACAAGATGGTGGTTGTTGAAGTAGTCCTTGTGTTGATGCAGGTTTTGTCACCGCCTTGGGATCCTTGTTTCAGGGTCCGCCCTAGCGCGGTTGAGCTGAAAACTCGGCCCAATCTGCTCGCAAATTATGACTCGTTCGTCCAATCCGCGCGTGCCTCATTCAAGCCTGCAAGCTCGCGGCACCTCCCCAGAAGAGGTTAGTGATTCCAGAGCCGCTCATTCTCATTTTCGACAAAGGCGTACTTTGAGCCGCACGCATCGCATCTTGGTGACAAGCTGTGGTCAAGAACGGCGTCATTTCTCAATTTTTGTGTTAAACATGACATGAGGAATTGCACAAGTTTTAACAAAAACCAAATAACCCTATTACGATAGATCTGATGGTAATGAAAGCGCTCACGATCCTGCCCCTCACTTTCCTGTCTGAATATTGCCAAAAGAAAACAAAATCCAAAACTCTGTGTCCGCATCTTCCAACCTGAATCTACCTTCACACCTGACCGCTCTAGCTCAAATCCCTCCAACCGAATCTCGAACGTGCAACGAATTGAGAGCGCCGGCGTGAGTCGGGACCGGTGAGTATAGATCTAACCTTGGTCTATGTAGACCTTAGCATACGTCTCTTCCTAATATTCTACAACGAAGGGTTAAATGGAAAAAGGACTCACGATCACTGCAGTAGCGAGAGTTTGCCACGCACCAATTGTCGCAGCCTTCTTTCGCACATCGGGTGCTGCCAGCAGCTTGGTTGACAAGCGTGGGAATGGCATAACGTGCAGTAGTTTCGGCCTCCATGTTGTTATTGCACATGGTGATGGAGATGGTTTTAAAAGTCTGGGAGGAGATTCGATGATGATATGCTTTTATACTACTGGAGAATGAGAATTTGAAGACGATAGTGGCTGATTTGGGGTTTGGATGGTGGTAGAATAAAGGATTTCTAGGGGGATAAATGCCGTGTTAAGTAAATTTCATAATTACTTCCAACGGCATTGAGCGTTATGAGCCGGCGAGACGCTCATTTCTCTCTGAACCCCTACCCCGGTAGCTTTGCAGCTTATGAATGACTCACAGGACAATACGGCTCGTCTGTCAAGCAGGCCTTGGTCGAAACACGTCACGATTGCACACACAGATGTGACCAGGGGTCTTTCCCTTGATTTATTCTCCCCAATACAGTAGAAGGCCCTTCCTCTTATCTATGCATATTGTTGCCTCGACAGTGTGGTCGTTGTCGCCAATACAGTAATTCATTGATTCGGGCGTTCGAAAATTGCCTGGTAATCATGATATGGGGGGCTTCTACCCCGCACATTCTCAGCCGCAATCAGCCCAGTAATTAGGGCGTAGCTTGCCACCAACCCGCGTCACAGAAGACTAGTGGACACCGGGGGACAAGACAGTTACACTCGCTGTAAACTCTTGCATTAATTCTCAAATAGTGAGTGATATATCTGACGTGCATCGGAGGGGTTCTGAACGCAGCATGCATCCCATGCGTTATGTCTGTCGGCAATGGTTGGGACCCCTCATTTCACTGACTTGATTGGCAGTCGTTCCCTCTGTTGTTGGGAGTTGGTGATTTGAACTGGTGGGGTAAGCTCCAATCATTCGAACCACCTGCAGCAAACCAGAGACCCTGACGGCGCAATTCGAGCTCCGTATTACTATTCTGTTGGTTGGTGCGGCGCAGGCTGTTGCAAGAAGCAGGCGCCACACTTTTCGTTAGTTCCCCGCCAATAGAGTTTCGAGTTTGTTGAAAAGCGGGTTTGGGTCTGACCTCTCGTGTATCCACGGGCCGATCGTATTGATCTCCGATTGGCTTCTGTAGCGATTTATGCCGCAAATCATGACTCATTCCGCCCAAAGCTAACGAGGGCGCTTAACAGAGAAATCACCTTCTCTGTGCAGCAAATTCCCAATCGATTGATTGGTTTTGAGTATACGTACCCTGCCCAAAATCGTGCCATGCAAAGCGAGCACCTAATCGCCGTACGCGAGCAAATCAAATCAGCCAGCTAAATCACCACGCCTTGGATGCGATACACCTGTCCCTGAAATTTGGGCCATCAGTCCGCCGACCCCTCCTCACCCAACATCAACCATCAACATCGCGCTTTACTCACAGTTGCCCATGTCCCCCATGAATCCACCATCTACACGGATTCGAAAACGTCGGGCTCCTCAGCGACCGCTGCCAGATCCACATCAAACCCCCTCAGGTAGGCAAAGATTTCTTCTCTGTAAGATGATTGCGAAGATATTAATGTTGGATAGTGTCGCGGAGACGAAGCTCCCGGATAGAATCAAGGCAACGCACTGTGTCACTTCCTCACATCCTAGGATCTTACTACGAATCTCAAAGCCCCCTCGAGGAACGACCAACAGACCCTCGGACTTTACAGCGGGTTGGAGCGACCTCATATCCGCGTGTGCCAACTTCGAGTCCTATCGATGTGTCGGCGCCGGTGCCTTCAATAACACAGCTTCAAGGTTGGTTGTTATTGTTGTTTTCAAGAAGCACTGTGCTAATACATGTGTGATATACTAGGATATCCCAGTCCATCACAAACCCATAATCGCCAGACTCGGAAGCGGAGACCTGACAGATCTGTCGAAACCGGTGCCGAAAGAACTCCAAAACGTGCCCGCTTGACCACAGAAAATTTGAAAGCGTTCGAAAAAATGGGAGGACAAGGAAAAAAGTCTGCTGGGAAAAAGTCTACTGGACGCTCGTCTTCCACAACCACAACTACCGACGAGGATTTGGGTCCACAACGCCATACACCGAAGTCAAAGTCATCATACTCGGATACCAAGTCAACTCGATCAAAACAAACCACTTCAACGACCGACCCTGCCTTTCCAGACATCGCTTTTCAAAATGGAATTCTAAATCCAATGTGCTCAAAGCCTCCTGTAAATCTTAAATCCCGTCAAGAGCGAATCGACAGAAGCCGATCGACAGCCTCACCAAGCGAGTCTGATTATCGACACTTTGCCTCCGCCATCCGAAGAGCACCTAACGAAGCGTCGGTGCTAGTTGAGACAGCCACTCACCTACTCAAACGTTATGATGACCCTGGGTATCAGAGATCGTACAACCAAGCCTTCACCAACTTCCCAAAGAATGTCGGGTTCAACAACGACCTTTCAGCTGCGCAACCAGATATGGTTGAAGGCCTCGATATGCCTGAATTTGACCCGTTTCCAGTTCGCGAACAACTTGGTGGAGCGGCTACAGTCTATTCGGGTCCGCAAGCCACAACTTTACCACATCTCGCTGGAGAGTGGAAAGGTCCAGGGAAGGACATGATCTTGGCACAAACTCAAGCAGGATACGATGGTGCTTGCATGGTTTATGGCAGGAACGAAGCACGTTCATTCCTTGAGAGTCCTGATCCTGCCGGTCATGCATTTATTTCGACTTTCACTACCGACGGTACTACCCTCAACATCTTTGACCACTATTCATCTGAATCCCAAGGCCAAGTCAAATATCATCAATATCCTACCTCTAACTCTTTCCTCATATCAACCTACGAAGATTTCAAGAAAAGCAGACGACAGTTGAGGAATCTTGAGGATGATGCCAAAGTAGCCTCGGAGAAGTTGAGGGACGAGCTAAACGAGAAGTGGTCTGCAAATCATCGATCTCCTGTCTCTCCAAATGTACCTGCCAAGGCTGTCGACTCCGCAGATAGCAATAATTACGACTATGACGACGAAGAGGACCCAAACAATCAATTACTGGCAGAGTACTGGACGAGTTTCCCGACAAACGATCAGTATGACTCCTCTGTGCAAATATCCGCTACAGACAATGTATATGCTCCGCCTTCCGCCAGTTTCCAAGAAATCAATCAAGATGAGTCCTTCGTGCAAATTCCCGCTTCGTCGTATGCGGTTTTCCCGGCAAACGATGAGGATGATCCCTTCATACAAGTTTCTACTGCGAACAATGGATACGCTTCGCCCAATGGCCTAACATTCCCTCTCGTAACTCCGCCGCAATCGTCAGAAGACACATCGCTTCCACTTGAGTCGAGTGAAGATATTGGTCAATCCAATGGACGAGGTCATAAGAGGACTCGCCGTATCCGAAAGCCAGTTGTTATTGTGGATGCGCGAAAGACTCGCAGAAAATATGAGGGTTAAAGCTCTTTGCTGCCGCTCACGGTTGGAGAAATTTGCTGAGCATCAGCTTGCCAACCCCCTCATTCCTGCTTCCTGCTCTACATCTTCGTCCTGCATCTTCCGCCACCTCTACTGTCGCCGTCCACCAGTCCCGGTGTTCTATTTGCGTTCTCAGCGCCTGTAATCTTTCTTGGTCCCTGCTGACCTCATCATGATACCCCCTCTTTGATCGCCTTCCTCACATATCCGTCTCCCGTTGGCACGGTTGTCGGCTTGGGGCCGCAGATCATTTCAATCCAAGATACCAGAATGTTCAGTTTCATTGCTGCATTCTCACTTCAGTTCCAATATTCAAAGTTTCACACTCGATCAATACAGACCGTGAAAATCAATGCACACTCTCAAACAATACACAACCACCGCCATGTTCCCTTCCACTTCCCCTTCCCTCAAACTTTATATAAATGCAACTTCCTAAGCACCCTCTTCTTCCTCCTTTCCTAATGCCCCAATCCCTCTCCTTGCCATCCAACCATCTATCATAGTTATTGCGTGGGGGGAGCTTATGAGAGAACCTGGATATCGTGAGGAGGTTTCCCAAGAAGGTCCAAATATAGAATTGGTGGATAGTTATCCCGCCACTAAAGAAGGCTTAGCAACACTTGGCGTTGCTGAAAATGGTGTATGACCGTCCCCACATTCCACGCCGAGTACGAGGCGAATGTATCACGTCTGATCCAATCAACCTAGTCCCAGTCAAGGCAAAGTTTTCATTTGATGCCAGCGCGATTCGTTCCCACCCTCCCTTTTCTCCGCGGTTGGACGTAATGGCCTTGACACTGACCACGTTGCACTTGTCTTGCATATCATCCGTAATGCGCCGCATCGACGCCCCCAAAATAGGTGGGGGCAATGAAATCCTGGGGGTTGGGGTTGTCCATCGACACCCCCAAAAACATTGTTGCATCTAGGAAACCGAAGTGGCGAAATTATTCTCCGTGCATTACTGTGCGTCTCGGTCGATTTTATCTTGTGCAATGGCACTATCCCTGATGATTTCCCCCAAAGTGCATACCACAGCCGGATTTTCAATGTTACGCAGCCTTAAGGCACTAACCCGTTGCTCGGTCACCAACCGAGCTAACCCGTGCCACGTCAGGTGCTTCCATTAATCTACTACGTTTTTGTTATGTCCCAGTGCAAGAATCTTCATCCTCCCCCATATCGTCTGCAATGGAAGAAACAGCTTCGCAAGATGGGCGAAAACGACGTTTAACATTCGAATCAGCGAGCGAACGCGGCGGTGACAAACGGCACAAGACGTGCTGTCATGGAGAAGATTGCGAATTAACAACCAAAGTATTGGCACAAGAGTCAACTATTCGGAATCTCGCGGGCGTCGTTGAAGATCTACTCGGAAGACTCGCAGCCTTGGAGCAACCGCCCAGTGCTATCAGCATAGATCATACACGAACAGAGTCCTCAAAACGACAGAGTTGCCCTGCCGACAACTGTTCAAAGGCTTTTGACAGAACAGACCACTTGCATCGGCATATCCGAGGTGTTTATGATGAGCCGCATCTGAGCCTCACTCGCGTCCTGGATCAGAAATACTGCGTACTGTGCAAGAAGGATTTTAAACGGCCGTGCGATCTTGTACGCCACGAGAAATCTTTCCATGACGAGACATACATATCAAGGGCCTATAAGTTCGCCACCCATCCCACTGGGTTCGCAAGAGCACCTACGCCGCCGGACACTTCCTCAAATGCATCTACGGACTGGGACGATCCAGCAAGCGAGTAAGCTCTTCATCTGTATTGCTTAATTTCCTAATTGCTGACTTTGTTAGATCCGAGCAAGAGGATATTGGAGTCTCGGAAACTATACATACCTATCTGTGTACTGCACAGAATGGGTCAGAGATCTTTTCTGATGTCCCTCAGAATATAAGCTTTGCCACTGATCGACCACTCGACGGCTGCAACAAATTCCTTCCCGCGGTTCCCACTCTTGACTCGGCCTTCTTCGAACGAACTCCTTTTGATTCTCAAGGTTATTCGTACCTTGACAGTGATAGCAGCAACCAGGCAAGGCTAACGTATGGTTTTTTGCCTTTTTTCAATGGAGTTCCTGAGGACTTGTCCTTGGTATTCACGCAAGAGCTATGAGAAATGCCACATTAGGGCAGATTCGCGTGGGGATTTTTATTTGTATTTCGATGCTAGGCTGGTAAATCTTGTGATGGTAGTTTGATGTGAGACCATGTAGCATAGTCAAATTCTGAAATCGCTACTATGAGACAGATCCTTTCCTAGCAAATATTCATTTCTGTGGGAACTGCAATTGTGAGATATCCGTACCACTATAGCAAACGACCAAAACCCTGACTCACTCAGATGGGGGTTTCCTTAGCCAGAGTACGTAGTCGCCAATGCGAGAACACTGATTACCAGCTATCTCCAAAATCTTTGTCCCTAGGCCAAGAAATATCCTTCCGCGCTCCGAATACCCCTTCCACATATATGTAACGAGTATCAAGAACGCTTCGGCCGGATCCTGCGACTGGAGGCGTGGAGTGGATCGCATCAACCAGTGACTACAAATAAAACTAGACAGCAGTTAGAAGATAAGAGCAGACATCGGTTGAGGGCACGTACATGTCATGACCGTTAGCCTCCACGTTAACTGTCTTTCCCGTGGGCTCACCGCGAGAGCCCGTATCAACTTCGATGACCCATGAGGCAGTCGGATCGCCTCCGAAGTGTGTGCAGCTGACGCCTACAAGGCCGGAGTGCGCCGCCATCTCCTTCCATTCTCTATCACGACCTGTTTCTCCGGCCTTTGTGCCGAACTTGTATGCTTGGTAGGATGTAATCCGAAAGTCGTCGTCGCGGGAGGAAAATAGAATTGCCTTGACTGCCTAAGAACCGTGTCAGTCTATACTAGTGAAAATCTCGATATAAAGGCTTTACTTACATCATTCAATACGATGTCCTTCTTAACAGCGTCCACAGAAGGTTTGTTCGTTGATAGTATCGATTCGACGGGGGACAGATCCGTTGCGCCTTTCAACACCAAGCATCCATCCTCTTCCAGGAATCTCACTGCTTCTTGTAGATCCTCTTTCAAAGAGAGTCTCTTCCCGCTGAGGGTGACCACCTCAATATTTGGGATGTCCATTTCTGTGTTGCGAGGAAGACGTCTTGAGGTGACGTGGGGCAGCTTTGGCGGGGTTTTCTTTGCGAGAGCGGGAGTCATTTCCTTCGGGTAAACTCCGCTTCGGAAATTTGGTCGGCGCGGTGAGCCTCAAAACCTGCAGAGGGACTGATTAGCATTATTTAAATGCTTTATTTTGGGATGCTAAACAATTCCATTCGCTCAACACAGAATATTTCATGATGACGGTTGGTGGCAGAACCGCGCAATTGATGCCAACAAAATGACTCGGGCCTTGGCCTGGAATCCATCTCAAGGTCGAAGCATATTTTAAGAGGCGGACCACCGTCCATCTAATAAACTGTGTGCCGTATCTGTTATTCCGATAGCGCCGCATCAGAATCAGATCTAACGCAGCCACTGGCACGTTAATGTATATCACGCATATGAGCTACCTTGGGGGCGACGACATCCAATGGTCACCATTGGGGGAACGACGCCCAAGTCACCATGGGGGCGTCGACTCATAACATTCATGCTGGGATTTCCTTTTCGATTTCTCTAAAACTCATCCACAATTAGCCTAGTGGCCAGCCGTTGGCTGTGATCTTCGAGTTTCCTGCGGCTCTGCACATGTGGGTTGAGTTATCCATAAGGAGACGAACTGTTTAGCTCGTTAGCCATACGATGATCAATGGACATATAAGGATGCAGGCTTTCGGGCTTGCATCGTTACCTTGCGCTCTCTGATATCCGGGCTTTCAAACAATTTCTGCACTTCATCACGCCAACCGTCCGTACGTTCCTCTACGTTATTCATTGTATTCTTTTCTGGAAAATAAACCTTCAGCATACTTAGAGGACCTACCAAATCTTCCAGCAGTCCTGTACATTGAAGTACTCATTACATTCAAACGATGCTGATCGTCCACTATCAAATTTCTTTCATTTCGCTATGGTGAGTAACTGGCTGCGTATTAAGATTAAGCATAGAAGCATGCTCAATGATTTCTTAGGCTTTACCGCTACGTTCGCCTCATTGTCAACTGCGCGTCCTCTTGGACCTTCAAATCTATCCCACCACCTGAAAATTCCACCTATACTTCAGACGATGTCACTGTTCTCATTCCAACGATCTGTCGTGAAGATCAACATGATGACTTTAGGCTATGCCTACGAAGCTGCCTCGCAACAAAGCCTCATGAGATTCACGTTTCAACAGTTGAAAGCGACTTGTTACGAATCACCGAGCTGGCACATAGCATCGATCCAAGAATCCAAGTTATGGCTGCCAGTTTTGCCAACAAACGCCAGCAGATATGTGAGGCCATTCCAAGAATCACGACCCTGATCACAATTCTGGCTGATGATGATATCAAATTACCTTCAGAGTCGCTACCTCACATACTTGCACCATTTGAAGATAGCAAGATCGGTGCAGTTGGCACTTGTCAAAGGGTAAGGCGAAGACCTGGATTAGGAATGATAGACCAGATATGGCAATATCTCGGAGAATGCTATATTGAGCGACGCAATTTTGAGATATCAGCGACTTCACATATAGACGGCAGGATATCGTGTTTGTCTGGCCGCACAGCAGCAATTCGAACGAAGATTCTTCAAACCAAAGACTTTATGACAGGTTATGTCACCGAGACATGGCTAGGGATACCTCTCAATGCCGATGACGACAACTTTGTCACACGACACCTCGTCACCAAAGGTTGGGGCATCAGGATCCAGATGTGTAAAGAGGCAGAGGTTTTTACTACGTTGGAATTTGGTTGGGGATTCTTGAAGCAATGTCTTCGTTGGGCCCGAAGTAACTGGCGAAGCAATATCAAGAGTATAATCTTTGAGTGGCGTGTTTGGATGTATGTATCTTATCCTTGTCTCGCATTGTTTACTAATATATGATAAATAGGCAGACACCCTGGAGTTTATACGCATTGCTCCTTGCGACACTGTCTCATTCATTGATAACCGACTCGTTACTTGCCTTCCTCCTACATTGCAGCACTAGTACTTGGGATCCGTCGCATCGTCTCTTGAGCTTTTGCATCTTTGCTCTCTGGTTATTGCTCACAAAGGTGGTCAAGCTCGTGCCGCATTTCGTACTTTACCCTGCAGATATCTGTTTCATTCCCGTAACAATATTTTTCGGGTACTTTCATGGTCTTATCAAGTTTTATGCACTCTTCACTCTCCATCTAGTGAGTCTCAGGACGTTGCCCTTTTTGATATTATACTAACTATTCCAGACTACTTGGGGTAGCCGTAAGGTGCACGGCAAAGAGGAGTAGGTGATGCAGCGCTGAAGGATCTCATTTGATCATCGTGGGTGCTTTATCTGTGAGGGTTTCAGATGGCGGCAAGGCCTTATATCTCTCATTCTGTATTTACAAGCAAACAGCGCGTTGTATCATTTGGATCCGATAAATAAATGGTGAACAATATAAGTGCTGCGTTCGTGGAAGCAAAAGCACTAGTGGAGCCCACTCCATATCTCCACACACACAGTATATACTACGTGATCCTTCTCAAGTTCCATCAAGTCTGTTATTCGATGGACAAGGATTTTGTCAGGTAGGATAGTATATTGGCGAACATCGAGTTTCTTTGCGCAAAAGGGCCACGCATCGTTATTGCCAATGGAACTGGTCATGAGCGGATGTGAACATAAAGTATTGCATTTGCAGAGATCGCGGAATCGGTGACGAGGACATTCAAATCAAACTAGAAATACTAAAAAACCAAGATCCCGTATCAACAATCTAGCCCGGCCACAGGTCTCACTCCAAGGCTGCCCCCACTCTCTTGCGGTTAGGCTTCCTCCCCCTTGAGCCCAAAACATGCGCTGTGCCATGATATTCTTGATCTAAGTCGACTGTTAACTAAGGAGAATATGGATATGCTGTAGATGGCCCTTACCTAGATTGCTTCTCGAAGATGCTTCTCCGTAGACGGGTCTGTGAGCTCATCCGATCCACCGACGGTGGACTGAAGATGTTCGGTAGTAGATGGGTCTGTTTCAGGCTGAGCCTCTTCAGGTTTGTCATCACCTTTGGACGACTTTGGCTCGGATGATGACGGATTCGGGCTACTTAGTGGTGTGCTTTCTGTTGGAGCCATTGTCAACGCGAAGGATTGGTGGATGACTCTGATGGGATGATATACACAGAAGTGAAGCTTCAGAAGAAGCTTGGGGAATTGGGAGGAATGAGAAGGCGAATGATCAAATTTGAAGGGAAATTCGTATGCTGGGAAGTCGCATGTATCTATGAGCCATCTTGGGGGCGACGACGTCCAATGGTCACCATGGGGGAAACGACGTCCAAGTCACCATGGGGGCGTCGACACACAACACCCCATTACCACATGATTTCAATTGAAGCATCGAACCTTGAACTACAGGGGGATAATGGATGAGAATATAAGGGTATAGATTTTCCTCTGAAGGTTTAACAGATTGCCCAGCTCTCACGTCCTGCAATGGCTGCTCACAACAATGCTTATTCTCTGCCAAGTCAGCCACTCCCATTGAGCCCGATATCAATGGTAGACGTCTTCTTCCCTGGGCTTACCAACATCCCGGCTGCCCTGCAGCAACTTCAGGCCGGACCAAACAGCTATGGTCGTGTGCTTTGTATCTGCGGATTGGCTGTGTTCTTTGGCAGATATGTCAAAGACTTCTTTGAAGCATTTGTGACGAGGCACTTCAGTTCGTGACTCCTAAGACCACCAATGATACATTCTGACAAGCAACAGCTTCAAGAGTTTATATCTCCCATACCAACGAAGCACACGATATGCTTGTCGCCTGGATATCTTCTCAGCCGTTTTCCCATAAGGCACGTTCCCTCCTTGCTAGCGTGGATGCGAGGAGAAGACGGTCCGCCGACGATCACTCTGATGGAAACCAGAAGAAGCCTCTTCAGTATTCGCCTTGGAATGGGAGCTTTTCTTTCTGGTATAGGAATCGTCTGCTCACATTTCGGAGCGTCCAGAAAGAGGGCCGAATTTTCCGCGAAGAGGAGATCTCAGTCTCCTGCATAGGCAGATCTCCGGATGTTCTGAGGGAGCTCTTCAGCGAGTGTCGAGCTGAGTACCTGAAGTTAGTCAAGAATAAGACCTCTGTCTTTGAGCATCGGGATGGTGGCTGGAAAAAAACGAGAGCAATAGACAAAAGACCACTCGACACTGTTATCCTTGACGAGCAGAAGAAGACAGCGCTAGTAGAGGACATCAAGGATTTCCTGGACCCTGGAACACGAGCGTGGTATTCTCGGCGCGGCATCCCATACCGGAAGGGATACCTATTGTATGGGCCACCTGGGACCGGAAAGTCCAGTTTGAGTTTAGCAATTGCCGGGGCCTGCGACCTGGATATCTATATCCTCAATATCTCCAGTCTGGACGACAGCTCGCTGGGTAAGCTATTCACTGAACTCCCCGCGAATTGTGTCGTCCTTGTCGAAGATATTGATGCCGTCAACGCAACACAATCTCGAGAGCGCGGAACGGTGGAGACTGGCCAAGATGAGACAGGCTCAAATGGAAAGTCGCAAGGGAGGGTTTCTCTATCGGCCCTCCTGAATGTTCTTGATGGCGTTGGTTCGCAGGAAGGACGGGTACTGATCATGACCACCAACCACACGGACCGTCTCGACGCTGCGCTGATTCGACCGGGTCGAGTGGATATGAAGCTTGAGCTTGGGTACACTAACCAGGACATCAACGCTCGACTCTTCTGCGCCCTGTTTATGCCCGACGACACCTCAACAGACGGCAGTCAGCGAGGAGATGAAGACATGCTCAGGAAGCTGATGACAGAGTTTGCAAGCAAGATACCGGAGGAGGAGTTTAGCGCGGCTGAGATCCAGTTGTTTTTGAAGGAATATAGGCGGTTGCCTCACATGGCAGTGGAAAATGTGCAGGAATGGGTAGTCAGAACCAGGGAGGGAAAAAAGCATATGAAGAGAGCAGATTCTTGGATGCTTTAAGAAGGTGGTGACATTCTTGATTGATTTGGCTTTGTGCATTTGCATTTCTGATTGTTTAACAAGTGCATTGAAGTGTCCGGCCATTGATGCGTGTAGGTGAGTTTGAGGCTGACTTCATCGTGCGCAGGTTGAAAGTAAACGAGTGGGAAAGGTTTGGTTGTACCTATGAGTTTTTGTTTTCTATTTCGATCTGTCAATGTCCATACTGGCTTGTGCCATATATAATAGCTGAATACATATCTCGAAGATCAGAAATTTGTGATCCTGTTGAACAATATCTTTAGCCATGACGCAAAAGTGATATCCGAATCAAGGGTAGAAGCCATGAGTGGCGGCTGGACGAGTGGTGTGGCTGGACGACGGGAGTGGCTGAAAGATTGGGACGCAGGAGCGGCTGGAAGACAAACGATGAACCAAAATTCTCGGATTAGCGAGGTCCCAATTCAGTTGTACACATGATGACCTCACATTGCAGCTTACCTTGCATTTGCACACGCATCATATCTAAAATTACTCCGTATTCGAGGCAGTTGCAAATCTTTCGATCCAATGAAACCTTTTACTCACTCTCAAAAACCAGATCCTCTTTGGCCTCCATACCAGAGTTCGTTCTTGACTATCATCCAGCCTATTGGAAGCCGGCTCTAGTGAGTGGGTGTGTCTAAAATTAGCCGCTGACCACCAGAATGGCAGGCACGCCTTTTCTGAGGCAGAACTTCGTTGGTTATTTGCGGAGGTTCAAACGGGCTCCAACCGCAGGGATGGACGTTACCTGAAAACCTTAAAGATGAACGTTGCATCGCCCAATGACGGCCTCCCAGAGGATCCAATTTCAGCTGGTTCGAGAGCAGCCGGTTATGGCTCCATTGCGGTTAAATCTGGGTGGCAGCTACTTTGGGCTCTCTCCGATTTATACGGACTGATAGCTTCGGATGCTGTTCGGAGACACTACTATACAGTACTGGAACGAAGCGTCGAAAAAAGACACCGTCGAGTTCTTCGACGCCCTAATTCCAGGTTGTGGTCTGCTGAGTTTGGACGAGAAGCGTGGGCTGGTGAAGCGAACGCGCTAACGTGCCGTTGGAGTTTGGAGGGCCATCGCTTAGTAGAGAACAACTCCACACCTAGTGTGGAGTTAAGTCACGTGATTCGTAAACGCTTGCACTAAAACTGGCGTTCTTGGATAAAACCCCCCCGGTGCTGCAAGTCTCTGACTCCGATCACTTTCAACATGCTTCTTTCCCGCCCTTCTTTCCCACCTCATACTGATAGAATGACACCTCTCATGAGTGACTTAGCATGACATCGAATCAAGCTGGGTCGGCCTGTGACACTGCCAGCTGCCCTGTGGTCATCGACGGCGATGATGACATTTGCGATACCGCGACACATGCCGTGTATCCAGTACCCCACCATTCGAGTCCACCTTCAACATCGTCCTCGTCGTCGACATCCTCCCCACTCTCCTGCCTCCGCAGCCCTCCTGTATTATCGCCGCCGCTGCCTGCTATACCATCACCTCGCATCTCGTTGCGCGGTATATCTGGCAACGCTTCGAGCCATGACGGAATATATGTGGGCATGGATGGGCCGAAGCAAAGAAAGGTGCGGGCATACGTCTAGTGAAGCAGCGATCAAGGCAATCGAATCCAGCGAGCCAGAAAAACCTTGGACCAAGTCGATCGAAGATGTGGACACGGATGATTCTGCGGGGCGCAGCCTTCAATGACCAAGTGCCAGATGCGAACCCAGAGCTGCTACATACAAGCGCGGAAGAGGATATTGTTCTCGAGAGTGAGCTCCTAGCCGTATCTTATGCTGCTGAAGTAGTGGATGCCTCTACGGAAGCAGATCTGAAGTGTCAGGCTACATCCCTAGAAGTGGGTGCCAGTTTCAATCCCAGAGGACTGACCATACCCAGTGGCACTATGAACTTCCGCCAGAGCTCATAGGCTTTGGAATCGACAGTTAAGCTTGAGTGATCTACATGTTGCTCCCTAGAGAAGTCTTAGTCCTTAATGCAGCGCGAAGAGCATGTCGAGGTCTGGTACCTTCAAATGTTTGGTTGCGGTCTTCTCATCCCCCACGGGAAGCAGCGAGCAGATTACTTTGAATTTGCCGATCGTGGCGGTTATCAGCATTTCCGAGCTTTTGCTTCCCGCCACCTTGACCGCCTTGACGTGATCATGTCCTCATGAGAAGCCCCAGATCCCGTGTCGGCGATGGCGAAGGTGTGGACGTTATATCAGGTGGCTGTAGCGGAGAAGCAGGCTTCTGTTGGAAACCCTCGAGTAGATTCAGTTCTTGAATCAAGTCGATGGACGAGGTCAGAGGGGTGATGGAAGAGACGATGGAGGAGAGGATGATAAGACTTATGTATCGGTGTTCGGTACTTCACCCTCTGCCTCAGTTGGAAAGCTTCCTCGTATCTGTTGGAGAGGACGTTGACCAATCAAGTGAGGAGCGGATGCAATAACCACCTCCCTTGTCGACTCCACCAAGAGATTCTCCTTCTCTTGGAGACTACCCACTTTGGTCTGCCGCAGTCCAGTGCTAGCAGCCATCACGGCTCACTGCTAGGCATCTGTACCGCCTACTGCAAGCACGAAGGGTATTCTCAGCTGTTGGAGGCTCACACTTCCTTACTGTGTGGCACCCACTCTGTCACAGGCTACTGATCAGGTGGAACGTGTGGGTGTGGCATTGTTACGCTTTGTTAGCCAGCAAGCTTGACAGAGTATGCAGATCTTAGGCAGAGACAATATGTCAGCCTTCAAGGAGTGGAGGAGTTCACAGAGGTGAATCCGAATCTACTTCGTCCATGCTCTGCCGATGTTCGCACTGCTTCCGTGCTCTGGGTGGAGGATTCCGTGACTGATGAGCCCGCTTTCGACATGGCCGTACCAACGCATGACAGCTGGTTCAGTCGGCTGCTTTCTTCAGCCCTAATAATCCCAAGTGGGAAGCTGTGAAGGAGCACATGTATTTGTTAATTCTCTCCGGAAGTGCCTCTGTACTCTTGCCTTCGTATTTTGAGCCTGCTAAAGAACTCGGGCTTCGCAGGCGCGATGCGGATACACTCTCAAGGACAACAATTAGGCGAGCGTTTGTTATCACGTGACTAGGACGGTCAAGCGACTCTGGCATCATTAGAACCTCTTATCAAGGCAGAGTTGGTGCTCTCGAGAGTCCGATGATTCGATAGGAACAGATGATTCCAGTTATGTCCAGCCCGAGTGCCAGTATCGAGGGTAATAGCGCTGCTTCATTTCTTCAGTGAATAGGGCAGTCCACTGGCTGAACTGGAGGGCGTGGAGTCTTGGATTAGGTACGAGGGTGTATGCAGCCAGGCTCCTGTTGTGCCTGGCAGAGGATTCGTGGTATCACCCTCTTTCTTATCACGACCAAGGGGCAAATATGTTGGTCTTGGTCCATGGTCACGTCAACTGAATCGGCTAACGCTGCCCACCACGCCTACATACTCTTGGGGTGTGAGTTGATCGACTATCGCGAGAAGGGAAAAGGGGGTTCAGGCGCAGCGAGCATTTCGGTCCTCTAGGGGGCCGAAATGCACAACGCAGCGCGATTCCCGACACAAAACAGGCAGGAGCGACGCCGTGGCCTGGAATACCAAGGATGTTCGTGTCTGAGGGTCATGGGTGTCTAGCCCGTATATGACGGATGCATGGAATGCCCTCCCCGAGCCTTTCGTCCTCTGATTATGTACCTGCTGATTGGCGATCGTAGGAATATGCTTTGCGCAATCCCTCAGCTGCGCTGCACCAAGGCACTCATGGCAGATTTGGCGTTCGCCGATGAAATTCTGCTGTTCGCTCGTACTGGATAGAGGAGCTTTGCCTTACGGCTGCCACGTCTGCAGCTTCGAATCTAGTACTGCTTCGTTGTGGATGGCCACCTGAGTCCCTTACCCGTGCTGTCCTTCGCGCGCGTGACGGTCCACACTCCCGTTCCCCTATTGTCAAATGGTACGTCCGGAGTGCCATGCTAATGTTCCTGGCCTTCAACGGCCTCACCGGCCAAAGTAATGATGCTAGTGGTGTGGGCAATGCCATGTACGTCGTATATGCATGCCAGTCGAGCAGGGTGAACATGTTGGAGCTGAGAACCAAGGATAAGCCCTTCCTCATTCCACAGGTTGACTCTCGATTTTAGCAGATGATACTACGTCACATGAAAAGGGATTGATCGATTCTGTTAAAGGTGGGTGAAGGGAAGATGCCGGTTCTTCCTCCCTAGATACAGGTAGATTCAGCGTATATGCAGCCGAGCATGCATCACGTCCGACATGTCGCGAGAAACTAGGCAGGATTCAGAGAGGAGCGACGCGGCATCTCCACAGCCCACCGACCAGGGGCCGTAATACATAAAACAAGGCAATCCCCAGCGCTGGCCTCAACCGTCATCCTCATTCAAGAACAACTTTCGTCTTTTCTGCTGAATACACACGATGGACTTCGACTCAACAGCTAGAACTTGGTTAGACATCGCTCATGATGTCCCGCAAGATACATCGACCCGTTTCTGGCAGGATGAGCCTCTTCAACCCAACGAAGCAATCCAAGACCCGATCTGCTTGTTCGGAGAGTTTGTCGCAGCTGTATCCTCAGACTCTCTAGAGGATGCCCAGCGCCAGTTAGAGGTAAGTAGGAAGCTGCTCTGCTGTTTAGGCGGGAAAGCTAAGCCCCTCTCAGTTCTCAGCTTTTGTGCGGGATTTGTGCTTGAAGGCACCGTCCGTGGCGGAATATCTTGTCCGGGAGATCCTCAATCGCCCAAATGAAAATTTTCAACCTGAAGCTCAAGGCTCCCCAGCACTTGAGACAAGCACTATCATCAAACGCCCAAAAGGGAGAAAGCAACTGGACCGATCGTACCGACCTCCCAAGTCCTCTCCAAGCCAGCTAGATACTTCCGAAGACAGAGATGTTGTTGCACCCGAAGCTGCCAGCGTCAGCCTCCAACTCGGTGATGAATTGGTCCCATGTCAACCTGACCATGGCGACAAGACCATGAACGAAAGAAGTGACAGCCTCGTGACGGACCAATCCATCCCCAAATGTGAGGGAGAGATTCCCCAGGTTACTGCCGCGTCCTCTCCAAGCCAGCCGGGTACTCCCGATGACAGAGATATGGTTTCACACGAAGCTGCTAGCGTCAGCCCCCAACTCGGTGATGAATTGGTCCCGTGTCAACCCGACCATGGCGACAAGACCATGAACGAAAGAAGCGACAGCCTTGTGACGGACCAATCCAGCTCCAAATGTGAGGAAGAAATTCCTCAGATTACTGCCGAGAGTGGCTCTCAGGGAAGAGATGAAGACGACTATTCCACCCATGGCCGCGCCCTGTCGCCGATAGCTAACGAATCAATATTACATCAGCTGCAAGCTGCGTGCACCAACGACGGCCTTAAGAGGAGTGCCGTTCACAGACAACTATCCGTAGCTCTTGACCAGGCGACTAGCGATATTCAAACCACAGGTAGGCCTTCGTCACCATATGCGTTAGAGCCGGAAGAGCCAACCCTGCCAGAAATCGATAGGAAAGGATCCGACGCTCAAGCTTCATCAGACGCCTCCTCGCCACAGGTAGTGGAACCGCGTGAGACTACCTTACCGGATCCTGTCCCATCCACACCTGTAAGGAAATTGAGCAGAGAATCCCAATCGCCGGTTTCTGATGATCAAACCGCCACACCACAGACAGCTCTGTTTACACCTACCGTGAATAAGGGAGTTCTGTCGCCTCTGACCGAAGGTGACTAGACCGCTTCCCCACCAGACAAGGTAGAGATGACCTTACCAGAGGGGCTTCCATCGCCATCCAGCACAGGACAACAACAGCTCAACCTGTGTAGCACTGCCTCGATAAAGGAGCACCGAGTCGATCGAGAGCAGTCACTCTCCACCCAAGATAGCCCAGCTATACTGCCCCCATCCTCGCCGGACCAGACGCCTACATTATCCGAGATGACCGCCAATGCAGTTCACCTCCTATACGAGATGGGCAGGCGCCGCGAAATACCAAAAGAGATCCATTCAAGAATCCTCACCACGATCCGGCCTAGCCTGGATCGAACACCCGCTACTCCTGCTTCTGTAGGTCAGCCGGATTCTGCATTAATCACAAGCAGCTCACCAACCTAGTCAGCCTCCACCTGGATCAACATACTCGAAGCAGGCCACGCTCAGTCTAAGGAGGCAACTATCCTCAACATGATCGAGTGGATGGGCGCTTCAGAGTGGTATGATGCCGAGCTTCAACAAGCCGAGAAGGCACCGCCTCGTACGAAACGCGGGAAGCTCAGGAAACGTCTGGCTACGATCGTGCTAGACAAGTACCTGAAAGAAGCGCGTAGCACCGCGGCGACAGACAGTACTGAGAATCTCACCTCCGACAACGAAGATCGACATTCATCACTAGATACAGCGAAAATCCAAACGAAAATTTCAGATGCGAGGAGGAAGAGGCTCAAAAACATTTTCCACACAGGACGAACATTGCGTAGACTGGTTCAGAGGACGCATCTGGGAATTCTATTTGATCCAGATATTTGGTATGTCCTGCAATACATATACCGTGCCATTTACTAACTCTAGCTGCGTCACCAGGAGCTTTGCGAAGGCAAGTAAAGAAGAGGTGGATAGGATCACTACTAGCTTTCAAGCAGATCCGCAAAAGATGGAATTTCTCTCTATCGTCGATAAGCAAGTGAAGCTGTTAGCCGAGGAAGGACGACCGGACCTCTCTCGCTTCTTGAACTCGCTTAAGTCACGGTCTATAGCACCATTAAGAGAGATCTCGAGACTGCGGGCGGAGTACAGTTTCGAGACAGTAAGTTAATGTCTGGGCTGGCTGTTTATTAACACCTATTAATGAATCACAGGAATCTATACCGCAAAGCTGCTTGGATACTGCTCTCGATCGCGTTGTGGAAGGGGTCAGCGACATTCTCGGCAAGCACCCACTCGGTGAAGACGATTCTGTCATCGTGAATGGTACAGGGGAGCTTTCAGGTGGCTTTTTCGACAGGCTACGATCTAGGGGATGGCTCAATGGCTAGGATATTGCAGCTACTCTCGAAATGACTGATAAACTAGCCTTTGTGCATCTCGGTATCAGCATCCCACTTCACAGGAAAGACGCAAACGGCAAGGTCACACCGATTCTAAACCCCTTTAGCCGCTAGAGGAAAGAGATCAACGACTACATGCGTAGAGACATGAACGATCTCGAAAAGCCACAGGTGTTTATCTGCCCGCTAAATATCAACGCGAACCACTTCACACTGCTTAAGATCAATGAGCAAACGAAGATAATATACCATTACGATTCGATAGCAACTCCTAGGATTATCCATCGTAAAACGAAATCTACCTTAGTCCGGCGGGTAGTAGAGGTACGTGGTTTCGAACAGACTTAAGGACGTTGCTAACTCACCACAGGCTGAATTCAAAGACCTGGACTTTAGATATACTGAAGCGGTAAGTGAAGTCCACAATACATTACGGCATACTAATCCAGCATCCAGCCTACTCCCCAGCAGAAAGATAGGTGGAGTTACGGTCTTATGGTCATCCGCAACGCGACGAAGCGCATGAATGGTCTCTCAGTTAGGGCTTGGAATGGCGAGGTAAATCCCGACCGGGTGATCAAGGAAGTGATTGGGAATTGTGAGATGTTCCTCGGAAGTGACGCTCTTCAGCCACGGCCCCTTTCCAAGAAACGCAAGAAGACGGTCGAAGGGGTTCAAAGCATTGTTCCGAATTCACTTCGCAGTTCCAGAAGACTCAGGAAAGATGATTAGAGCAAGGACCGCTTAACTTGTCCAGGCAGAGGGTCTTGATGGGTTGGTTGATTGTATTTGTAGATTTATGTTGTTGTGGTTCTTACTGGGCCAAGTTGGACCTCCAGAGGTCATTTCGGGCGTTCAGTCAGGGACAATTTTACCCTGCAGAAACGTAATCTCTGCTGTCGATAATCATACAAGAGAGTAAAGTGAGGGCAGAGTCTGATGCTCAAAAGCCTGATAGCTTGAGATATTGTAATCGACTCCACCGCCCAACCCCTTCAGAGGATCGACGTTTCCAAGTGCGCTTTCTGATTTCGCAAAGCTGAGGTATAAGCGGGGGCAGAAATAAGCTTTCGGTGGCACGGCGAAACACAGGGGGGATGCAGGTGAGGCTTGGCGGTGGCAGCTGTCCTGGCGAAGTGCCGCTCAGCGCCGTCGTTGATTGGAAGTAAAGTGCCGACGGTTTGCAATTTTGCCAGGGGGGAGAGGGGAGGATGACGTCATAACCTGGCCTCACAAAGAAGACACGTCCAAGTCATAAACGTTAGCTGAGTCTGCCTCCAAGCGCTCCTAAATTTTCAACCCGGTTCTTTGTCCACCACTCGTAACAGGAACCAGTCTTCACGAAATCTTTTGTCGACAGAATTAATCTGAGCATACGCAGATTTATGCATATGCCCCCGAGATAAGCGACGGTAAGGGACCCCGTGTTGTGCAGACTTTATTTTAGGCGTCCGTTGATTTTAAGTCTCTGCCCCTGTGACATGCACTGGGAGGCGGCCTTCTCCGCAGACTCAATCTTGGGCATACGCAAGTTAAGCATATTCTCCCGAGACAAGTGCCGGGAAGCGTGTGGGGGGGTATGACATTCTTAATTTAAGGCATATGCAGATTTAAGCATATGCCCCTCGGAACAAGCGAGACAAGTGTGAGCTACCTTACGTACGTGATGCTCAGATTAAGACTTGATGACTTAATCTTCAGGAGCTTTCAGGTATATGCTATGACAAGAACACCTGTTCAGAAAAGAATATCATGTTTGTAAACGAGGGCATCAGTGGTAGCTTGCCCAGACTGGAACAAGTCCCAGCACGATGTGAAGTTCATGTCACGGGATCCAGCGTTGACCAGGTGTCAACATATCATCTCGCTTAGGGTCCTTCAAAGCGCGCAGAAGTCATGATCTTCCTTCGTGGTTCGATACGATCGTTACTTCGGGCTGGAGTCACTATCTTGCGCAAAGTCGCACATCTAAGAATTGTTCACATTTGGGCCACCCGGAACCATTACAACTTGCGGATTGATTCCAACAAGGCTGTCATGTCCATAAACGAGGCGATTTGCGGTATCTGCACCTCGCTCAGATCGGAGCACTTGAAGTAGATCGTTACTTCATTCTTGGAGGTGGGGTTGTTGGATGATGGTTTGGGTTTGGGGTGTCGGATCTATGAGTAGTGGGGGCCTGCGAACTCTAATCTCCACAGGAGGGGCAGGGCTTTACGAACTCGGCTTTTCATGACTGAACCTGGGATCTTCTCTTCAGTCCAGAGTGATACAGCTGCTGTACCTGCTAATTCACTACACAGACCTTGGATATATCGTTGGGAACACTCGGCCATCACCCGTATTTCCACGCATAACACATCATCCGATCGCATCAGTATCACGGATTTTCCACTTGATATTCCTGCCCTACTCAATCTCGATGACACCGGAGCGACTCCCCTGTCAAGTTTAGCGACCTAAAGATCCTGGCAGCATCTTTTACGAAGTATGAAAGGGACATGGTCGAGATGCTACACGGTCGATACCTCGGTGTATCCTGCCCTGACGACTATACGGGCAAAGGCTGGGGACGGTGGACTAACAAGCATACCTACCGAAGCGTCTGAGCACACTTCGAACATGAGGACTTGACAGTGCGATCGCTAGGAGATCCTCTTTCTGACCGTATGGCACAAAGTCCGGATCCAAATAGTAGAGGTATTTCAGGATTTGGAGCAGAATCTCATCCGACAATCGAAGCATGACAACTTGCTATTTATGGCAGTTTATGATGGAGGATACGGGATTCTCTTAGATCATACATCACACTGGTTGGGAAACGATCTGGCACCTTCTAGTCGGGGGGATACGTGAGACCCTGAAGAAAGAGAACTGGACCGGTTTCTACAACCCACGTAATCGAGATGTGTTACTCCACTTTTAAAAGTGTATCCTCAAAACTCAAAATTCTACCCCGGTTTGTCGCTTACTTATGGTTCTTTTCGCATATGCTACATCAGTGGCCACTTTACAGGGTCTCTGGCATCCCCACCGAAGATCACAATTTTCAACACAACTCTTTCTTTACGTTGGGTGAGACAGAGGGGAATGACCTGGTGGCCTGGTGACCGCCTCCTGGAGTCATTAAATTGCTGTTGGCCTAGCATATGTATATCTCTTCTGCAATTTTCGTGAACTTTCTGTGTTGTAACACGTACGGTGCTGTGACATCGCTGGCAACGTAGTGAGAGAATTTTTGGAAACCTGGGAGAGGCATACCTTCTGGTCTCTTTATGATCAACAGCCACAACCCGAACTTTATAAGAATTCCAAGGTGGCCCATTGCTTGTCTCTACATTTAGTAAAATCTATCCTGCAAGATAGAATGCAAGGAAATAGACTAAGAGGTTTGAATCTACGTTAACGCTAATCTTGGTGTGTAGTTAATCTCCGCCAATGCCATTATCCATTTCAGATCCTCGATTTACTAGACAAACCCATGAGAAGATGCTGTGAATATTAGCACAACGCATTGATTGGAAGATAGGACGCACTCACTGATACGAGACATTCAAGTGATTTCCTCATTGCCAGTAAGCCAACCAAATATTCTTCCACAGAACTAGGAATTCCCAGCCGAGAGTCCAGCGCCTACTCGGGTTGGAATTCCAGCTCCTGTATTCGAACCCCATGGTCTAAGTGCGGACGAACGAAAGCCCGGAGCTCGTCTCGGAGCTCGCCAGTTCCGGAAACTACAAGTATCAGTATCTGCGTCGCTTTGAGGAGCGGCATGGATTTCTTTACCCATAACAAGTATCTTGCCTCGCTCCTCCGATGGTACCTGCAGTCTCTGAATATACTTTCCCGCCACCTCGGCTTGCAGCATTCCTTCGATATCCGCCGTACCTGGATAGATAGTTGCACGCTTGCCGAATGGCACCTTGACGATGCCGGGGGCATTCACGTAGATCGAGATATCAAGGATCTATACCAGCTTCAGTTGGGTGAGTGCTCCAGAAACTGCTTTACTTACATAGCTATCGTCCAAAGTATCTTCATCCAAGGCGTCATTCAAAAGGGGCTCTGCAGCCACGCCAATATCTGCGTTATTAGCTCTTATCATAATTTAGGAACTGGGTTTTACCAAGACTTTGAAGCTGCCACACCAAATGGACCCGTCTTGTGCGAGTTTTGCAAGTTTGATAGCCGTGGATCAGTTCACGGAGGTAGGACAACAGCGCAGCAACACCAAAGTCACTCGCGACCATGAGAACTGTCTCGTACTCTACGACTGGTATGCTAATGCCGTGCGGTCCGCTGAATAATACCAGACGAGGTATGATGTCTCGCGCATCTGTGGATGCGTGACTGAAGAGTTCACGTGTGAAGCCTCTTCGTGGCTGGATGAAGAGTTCCAACGTGCCTTGTTTACCCTCGACCCAATTCGTCACCACAAATGGATGGCTCTGCAGGAGGTACCAGCTGATAGAGGGGATCCATATGTTGACATACTGGCCTGCTTTAACGTCAACCGGCCGAGACGCCGTGATCCGGACCCTGACTGTATCATTGACACGGGTGATGTAGGCTCGAGAAAAATCATGGCTCCATGCCTTGTTTCGAAAGACCGCGGTCCCAAATTGAAGGATGAATAGGGCAGCGACTATCCCGGCAAAAATGTATACGAACTGCCAAGGGAACTTGGATGTGGACCTGAGGTGTTGTATGGTGGAGTATATCACAAGGACAGCCAGACCTTGATGAATACGGAGGAACAGCTCGTACGACGGGCGGCGGAAGATGGGTATCGAGAGGAGGAGGAGGGAACATAAGGCTGAGCCACCCTGGTGGTTGTTAGTCGGTTGAATTGTCATCTGATAGGGGATAGGAAACATTACGATCAGTCCATGGAGGTTCTCTGGCACACTCAAAGAAAAAGTCCCAGCACCACGAACGACCACGACGAGAACGTGAAAGAGCACAAGAGCGAACGACATCATGCCTGCCGAGCGGTGAACCATCCGGAACGTCTTCAGGGAGACACCAAATCGATCGGCGAGAAAGCTAAGATGCGTCCCAAGGAAGAGCGGCATCATGTTGATCAAGGCCAGATTCGCCGCGCGGATGCCTACCTTTATGGCCGTCAACTTCCAAAATTGGAGGCAGTAGACGTTGGCGGTGATGTATGCTGTCTGGACAATGAGGCCTGCTGGTGTCCATGGCCCAAGTGATGAATGTCGGTGGAGGATGCGGGGATAGATCAATACTTTGCAAAGCAGAAGAGCGACGTATTCAACGAATTGCCAGATGTATGGACGAAAGGCAAGGACGAAGAATGCAGCAAAGATGCTGCTAATGCAGACTGCATAGATTTCAACGGTCTCCATGACAGGAATGGGGATGCGAATGAAGAGACGATTCGAAAGGGAAAAGTGAAAGGGGGGCGGATGAGGGAGACGGAGGGAGGATGGAACCCTGTGGAAGGAAGGGGAAGAGCATGAGTGAAAGGATGAACTATTTAAGAATATGCCAAACGAAACAGATACCCAGCCAGAATATGCCTCCTGCAAGAATCATCAAGATTGTGGACTTTGGGGACTGGATAGAGGATTTTGGGGGTAAGGACATTCTAGGGACAAGAGAATTCCCGACTTGGACATTGAGGACAGGATTGAGGCCAGGATTGAGGACAGGATTGAGGACAATGGATTAGAGGACAATAGATTAGAGGACAATGGATTAGAGGACAATAGATTAGAGGACAATGGATTAGAGGACAATAGATTAGAGGATAAGGACTTTTGGGGGAGGAGGGTGGGACGGCCATGTTGGCGTACCAGCCCACTAAGGGTTCGACATGGGTAAAACCGCCAAAGAATACCAGCAAACGAGTGAGACTAAAAGTCTTCTCAAACATCTAGAAGTGAATGACTCTCTCACATCACGGGTAGCTAAGGGGCAAAGAGCGTACCTTTACATCGCCGTATAAAGTTAGGTTCTTCTACTACAATTTTCAAATCGTTCTTCTACCCCTTCCTGTTGTGACTTGGCTCTTGGTTCTCTTCTCTCCAAAGAGTAAGGTTGAATGAATTTGCGAGCCATAGCAGCCTCAAGTCTGACGATGATCTCTAGTATAATGGGAGGCTTGAAACCTTTGTGACGAGGTTTCCATGAGTACCGTAAACAAAGTAAAGAGAGAGTTGTATCGGAAATTGTGATTTTCGGTGGGGATGCTTGAGACCCTGTAAAATGGCCATTGATGTAGCATATGTCTATATAAGCATAAATTAAGCGAGAAACCAGGGGTGGAATTTTGAGTTTTTAGAGTGGCTTGCTAAAGTGGGGAGAGCGCACTAGTCATCACTGATACCTCCCCGCCCGCTTAGTCGCCCACCTGCGTATTTTATAAACGGCCCGGCGCTGTATCGCTTTCCCAGGACACCAGATCAGCATAAAGACACCATAGAATACGTGGTACTAGCCTCACAAAAGGTTCGAACCTCGCGCGATGGGAACCTGGTGACAAGGAACAAGACACGTCAGCGTCTGGCACCAATTTTTCCTCCACTTCTCAAGGCTAGTGTGACACGCCGTCGCAAGAAGAGGAGTAGAAGTAACTTTAGCTTGATTTATGAACTTTTCCAATGACTTCACTCTGCCTACGAAACATCAGATACCCGTCATCTAAACTAGAGTGAACAACTACGCGCTGCATGAATAACGTCTTGGTGCCGTGACTTCAGCTGAAAATATCAAACCTAAAAGATCTTCTTTGCAAGTACGATGTTTCAATAGTATATGCTAAGATCGTTAGCCCTTAGTCATTGATGAAAAGAGAGCCACATACGCTTTGTAATTCGAGCGCGGATGCAGCCGATGTCGTCGCGGAAAGAAAGGCGACGGCGTCACCATTAGAAGGCCAACGACGCAAATTGTCCACGCCAACCGCGCCATCGTCCTTGACGTACTTTTGCATTAATTCCATCATGATTGAACTAAGCGCTCTCACATCTCGAGGCTCGCCCTTCCCATCTACAGTTTCGCAGCATTGCAGATTGGCTGGTCTCGTCAGTCGAGGTTGAGGGTTGGGACATGATGGACTAACTTATTTTGAGATTGCCCTGAGCGCTGAGCAGGATAACTGAGCAGTGGAGAGATCCATGTTGGAACTTCTCGCGTTCGAGATAGACTAGGCCGCAGATGATCTAGCATGCCGTGTTAACGAGTGTACTGCACCAGACATAAAGAATCTCACCTGCTTGAGGATTGCTGCCAGCTGCCACTCAGTGGGGTACTTGGCGCCCTCCACGATCTGCAAGAGAGAGATGGGTAGGTGCTCGAGGACGATGTAGAGGGATGTGTCGGTGGTGAAGGCCTCGAGGACATCGACGATATTCTCGTGCTTGACGCGTTGGTGCCTTTCAAGTGCCTTCTCAGCAGCTGCCGAGAGAAACATTTTGATGGCAACCAGCCCATGTTGCGGCGCTTTCCGCTCTGCCACCGTAACGGAGTTATCGAGGTGCTCGAGATCGAGAACCTCCTTATACCTATCCCACGGCGACCCCATTCGTACTTGAAAGTCTCGCGGGACGTTCCTTCTATACGCTTGAACCTTGACCGTCTCCGTAGTAGCTATAGGATCCTCTTCATCATCCGAGGTGCGGTATCGTTTCTTGCTCGACCTGCTCCCCAGGGACGAGTTGTGACCAGGAGAGCTGGAGCGTTGGAGCTGCTCATCAGGAGTATCACGAGCTGCGTGAGACGACGCCTCGCCTTGTGCCTTGAGAAAATCGACAGTAGTATGTGGTCGTGGCTGTGAATCCATGTTGTATAGGAGACCTCGACGACGTGGGAACGAGAGGTTGGATATCGATCGATTTTCAAGTCGGGAGGGACGAAGAGCGAGCGAAAGGTGTGGAAGGGGATGGATAAGCGTCGTAACAGTCCAACTCATGGGGGAGGTGGCCTGGCTGAGCGTGGATGGTGTTGTTGGGGGTGTGAGCTTGCTTAATCAAGAAGCAGCACATTTTGGCTGCTCCCATGGACCCGCAAAGAGCGACACACCCTCCCGCCCTCTCGCCCACTCCTCCTTCTTCTGTAAAAATCCCATTCAACTCAGACCTCGAGACAACATATGCCAGATGCCACCGCCGTCGAGATTCGCAGATCGGGAGGAGAGGCTGGCCACTGAGGGGCGAGAGAAGTATCAAGGAACGGCTCGGATCAGGCTCGAGGTGCTGCATTTCCCACAAAATGAGCCCCGAGAACTGGACCAGAAGAACCTCGAGAGACTGAAGGGGTACTTTAAGAAGGGACAATGTGATCGGGTGGAGAGAAATCATATTCCAGCTGTGATCGATCAATCTCAACTTTCCGAGGTGCTTCGAGATTCCAAGGTCTCGGCTAAGACGCTGCTGAATAATACCGACCCTCACCCGGTGCTTAAATTCCCAATCGGATCCAAACTCCACTGCCTCCACGGGCGACACCGCATTGAAGCAGCACGAGAGGTCCTCAAACCTCGGGAAAGCTGGTGGACGGTAGATCTCTACCTCGCAGGTACGTGCCATCATTCGAGTCGAGGGTACCCTTAATTGACCTGGTTCTGCAGATGCCGACCATGAGCTCAAGACTGCCCTGATCGAGGAGTACGCGAACGAGAAGCCGCCGAGTGCTGGCGAAATCTACTGCAAGATCTACAAATACAGACAAGAGCGAGATCTTTATTCTGAGGGCAGGTGGCGGAGTCGTCTGTCAGAACATGACACAAGATGTCTAGACCAGCTCTCTCGTCATCCAGACCTTAAGGCAGGATTCGATGATCTACTAGATCTGCCTGGGCTCTGGGGGGGAATGAGGATCAGTACGCTGAATAAATTGATTAGCATGGGGTGTAACGAGGTGAGTCTGCCGTCGACTGGTATACCTGACTTGCTAAGGGAACAGAACGCCGTACACTATCTGAAGGGCATCAAAGATGTCTGGTCCCAGATCTTCAGTCATGATAAACAAGCGATGCGGATGCTCGACAATGCCACGGTGAAAGCGGTGGAACTCACTGCTCCTCAACATTCCAAACGGGATGCGCAGACGCTCCATGGCCAGCTGGTCAGTGGCCACATCTTTGCCGCCTTTAACCTCCAGGACCGCGAGGTGATATGGAGTGAGTTGAGCAAGATCGGCGGCCCCATCCCTTCGTTGTTTTCTTTCTTCGCGGATATTAACTACCTGCGCGCCTGCGCTGATAGTATGAGGCATCTGGTGGAGCCGTCTCCCACACAAACGCTGTGCACTGCCCTAGATGCCATATTCTTTGGGGCCACAGAGGATTGGGATCTAGCGTACCGGTTGCTTTGGCTTTACACAATGCAGAACTTCCGCGACTTGCCTCCCTTATCGAAGGAGAACAAGACGAAGAGAAAACGCTTGGCCAAAGCACGGCCCGGAAAGGTGGACGAAGTGGTCTTGTCCAACTTCGCTGCTCTTGCTATCCGACTGGGGTTTGAGTCTGATCGAATCTCGGCGTTGAGCCAACGATCGGCAGATCGGGAGATCGCGCGTGCTGCTTTGTTAAATGCACGGAAATCGGACCGCTACGAATACACAGACGCTATTCTCGATTCCAATGTGGAGCAGATTGTAAGGTTATTTGACACTGCCACATCTGTCCAAGTGGAACAGATGTGTCCGGCCTTCGTCAGCGATGATCCTGCGGCTTCAGGTGTCCGATGTGGGTTTCCAGATGAAGAGGCACATGCACGGGATGCCGACTCGCTCTCTGTAGCCAACCTCCACGTGGAGGTGACCGAGCAAGGCGAAAGTATCACGTCTTTCTTTGTGCGCAGATCTGTTTATTTTGCATTTTTTGGTAGACCAAGCGAGACTAGTACTGGTGGTCGTTCTCACCCGTCCCCTCCCCGAGATCCTAGTTCTGGAGAAGTGGAATCCTCGCCATTTCAACAGTCGCCTTCGAACCACGCATCAAACACAAGCGGAGGGGTGCATGGAGGCCCAGAACACGAGGGTGCCGGTCGGGATAGGAGTGTATTGGAGCATGAAAGATTAGCCCGGTTGGAGCACGCGGCACGGGCTGGAGAGGAGCAACAGGGAATGGAGGTAGAAGTTTGGGAGCCAAACAGACAAGAACAAGAGAGACAGGCATTACTGGACGATCCCAACAATGCACGAGAAGGGATTGCCTCTTCACAGGCAACAGAGAGAGATCAGAGGCGAGGCACGTTCATTGATCTTCAGAATCTCATAGCGAATGGGCTTGCTAGCACTTCTCGTGGCCCAGCCACCGAGGACCTGGAGGCACTTGTTCACTCATATCGGGATCTGGTTGGTACAGATAACGCCGATAACAATGGTGACAGGCAAGAGCATCACCAGGCTCCGGACAAACAGCTGCAGATATTGCCTACGGATTCTACAGTACGTATTGAGTTCAAAATTCACGAGCGAGGCATTTGGAGGACCGATCGTAGTCTTCTAGTTGACAGCTCTGATCCGTCCGAAGTGGAACGGGTGGCGAAGAAGTACATGAGAAAGGGAATACGGCCGTTTGACAGCGCACTCAATGTGTTAGTCCCAAGAACATGTTTCCAAGCAGCCACTGCCGACGGGTCGAACACTATCCTCCTGGTCCCTGAGGATAGGATTAAGGTTAACAACCAGCTTGTGGTGTCCGCATCTAACATGATGCTTGAGAGGGAGCTTCCTCCGGGAGATAGGCAGAATAGAGCTCGTCATTAGTGAAGGGGAGTGTAGAACTGTGTCATGTTTCTTGGTTCTTGTTGCCACGCGTCTGTCTAGTTCCCATTCCGATGCCTCGAATCGAGATACTTAATAAAATGATTAAAACACCTCTTATGCATACTTGTGAAAGAAACTGTCGTGAGATGGACTGTGTCGTGGTGTATACTCCTATGACGATGAAAGTTAGCATTTGCATCCAGGAGTAGAGGTCCATACGATAACCCGCCTGGTGAAGGCTAGGACACAAGGGCTAGGACAGTTGGGGTGCCAGCCCACAATGCTGGTTGGCACACCTGGTCGAGCACACATTACGTGCCAGCCCAGTTGGGCCAGCACACTGTCCGTGCCAGCACGACTGGGCCAGCCCTATATTAAGGCTGGCCCACTGTACGGGATGGCCCGGTCGAGCCAACCCGTAAAGTGGGCTGGCCCAACTGGGCTGGCACGTATCCAGAGCTAGCCCAACTGTGCCAACCAGCATTATGGGCTGGCACATATGTTGATCACCAGGTAAATGTATGACGTACAGTAAGTATGCTGCTTGAATAATCCTGTGATGATTAGGTAAGGAATATACACCGAATATATACACCGAATGTAATTATCCTTAATTAACAAATGGGTGACAAGGATGTTCAAGCAGTCCACTCGTTAAGAAATTAAGTTACACAGGCTCTCACGTAGACAGCGCTGTATTCAAGAGTCGGTTTGACAGATGTGCATAATCATTGTTCTATTTATACTAGGAAGAAATCTTCATCAAATCTCGCCATACTTTTTCCGCCTCCGAGATGCTCAGCGTCGAACAGAATGCTTTGGTCAGGAGAATCAAAGACGTGGGTGGCGAGCAATACCGAGCTATCATCGCCTGCTGGTTCCGACATTGTGAAAGAGCACGCCGGCGTTACGGGGCTAGGTGGGTACAGTGGAGAGAGTGCCTCGTCTGTCAAGAAGGACGTGTAGTTTATCTCATCAGAGAATTCAAACAAGTCTTTCAGCGACCCACCTGGCCGCTCCCGAGACTCCATATCGTGCTCGGACAACGTCTCGAGTTTAAGTTTCTTGCTGGGCACACGCTGGTCTTCCACGACTTGCACCAGGAACGCCGTCAGGTTCTCAATATCAGACTTCAAAGTTGGTTGAGTTTGGTTTAGATGTGCTACAAGGGCATCCTCTTGAAGTACGGAAAAGTCGCGGAGGCTATGCCTATCAAATCAGCTGTCCAGGGGAAGATGGGTCTGCAACTTACGTTTCGTTTGTTATGTCTCGAGGAAGTCGGAGGAAGATACCGGCACCAAATTCTTTCACTAATTTGGAGCATGTCCGGCCCAGGGCCATCCAGTTTTCAAATCTTCCTTTGGCGTCTTGCCGTGTGTCTCCTTCCGTTAGCAACTGTGGGAGAAGAAAATCAACAAAGTCATCATTCAGAGATCTTCTGGCTCCTTCGGGGGTGTCAGCTGTTTTCTGCCTCTTCCTATCCCTTTTGCGCGGGCTTTTTTTCCGAGTCTTTGCTTCCTGCTCTTTTAAGCTGTGTATATTTGCGAGATATAGTCGACGATAGAGTTCAGGGAAGTAATCATCATCACTCGAGAGTGCTTCGTACTGCGCTTGATACCTAGCTAACAGTCTTTTTATCCTGTCTGCAGGTGTCTCTCGCGGCTCTTTGATCGCAGGTGCCTTGTCCAGACCCTCCAGAAGCGATGCCCTCTGTGAGCGGAGGTAGTGCCATAAGTTGGATATTTCGGGGTTCGGGATCCTGGACAACATGTCTGGAGAGATCGTAGAACCGGTCAGCAAAGCGAGCGGATCTGCGAGACGTGGATGTCGTTGTTCTGTCTGGATTTGGGGCGGATCAATCGAAGGGAAGGCTTCTTTAGACCAAACAGTCAGCTAAATGCACGAACGGGGATGGTAGAGCTCACTTCTCGGCGCGTCATCGCTTTGATCTGTATCTAGACTGCTATTGCCTAGTCCAGCAGTAGAGACCGGTATGGTATATATAATAGGAGGGTCGGTGGATGTAGTATTGTGCGACATGGTTGATCTCGACATTGGCAGGCTCTGGCTCTCTCGTCGGTGCGAAGGACCTCGCAGAGGGCTTATCTGTGTAAGAGCGCAGGAGTTCACTCTTGAGGAGCTCTGGGATGTCGTCTCTTCGGTGGCCAGCGTATCTTCGTACGCCTGAGCTGGACTTCTGCTATGGTATTGCGAAAGACAGGCACTGTCAGAGACAAGACAAGGTGGAACTCCGGACGGGTCGTCAACATCGGAGTAGTTGAGTTCGTCTTCAACCTCATCGTCTGTCACTGTATCTGCTCTATCCTCCACGTTTGATCTGCTCATCCATTTGCTGTACACATTAGCAGGGTGACAGTCATCGCTGCCAGCAGCGACATTTCTATCCCCATTATGGCCAAGGCTCAGAGAGCTGGCATCGTCACATGTTTGGTGGTTAGTTATTAACGAGAGGATCGCGGGAGTACGCAGTCCTTCAGACCGGGCGGTTTCAGCGATTGATGATGCAGGAGGAGTTGCGATGCCACTGACACGGGCTTGGTCGACCTGTCCACTGGCGATACTAGAGAATTCCTTGAGCAGGCATGCAGAGTATCCATTAGTAACAAGGACTTCTGTTATATATATCCAGGTTCGAAGAAGCGCTTGGAGTTGATTCTCTGGAGTATAATTTCTGGGGATATCTCCCATGGCGATGGACGTTTATGGAGAGAAGGAGAAGCTGACGGGCGCCGTTGCAGTTATTAAGGAACTGGCAACTTTGGTGGGGCTCCGGTCCGTCATGCCAAGCCAGCCACCAAACCAGGGATCCACTCACACTGCAAATGAACGAGATGCAAGATGCCGAACTCTGATGTTGCTTGATGTGTATAAATAGCTGTGCGAAGACGAGCGAAGACGACTTCGGTGCGCTTAGCTAATGGCAATGGATCTAGGGACAATGGTTTAAGGGACAATGGATTTAGGGACACTGGATTAAGGGACAATGGATTTAGGGACAATGGATTTAGGGACACTGGATTTGGGAACACTGGATGAATAAACATCTCCAGGATAGCCTAGTCCCATGGACTAGCTCGCTGTTGTTTGCACTCGTATACATGCTCGACCTTCACGCCAATTCCAAAGATAAATCGGCTTTTGACGACACTCATCTCTGTATCATTGACACGAATCAGTTTCGTAAAGCGAGTTTCCTTCGTGACATAGACCTCATCAAGTGAGGCTACAATGCGCATGCTGCGTGCGGGTTGAGGTCCGTCGTTCATATGCAGGAGGCAATGGGCTGTGGTGATTGAGGAGATGGTTGTCGTCGACGTCCTGGGAGTTCTATCCACAAGCACGCCTGGTCAAAGCTGACTGAGGGAGACCATGGTGGAGAAAATAATGTGGGGCGACTCAATCATAATCACAGTTTCACTGCAGGCTTGGCAAGTGTGAGAATTGCACCCTTGCTGTTACATTTGTGGGTCACCCACCAATACAGAGCCGGGAGGGAAAGGTACCCGACAACGGTGGCGGTTCCTCGAACTTGCGCCATACCGCAGCCACAACACAATTGGTAGCTTCTCCGCAGCTCCGAACGACTTGGACGCCCAAATACAGATGTTCTAATTATGTCGAAGACAGTCAAAGCTCAACTCGGCACATAGGGGGGACGTTACTTTGATCTTTATTTTTTGGAAACTCATAAGTTGGTGTGGCGTTTAAGATGCTCGAAGTCAAAATCCCCCATGTTGTTTCTCGGCCACAAGGTTTCTTGGCAAGTAGGGATAAAGATTACATTAGTGGCTTGGCTTTCTGGGGTCCAGTCTCCACTTGATCTACCATGTCCAGGACGATCCTGTGCATGGCCCTACACCTCTCCATGATCCAGTCGATGGTACGCACGGCGAATCCGATTCTCGAGCCCACATTGCATTACGATACTCGCGAATCAAAACGTTGTTCCCAGGAAAGAAAGAGGATTCTGCCATTCGCTCGATCCTGATTACTTGGAGCAGGTCGTGAAGGCAGTAATGAGCAAGGTAAGGTATGAATGAGCTCAGATAACTTACACCACAAAGACCTAACGAGTTCATTATTTTGCGAGACAATCGCCCAACCTCCCCTTGACAATCTGTGGCTCTCGAATCAGCGTGCCATATTTCCGTGATTGCCAGATATTTCTGCTTCGTGGCGCAGCCCTCATTGAAGGCCAAGGACGACTCGTCGATACCTGCCGCTCATACATGTTAACCCTCTCGGTCGGTGACCTCACCTCTTATTCCAGCCTCCTCCCCGAATTTTTATCCAGATGTACATCTTTCGAAGCCAGCAGGTGAACCAATGTACAGAGAGGCGTCAAGATCTCAGCGCTGCCCGAACGACTCAAAAAGATATGCTAGCAAGCCTCAGCAACGAGCCGGAGTAAAGATTAGGTAAACTCACATCCGACAGCTCCTCCGGTGTTGCAGTAGCAGTAGCTTCCACAAAATGGACCGCCTCGGCAGACCAGCGGTCTGGTGAAGCCTCTAAGGTCTCTCTTTTTTCATTCATCATCTGCAACATGATTGTGCTTAAGGACATCGAATCTACCGAATTATCCTCTTTGCCATCCGGGCAATTGGTGGGATCTGAATTGTAGTTAGAGCTATACAATCCTTCTTGGGTTAGGTTCTCACCAATTTTGATCTCGCCTTTCGAAGAGATGAAAATGTTGTCTATTGACATGCGTTGGTGATCGAGTTCCCTGCAACGGATGAAGTTCATTGCAGCCAGGACCTGCGATGTTAACAAAGGCAGGCGGAGGAGGATGATATATGTCTTACCTGACTAATGGTATATGCTATTTCTCGTTCTGTCGGATAGATCGAGCGTAATAGTAAATCTTCTATCGAGAATCCTATATACTCGGTGACTACAAAGGCTTCATCTTCATAGTAATAGCTTTCGTAGACATCAATGAAATTCGGATGCTGGACTTGAAGTAAAACGCGCCCCCCCTGATCCTGAGACGCGATACCAAAGATTCCCATCACTCGGATTTCTGTACCGCTATTACAAAGGACGAGTGTGAGGCCTGAGCCCAGTTTGAGGAATGGTTCGTAAAAGTCCCAAGGATTACACTTGAACAGCGGGGTCTCCCTCAACCTCGCCGTCCAGAAATTTTTGCAAGTGACCTTTGGGGGAGGGTGACTTGCAGGGAGTGACGCCGAGGCATAGGGACGTTTTTCGGTCCTTGGGACTGATGCAGTGGGAGTCTCTGCAGGTGTCATATCGGGTCCTTCCCTCATTATATCCTTGCTGGATTTGGAAGCGGAGGATCTAGAGAGAAGGAGGAAGGGAGCGAGAAGATCGTAAAAGCATCAAACAGCAAGGACGAGATGTTATGACAAGTTTTCTGCTAAAAAGAATTCGAGGACTATATCCAGAATGAGTTGACCCTGACCCTGAAGATGTACGGTTGTGATTCGAGAGCCTGGACGTCAACTACTTATAGGAAAGGACGTCAGGGGAGGGCAGGGTAGGGAATGGAGTCAGGGAGTTTGAAGACATGGGATTTAGGGACAATGGATTGAATGACAAGGGGGTTTAAGGACAATGGTTTAAGGGACAATGGATGAAGGGACCTAGAACTGCGTAATGGAGATATGTTACTCCACTCTAACAGGCCATTCTAAACTCAAATTTTTCCTGAGATGCACCCCTGTTTTGCCGTTAAGTGCTCTGCTTATTTGAGCATATACTTATTCCGGCAACGAATCTTCAGGGTCTCAGCCATCCCCGCCGGATGTTCAAAAATTCCAACTTTCGCCCAACTTTTCTCAACTGAACTGTTCAAGACTTACCATTCAGGTCATGGCCAGACTGCTAGTATACTGAATGCAAAGGGACTACTGGGCGTCTCTCATCAAACATCAGGTTGTCACAATAATTACGATCCGATGCACTCCCAATAATTGAGTCGGCACAGGCCGTATCTTGAGTAGGACTTGGAATAGTGAATTGGTTCCTTGAAACATGGTACGAAATGAATTTGAAGCCTGGACCAGTAAGAGGGTTAAATCTCTTGGTTCACGTTGGTTGCATAGAGAACATTACACGTGACTTATAAGGGGTACGGACGGCCGTACGTTCCGTACCTTTCGTATACTAGAATTCTGAGTCTCTAAAAAAAGTCTGACAAAGTAGAGTCTCTCGGCCACAAACATGCACCTCCCATACGTACTTGTAGCTCCTAAAAACTATATAAACCCCGCTCTGCCCAAATACTTCGCTTTCTTCAACCAACTATGTCCCCGAGACGAAATCGTAAGGGAGAGAAATCTCGAAGACGAAAACGCACTCTACTTAAAAAGGCTTATGAATATGGAGAGCTGAGTGGCGCTGATATCGCATTCTTTATTTACCAGTCTGGGCGTTGGTATACGTACAGATCAACTGACCGACAGTCATTCCCTCCATCATGGGAACAGATCGTAAGTGTTGAGACAAAATACATACGTAACGCTAAGAAGAGAACAGCAAAGGTCATATCCGCTTCCGGTCAATCTATCACGACAAGATTTCCGACCTTGAGAGCAGGAATTTTTGCTGTTATCACATGCGGTACCATGTTCTAAATCTGGGAACGGCACGGGCCGCAATCCTCTGTTAACCCTGCTGCTGATCAATGAGGCTTGCGGCAAACCCACCGTGGGACACTGAACAATTCACTATCCAAAGTAATAATATTCCATGTNTTGATATTTTTAGACTAGGAGGAGAGACAAAGTAGAAGCGTATTTTATCATTTATCTTTTGTTCAAACAACGGGACTAGGTCATCTGCAGGTTGATTATGAAGGAGAGTTG
>JGI24508J20089_1000129_pt1 | contig 56305 bp, 41 predicted proteins | sample LinPmetageLP24_FD_20089 | JGI IMG/M metagenome (IMG submission 20089) | reverse complement strand
TCCGTGGTAAACGGCATCATAGTGGACTGCTGTTCGTGTCTGTAAGCTGGATGACGATTCTTTAAGCCCTCAGCAGTTGCGACTATTGGCTGCAGCAAAACAAGCTGTCTCCACAACATACCAACTTCGATAGAGCAAGGCAGCCTGTGGGAATCAGGTATAAGCCAGGGATAAAGTCGAGCGAACACTATTCTTAGACCGTATATTACCAAATTGTTCAGAAGGCCCCTATATCCCTGACAGGGACCTATTTCTTGCTTGACAATTGCAGATGCTCATCCGTGTAGTTTTTACCTGATTGAAACGGAATCACAGTATGGCAAGATTGCACCAGTCACACTTGAAGTTAAAGCTAAACTCTAGCACAACATCGTACGAAATCGGGCCTTGGGTCCGTATGAGGTAAATTCTAAACCAAATATCCACCTTCTCCATCATGCAGCTGGATTTCACATGCGAGCCAACGCTTAACATGTACAACCGAATTGCTCGTAGGAGTTAGTACACGTCACTTTACCGTTATTGCAGCCGTAATGCTTATGCAATTCAGTGAATCGCAATGCTCTTTGCATAACACTAGGAACTTCTCCGAAATCATAAGTCCTACCTTAATACAAGATTATAACAGATATGTCCTCACATGGAAAATATCGCTTAAAACACCCGATCACGTGCCACACAATCCCTCAAGCTCGGCTGTAGCTATTCTAATGCCTCTCAAACCAGCCATGCTCGTACTTGTGACTATCCAAGTTGACATTACGTCGGAGTTCAAGTTGAATTTGATTAATTCAGCCACATANCGATCAGAAATCAAAGAATGCTACATAGTCTTTTGTTCCAGGAGCAGAAAGCTNTTGAGTAGTGATGGGTTTCATTAACTATAGTGAAAATTCTCAAGATCTGCGCGATTGATATACTATTTTGGGATTTGGTCTCAAATTCCGCCACTCTTGTGAGCCGGTCGACAGTCATCAGCGCCTTCATANACTATTCTGGCAAAGTGGGTTGACGTGTCTTACCAGCTCCAGCAGCAGTCGTAACTTCGTGGTAATTAGGTGTCAAGGGCGATCTTCCCGGCCATAACAACTTGGGTACCCAGATAAACTAGCATAGCCTACCCATAAGCCCTTCTTGTCAAAGTATGAGAATCAAGAATCCACACCTCGACCCTCATAAAAGCCAGGTCAGTCCCTCCCTCCCCTTCTTCCAAATCGCTTAGTCACCTATCCTGACACTTCTACCATCATCATGTATACGCCACGCATTATCTCCATGATAGCGTCATCATTTATTATAGCTGTGGTTATCATCGCCATCATATTTTACTCTCATTTCGAATGGCACCAGTACAAAGAACATCGCAAATACCACCCTCCAACTTGGAAATATGTCTTTAATATCTTCATTACTGCTATCACATCCACTGCTATCCTGGAATTTAGCATCTCTTTATTAAGTTTTTCACTTTCTTATAACAAGAAATGAATTGAAGTATTGCTTTTTCTATCTAAGAAAGTTCTACTTATGCAACACATAAGAATTTATTTTCAGTCACAAACTATATACTAACGAGATCTAAGCAGTATTTCTATAGAAATTTCTCCGGGAAATGCGCATTCGATTTACATCCCAACCCAAATCATGGGTTAAAAAAGTTGATATAATTTTCGGCCATCTTCACTAAATCATCCTTTATATATCGGCTTACTTCTTTATATCTACTATCTTTATTACCAAAAGATTATCACGATATCATAACCGCTATCATGTAATCAAAATTAGCTTAGTGTTTTCGGCCATTGAATTCCTTAATTTCTCAAATCTTTATGTATGATTGATCTGGCACTCTTAGCGTTACAGCATAAGCTTATCAAGTTATTACCAATTGGTTCTGGCACTTGTACCGAGCCTGTTGGGATGTGTTAGTGCCACCTGTTTTTCCTTTCTCGGGTCGCATCGAATCAATTGGATTCTGGCCTTATGGGTAAATGTTTCCTGAATGGATGACGTCTAATTTATGCTAATAAAGATAGATACACTTTGGGACAGCTGCGCTCTGGCTCATTCGGTCCATAGTCATTGGGGTAAACAGTTTTCTGATCTACAGGCGGAATCAGGGGACACGTATCCAAAGTTTGGACAGAGAATTAGAAGTGCTTCTGTAGTCAGGGATTCAATGAACTGGCAAATACTACGTAGGAGAACTTGTGTGTATCATATCATATCTTGCCTGCATATGTTTATGGATGCGACGCAAGATTAGATAGCTAGTATATATCTTGAAAAAACAGCTTACCTTTCCATTTGATGAAATTCATGTCGGCTGCAACAGAACAGTTCTATGCTAGCCATCTAGTGATCCCGACCCTCCTGAGGGTCCATAAGAACTGTTTACCAGCGGACACTCCGTACATCAAACGAGTGAACAATGCCCCAGAGTTTTCCTAACTCGAAGAAAGCCAAGCCACTAACAATTCAATTTATTACCTAAATTCAGACAAGATCCCATTGTTTTTTGATTTTCCCAAAGCTATTCATGATCATTATATTATGTTAGGCATACTTTATAGTCCTCGTATTCTTACTTCGCTAACCTGAAAGCTAGCTATTTGTTCTTGAAGGGGTCATTTGTTCTATCCCTCTTCTGAATGGATTCCTGATAGCCTCAGCCTTACTTTAATGCATCATAGCTAATTGAAAGTGGAATATAATCTTCTCCACCACCAAATCTACCTTACCAATGGTACAGAGTAGCATCATGTATGTCACTATCCCGGCCATTGTACCCACTATCCCTTTGCACCACATGCCATAAATACGGGACGAATGTATAATCCCACCTCGCAGATACTTCTTATAAAAGCGCCAATGCTAATTATAACTAAGCCAAGCATATCTTTTGTAACGTGATCACAATGAGCAAAAAGTAATCTAATTGATCTCCTAATAGAAGTAGTAGATTTGAGATTATAGCCATAAAAATCGCTGCATGCACCACAAAAGAATGCCCTCGGTATTACAATGGTACAGGATATGCTTCACCTTCCATAAATAGAATACCATGTTTTAAACTATTGATATCAGAAATCCTTATACTCTATAAATGTTTAAAAATAGCTAAGAGAATCAAGATTAGATAAGTATTGATTCTATCACTTATTCATAACAAGCTGGCGAAGAATTTGATGTTATTTTATTAAATGATTCCGACCTCATCCTTATCTTTATTCATCTCAAAATCGAAAGCCTCCTTTGTTGCAAGTTATAACCGTTCGGGCAAGTCTTTACCCCAGCGTCTCTTTCCCATTTACAACTCAATAACCGTAATTATAATAACAGCCGATCTTCTCGTTTTTGTGAGTATATCAAAACAGTTCTCTTAGGTAAAGTACGAGCCTTATTTCACCGACAATTTTTTGCCTTAATCCGCGTACGCCTTAGCCTAACTATTAATATCTTCTTTTTTGAATGAAACTTCTTGAAAAGTGATACCCTTTTCCAGAAATCTTATCACCTATTCTTGAAATAATACAACTTGGTTGCTCTCAATCCCTTCATTTGGGCTACAAGCTTGACGACTTGCAGAAGGAATGAAACTGATCACTTCGACGGCAGGTCGAAATGCGTCTAATTATTGGCGATCTAAAGATAAAGGAGTAAACATTAAATGCGTTAACAAACCTTCCTAATTTTCTATAAAGTTTATTATATCAAAGAACACAATATGTCGTAAACGCTTAACATAAAATGAACTAATTTCATCTTCATGCTTTTGATATTTAAATAAGGAAGCATATATCTTATCCAAAAAAAGGTATGCGAGATCCCAAGTATTTAATTCGCTTTAACCACATCTACAAGATAGCGAAGCGCCTTTTCTAATGACAGTAATTAAGGGAAATACCAGTTTTGCATTTATTGACTCTTGGCTGTTGATATATTCCTTGAATAAGGCCACGATAAGGTTTGCTTTGTTAACATCGAAGTTGAACTTTTCGTGCGGCCGCAGGGTGTGGAAAACGTCCCGAAATGCGTTCTTAATCACAGCTTGCGCAGGGTCCTAAGTCAGTTCGAACTCGATCTTTGGAGTCGAAAATCCTAATCGGCAAGCAAGCTCCGCTAACTGCAGCCGGCCATACGCATTTGGGTATTTGAATACCCTATAAGAGCAAAGCCACAGCTGCTGATAACGGACATCAAATAAATCCGGACCTTTAGTTATGTACAAATCCAGCACCTGCTATTGCATTACGACCCCACCACCACTCGACCCAATGCCACTGAAAAGATGAAACCATTGCTAGCAAAGACTTTTCTTATAAGACATAAGTAAAAGCCTAAATAAGTATTTGGCTAGCTGCTTCAAGTACCTGATATCTTTAACCAACGTATAAAGACTTGGTATCAGCTCCTCATTAATGAGTAGATTCCGAGTAATATTAGCCCTCTTTACAAGATTGATAAGCTTTGGAAAAAGTTTGCCAGACCCCATGTTCTCTTCGATAAAGTCATAGTCTGACTTCGAAAGTGCAGGGCACCTCGACTGTATGGATTCTATTGTCATGAGATCCGTACGCATTATTGTTATTATATTGCCGTTAAAATATAAGCTAAGATAGCTTTGATGAAGTTGATGTAATGAGCAATTTCCTAAACTAAATTAAATCAAATATTGTAAAGATTAATAAAACTGACTTCGTCACATTTCGGAAATAAGATAACGTCAAAAGATCTGATATAAAAATTTCTCCAAACACCTTAAATATGAAGAATAAAATCTAAAGCCTCAATTAGTATAGGCCGCTTGAAAAGCTACTTTAAAAACGTGTCTTGAGAAGAGCTAAACCTTCCTCACTAACGTTGTATTCCTAAAAGATCATTATTATAATGGCAAAAACGCATATAGCAAAACAACTCGCCAGATATGTATTTTGTTAAGTAAGAATAATTCTCATGAAGCGCTTGTTTAGTATCTTTGTTAAGATTTAGGCACTAATTAGCTTAGTTACTTGTGAGAATAAGTGCAGCTATCGGTCTTATAAATGTTAACTGCCCACCACAATTGCAATGCGGCAAGATGCTTCTTTGCTGCTAGAACTTGGTGTTGCCCATAAAAACACTCAAATTTCATCCCGCTTCTTAATTTTAGGAAAGGTGGGTGATTCGCTTTCGATCTAAAAGTTTCAGCTGTCAAAAAAAGCTTCTCAAATGCAGCCTGCAATATCAAGTTATTGATAACAACAGGAATACAATAACTTGCTTCCTCTCAAATGCATCCTTCGCCATCAAATTCTTTTATCAACTGCCAAATAGCTTTTCTATCGATCGGACAAGTTGGGTATAAAAATTCCAAATGCTAAATCGATACTTGAGTCGCGCCCTTAAACTTAGCAAGCTTATCACTTGCAATTCTCTGCTTTATGGCGACGAGACTTTCCGCATTTGAGGTTTCCATGTCGGGTTGGCAACACCTGACGGTGGATTTAAATACTGCGAGGTATATATTCAGTACTGCAGCTGGAATGGGACCACCAAGGGGTTATGGTAGCATTCCCCTTCTATATCATTTGTGATGAATGCATGTTACTCCCTAAGTAATCAATCCTTCGCATTTGGCAAGCATAAGATAATCAAAAATACGCAAGGTGATGTAATAATTAACCCTTTGTATGTGAAAGGGTGATGATTAAAGGCGATTAAGCGAGGTGATATGATAATCACAAGGCATGAGAGTTAAGCGAAAGTGCTCACCACTTAAATACATATCGCAAAGTGCTTGCAATGCAATTCATCAACGCTATCAACTATAAATTTGAAATTCAATTGAAAAACATAATTTCCAAGCAATAACCAAAGTTTGTTAAAAGAAACTAATGTTAGTAAAAGATCCAACCCTAACCAACGTACCTGATTCCTAGAAGGTAAAGATATCGAAAGAATCTGTCTGTTAAAGAAAAAAGAGCAGCGATTTAAATCTTTTGCAAAGAAAGAACAACCCACCAAACTCCCATTTCGACTGCCGATAAGGATCAATCCTCCCGATGTGGCTTTATAGAACCCTGCGCTAAAGACGATCATCAAGACCTTCGAAGTAGTTCAGCTTCTTCCCGTTCAAGTAGAGAGTCCGTAGAAAACATATATATCTCTTCGGCATCTTGAACGCGGTNGCCAAGTCACAGTAGCATATACTCAAAAGGTTCCAGTGCGTGTGGTCGTCATTAAAGAGCTTCAGTCCGATAGCTTTATGGAGATGAGAAAATGCCAGCATGAGAATCTACTCGCAATTTTGGAGGTTTATCGCTTTCAAGGCGTTTTTTTCGTCATTACAGACTATACGGCTGCTACTCTTAAGCAAGTGATCGCCATTCCACTCCCTCTCGAGGAGTTGCACGTGTCTGCGACTTGCCGTCAGGTACGTTGTCGTATGTTTCCAGAAACTCACCCACTAAAGCACCTAAGTCTTTGAAGGTATGCAGCACTTATCTAGATTTGATATATCTCATAACAAACTAGATAGCTCCAGGATCTTGTTCTCACCAGATGAATGTGTAAAGATAGGTGCGTTTCTCGAGATCACAATAGCTACACTAAGCCTAATGAATAATGCTTAAGCCCACTTTGATGAATGTAGGACCACAGAATCTGCTGCGGCACGTTCTCTTGGGGTCATCGCTATCGAAATGATATAAAATAGCATTCCTCCTAAAGAGGATGAGAAGTTTGTCTTGAAACACCCTAACCGATAGTCACTAGAGGCATCGAACTTTCTGGAGGTCTCCTGCTGGGGAACATTGAACGAAGTTCGGAAAGTAAGAGGTCCCCTTGCTACATTAGCTCCAATTATCAATAACGTTTTAGCATCGCTTTTTAACGCACGTATCGCCAACTGTTATAATTCCATTCATTCACTATGCAAGTTGGGATACTATTAAAAGTCTAAGTTTAAAGACTTCCGATTCAGATACAGTTTCTTCATTGGTTGCTAGTAGTTAAACACATAGCTTAGATTTCTTGAATAAGAAGATTTCCACTAAATAACCAAAGAAAACCTACAGCTGTTATGATTGCTTTAAACCTTAAATCAACCCACNTCCTTACGCAATTTGTAAACTAATCATCTACGTTACCTAAGTTGGGTGTGGTGAAGTGCGTATATCCTATCGATCGTGATGTTGAAGTCCCAAACTGCTTTCGCCGTTGTATTCCGACATTTGAGGTTAAAACGAGTAGGTCAACCTTCCGGGAGGAAGAGGGTTCGCGACTCTCTATTAATATTAGGGACCAGAGGGCTGGTGCGAGTTCTGTAATGTCCCGACTCAGTCGTTCTAAGATTCAAAATCAAGAATCCTAAATAGTGGCAACACTTCAGACCAGATATATAGCCTTATCANCAGTGTATGCCTTCCAAAAGGGTGGAAAAACAGAGGATTGCTTTGGGAAAACCTGGTCGAGGACTTAACATTATATCTTTTTACTAATCCGGATGATAGGTATGAAAAACGTCGAAACAAATAAGGAGCAGAAATATAAAGAGTTTTTCATGAAAGCAGGAGTCAGTAGCTAAAAGAAGGAGGTTGACTGGGTTAGGTTGGTGGTGCTGGCAGCTGGCTGCTGGCTGACGATGACGATATCACCGTACCATGTCATTTAATCTCTTTAATCTATAATACCAACAGATTATTAATACTAATGACTTGCTGGTACCATTTAATCTATGGCACCAACAGATTATTAATACCAACGATTAGCTGGTACCATTTAATCTATGGCACCAACAGATTATTAGTACCAACAACTAGCTGGTACCATTTGGTCTATGGCACCATTCAATTCTTGGTACCAGGGACTTATTGGTACTATTTAATCTATGGCACCATTCAATTCTTGGTACCAGGGACTTATTAGTACCATTTAATCTATGGTACCAACAATTTGTTAATACCAGTATGTGATTAATGCAATCAAGCTATTGATACAAGTGGTCTGACCCTCAGAATCTAAATGATCCACCACCACCTAAACACTAATGCATCTTATAACTAGCCTACGTACTAAATGGCTACTTCGGCTTAGACACGTAGCTTATGAAGAGCTTGCCTTACTTCAAAACATTAGCAAGTGAAGGTGGCACAAGGAAAATGACAGAAACTTTATGTTATTAAAAGAGCTCTAAGCTGGGATGGATCTGCCTAAGAGCTCGAATTTTGAAAAAACAAACCCCTCTTAGCTTACTCGGATCTTCTTCTATGATATCAAAAAGCCAAATATGGCATACGCTCGTAAATGCCGGAATTCTTAACGTCTCACGGGATCGGTTTTGGAAGGGGTCGCCTCACCCCATTCCCCTTCTCTCAGAGCTGCCATGAAACGCAGCTTCCTACTTCCATTTCAAACACAAAAAAGTTAGCAAAAGGAGGTTGCATACTATCAGCTGGAATTAGAAGTCGGATGTGTTCCAGATTTCCTATCAGAAACACAAAAGCGTTAATCAAAATCCCATACCGCATGCAATTTCTGGCTCAAGCATGCAAAAAATGCCATCATTACAAGCCTTAAAACTTCTACAACCGATGTCTCACTATAGTAATGGATTTGATGCTTTGATATCAGATTAGTAAACNATTAGTTGTACGTTGCATAATATAAAAATTAAGTAAGAATTCAAAAGCCACTTTTAAAAAACTAACGCAACAATCAAATTAATAAAAAGTAAATAACAATTGGTACAAATTAAGTGCCTCGTGAAAAATGCTGTAATAATTATAACGTCCTCCCCATGCTAATATGCAATCCGTTAGTCCTTTAAGTTCCTAATCATCTCCCTCATGTTTCCAACTGTTGCAGATAATTATCACCATTTAATAGCATTCTCCATTCTTCTTTCCGAAAATAAAGGCAGCCACAATCAGCTGCTTAACATGATGATGACGATAAAACTTTTATTATTTTGCAAAGAATATCCGAAAATAGCTTGAGACGACTCCCCAGCCAGCTCAATTCGATAATCATGACATCATGAAAGCCAATAAAATAAATAAATCTCTTATTCGCTTGCAAGAAGTCCTGCAAAGCATTCTGTTTCACCACCATACAGCACATATTAAGCTGATAAATATCCAGTGCGCAACGGGACAGTAGTTCCAGGGGAGAACTCGAATAACTCAAGCGTAGGACCCGAACAGACTGCAGCAGCTTTCTGAGAGACTCCAACAAGGTGCTCAGGTCGAGAATTTCCCATACATGGCAATACGGAAAGTCGAACCTTAATAAACTGATGGTATTGATTGCAGCGCCTCTATTTTTGGAATTCTGGATAGCATCAGATACAACTTGCAAATAGTGTTAATAAGAGTCTTTTGCTATAGCCATGCCTGCAGTGAAGGGTAGCGGCGACAAGTCGTTTTTTATCGCCTCGCAAAAGGACAAGCCCACCTCTGTCAATCGAGGAAATGCTTCAAAAGTTAAGCATAAAACCGCGAGGTCAACACCTTTATCAATGATGCTACGCTACTCCTTACATATATCGTGTAAGGCTTCGTAAATAACCATGTATGAAGGATATTCATCCGCCTCACCACCCGCGTCACACATCTCTTTCGTTATTTCCACGTAATTTTCGGGAGTCAAAAGTTAGAACTGGAAGCAATTAAAATCCAGTATTTTTGCGCGAGAAAGAAGCTGCGTCAGCGAAATTCAACAGATTATCCAATAAGGAGATGACAATATTACCAGGCTTCAATAGTTCTGGGACTACATATGTAAACGAGACAATGTGATAACGAGCATCTGACTCTATGAGGCTTTTGAGTCCGTTGAACCCGTCGGTCGAGAACGGAATCTCGACAGAGTGGAAGAGGCATGGCAAGCATGCTTCCCTCACACTTTTGCTAGTACGAGATAGGTCTTTGACATCTCAGAGTAGGAGAAGGTCAATAATTATACGAGAAATCTCTAATAGCAAAATTTCAATGCAATTGCTTTTCAAAGGGTTAATGATCATTTTGATTTCAAGGTTTGAATCAGTGCATCTAGATCAAAATGAGAAGTAATGAAAAAGGTTGCATTAATAAGAAAACGAAGTTACAATGAGGTTTATATTAGGACAGTTTCTCCCCACTTTTAGCTCTCTTATAGTAAGACGATCTACTTCAACCGAAGGGAACCCACTGCATCGTTAACCCGACTGTAGCGCCTTACTTAATATATCAATCTTCCACAGTCTGGGGAACGTAATACTTATCACTTTGATATCCAAAAAAAGTTAGTGGTATTCCAAAGTCCCTAGCTCTATAACCATCGCTCAAAACAAACCTAAGCGAGGTGGTCAAAGCCAAGCGAGGTGGTCAAAGCTAAGCGAGGTGGGAAGGTGATGACCAGTGTGGGGATCAAAATTCAAGCGAGGTGGTGTTGATAACCCCCCCAAAAACCTCACTGTCTAGACTTTGCCTCTATAGCTAGTCACAATGCCGGAATAGGTTCAGGTTTTTCTATTGCTAGTAACTATATCTGTAGCCTCTAATTAATATAAAATCTAAAATGCGCAAATGATATGAATTCATAACATATCTACTACAAGAGAATATAATATCTGAAACAAAAGTACCAAAGCCAAAGGAAAGTGAAATTAAAGTAAAAGCACAATAAAACCAAAAGTACAATGGAACTAGAAGTACGATTACATTAGAAGCACAACTAGATCAGAAGTATAACTAGATTAGTAGCACAATTAAGATAGAAGCACAAATAAATTAGAAGTACGGTTAAAAATGAAGTACAATTAAATTAGAAGTACATGAGTTGAGCGAGGTGGGTCATGTGGTGGATTGAAGTGTTGTTTGTTTACTTTCCAGGTGTGGGGTCACCTAACCTCGGAAGATCGGCACGCGACGCGACGCAACCTTCTTTATATACACTCACCTTCCATACCTTCTTACTTCCGTAGCTTTAGATTCTAAGTGAATACCCTTCGTCTTCACGCGTAGCCCTTTTGTAATGTGAGGTAAGCGGTTATCCATGAGCCCCTATCTTCATAAAGTTGGGCATCACAAGTCACTTTGAAGCAAAGTGGTCACTGCGGGGCGAGGTAATCTATTAATCGATACAATCAACTGCCCTTTTCTTAATCAAATCCATAATTCACAATATTGTAGCGTCCTGCATCAAGTCTATTAATCATGAAGTCTCATCGACAAACTTGTCTTCCAAGCTTAAAAAAGGATCAAACGAAAGGCGTCACGCTTCTGGGTGTGAATTCCAACGCCAATCAACAGACTCGATTTCCTAAAGGCACAAAAATACAAAAGATATATATTACAGAAACAGATGGATAGGATACTATGATACCAATAGAAGCAGAAGAGATCGCTCGAGTCCCATCTCCAATTCCTTTGAGAATCAATCCACCTAACAAGCCATTGGTTAAAATCCAACCAATAAAGTCAGTCACACAACGAGAGCAACCTCCGCTTGTCAAGATAGAGAGTCCTCGAATTAGATACACATCCCTCCGGTCCCTTGAGCGTAGTAGTTCGTTCATAGCAGCCTGCACGATCTGAGCTTTGATTCAGATGGTTGCAATAAAGCAACTCGCATCCTACAACTTCAAGAAACTTGGCACTTCCCGGCATGAAAACTTACTTGCTATTATAAAGGTGTACAGATTTCAAAATTCCTTCTTCATCATTACAGACTACACCGCTGCTACTCTCAGACAAGTTATAGCTATTCCCCTTCAAATCGAGTAAAATTACGTTAATGCAATGTGTCGTCAAGGAAATCTTTTGTTACCCCTAATTAAGTTTCTTGCTAACTTGTCTCAGGTCTTCAAAGGCATGCAATATTTGTCTAAATTTGACCTTGCGCACAAACATCTAAACAGTTCCCAAATACTATTCTTATCAGACGGATGTGCAAAAATTGATATGCTCAATAAATATTATATTAAGACATCAGTTGACTTAACGGATACTCAGCCCACTTCGGCGAATTTTAGTCTACCGAATCGGCCTTTGCCCGCTTACTCGGAGTTATTGCGATTGAGATGATGCAATGTGGAATTGCTCCCGAGATAGACGGTAAGCTAGTCTTGAGCGGTGGTAACCAGAAGCGTCCAACTTTCTGAAAATTACTTCTTGGAGCATTTTAACAAACATTAACAAGGTAAGAGAATCGCTAAGTTATTACAGCAGGGAACATCTAACACCCTTATAGGACAAGTTCTTAAAGTATGTGTTGCCAACGGTTATCATTCCATTTATAAAGTATGCTCGCTGGAACACCATTGAAAGCCTTAGTATGTATAGGTCGAGTTCGGTTAAGTGAAGTACAACCATATTGTTCTTTGATATTAGTCTAATAGAAAGAGACCTAGGATTCTTTATGGAATGTGTAACTTTGACTTCATTTGAATAGAGCTTTTCCACGATGTGGCTTTGTGGAATTTTTTTACCTGCGTGATCTGCCATATAAGGCTAAGATGATCAGAAAGATAAATTAAATGCTTAACACCCAATTGGGGGGTTTTGAAGTATTGTTACATCGTACATCTTTAACTATGAGTTTATCTGTTCAAATCATTCGATACATTTATTAAAGTCTCCTATCATCTTTAAAAGTGACATATAAGCTTTGAAGTAACTAGTCAAAAGTGAGAAAATCTTAAATATAAAAGCTCCATTTGTTAACTAAAGATCTTTGTCAGATTAAAAAGTGCAAGAGCAATTAAATCGCTCACTAACTAAAGAGTTTTCTCAATGCTAATTAATTCAAGTGTTATTTGCTTTAGTTCTGCATATAATCAATTCTACTAAGTCTACGCACATTTAACATAAATATCTAATAACAACTAACACTTCTACCACTTTAGAACGTTTTCTAACAGCCTTCATGATTTGTGCGATAATCTTTTAACAATTAGTGCATGCCAGATTTTAAGTACTAAACTCACAAAAGGGGGTTATACATTTGTCGTAAGCGTTGTTGAGTCCGAACTTTGAAAGTCAAATTGCAGGCCGATGCGAAAAAGGGTAAATAAAAAATGGGAGCAAAATATCCATCACCTCTTTGTACATATCCAGATTCTTTATAATCCTCGCTAGCAAGTCTACCTTACTATTTTAGGCAAGTGTTTATCTTCTGAATTGCTCCGCTACTGCGGGCTTTTCCATTCGCAGCTATGCGATCAAGACGATCTTTTACCAAAAGAGAAACCATATTCTGTTGAGGTAATATAAAACCGCTAAAATCGATTAGCGCCCACTTGCTATTTGTGTCTTAAAAAATCCCAAAGTAACTTTCGCTTCTCGTATCTACAAAAGAAGCTCCTCGATTTTCAGCTATTCTCCACAATAAAAACGAGTTGACATATCCAAAACAATAAACCAGTCGGAGGAAAGGAAGTTCCTGAAAATACCAACTCCACTTCAAAGCATCTCGCTAAAGGCGTAGCATTAAATCCCTGAAGAACTGGTCAAAACACTCACCATGCTGCCTCAAACATGGTTTGAATAATGGGCTAGATTAATAATTTCGGACATGTAAGCAATCTAAATCCGTGGCTCCCGTAAGCTCAAAAGATATAAAGGAACAAGCTTCCCTCCCTTTGTCAACTATCTTCTTCCCATCACTTCACATTTCTTCTCCATACTACACTCTTCCATCCTCCATCATGAATCAGACTTCATCTACCGAGCGCTGCCAACAGGACTACGAATTCTTTCCTGCGGATGGATCTCCTCCGGCATATGACTTTTTATCTGCGCATATTAACCCGCCTGCATATTGCTACAAATCTTTATTTGAAATATTAGATAAAATAAACACATGAATTGCTAATAGAACTCCCTATTGCTACCTCAACTCCTGCAAGCAAGTCTATCATCTCACGAATACAGCAAGATAACATCAAAAAAAGCTCGCGCAAGTACCATCAGTAATAGCAACAATCAAAAATACATCCAGCTCCCATCAACCACTACAAACGGTATGGCTTATGTTACTACCTGCGGCCATCATTCATGATGTTGTAGCACCATCGTATCATCTCACTCGAATGGCAATAACTTTGTCCCAGAGCAAGTTTGAATGAATCAAGTCTGACACCAGAATTTTGGATAAGGTTCTGGAAAATCTTCGGCTTAGTCTTGCAACAACTTTCAAAATAATCACGAAACTCGGCTTTGAAACACATGAAGCTATGGAGCGACAAGTTCAGAATAGTGAAGGCCATATTTTCTTGGCGATAACAAGGCTTCTAAATACTTACGAGTCACATTTTGCGCCTTCCGATACAGTTTTCCTCGCCTTACATAAAAGATTGCCAAAAGAGCATTGCTTCGATATTGCACGGCTTCATTTTGAACAAATTCATAACTTGAAGGAAGATCTAAAGTTTATCGGTTTGTTTCCGGCACATAACCTGGATGCTTTCGCAATGCTCAAACGTTGCTTGCGCAAAGTTTACCCAGCCTTCCAAAAACCATTTGCAGGTTCGAATGAAGAACCTGGCTTTTCTCATATCGTACAGAGATTACGCCTTGTTCAGGATGAGATGCCAGGATTGATAAGCTTCGACACCAGAAAGTAAGGCAGTTGTGCCGTGCAGACTTAGTGAGTTGGATGGCTAAACAAATCCGGGATCTGTATTTGTTATTTGTTTTGTGTGGCAAGTTCTTAGGCTTGTTAGGTTGGTTGGGCAAACGGAAACCTTTTTTTGTGAATGTCTCACGGAACGGGATAACGCGAAAACTCATCATGTAACAGGGTCAAGTAATAAAGAATTGATTGGTTTGTGTCTAGCTTTTAAAGATCAGATTTGCTGCATCGGCCTCCCTTTATCGCAAACGCTGCCTCTTTTTTTATGTTTTCGTTTGGACGCCGAGGGCCCATTTATTTTCCGAAAGCTTGACAGGTCTGTCAAGATAATGCAGGAGCTTACAAGTACAAGCCGGATTTTGAGCTCGCTCGTTTCTGCTCCTATAATCAGGCGATCCAAACTTGGCTCCCAATCTCTGCCGGTTAACGAACCATTCCATTAGCTGCAAGCACCCACTAATACTTCGACGGAATAATCTGCTAAACAAAAATTGTATATTGACTTGATCCAAGGGATGGCGTATGTGAAACTTAATTAGCTTCTAAAATCGTCCACATAACTTGCAAAGATCTTTCGCGGCTAAATACCTAAATGAAGATTCTTGATAAAAGAACTGCGCAAAAAGATAGCTCATTCTAAGACTCTACACAAGGACACAACTATCCAGGCTCCGGAATAAGATCGAACCATAGCATATGTACTGCCCACCCTCAAACACCAAAAGCCCGTTAAGCTCAAAAAAGAAGGATGCTGCTTTGAAAGCCCTAGCAATACCCTCCATATCACCTAAATGATAGTAAATCTGATTACAAAGATATTGCATCTTATTAACATCATCAATCCAAAGCTCCTAACTCACAAAAAGCAAATTGAACCGAAAGTGCCGTTTTTTTTCTTCTTCATCAAGGCCATGCCAGTAATCTTCCCAACTAAGTTAGCCGTTAAATGATAACAACTACATAAAAGCTTAATAAACTCAAGCTAGGGCACCATCTTGTAGCAAATTTCGGATATTAGAAGCCACTAGCAATAAGAGCTTTTGCTGATATCCCATCCCAATAAAAAGCACCAAATCGCAACCTACATCGCCTCAGATTCGGCGAATTTCACGTAGGCCAGGCCAAACTAGGTTGTTATATTTCAACTCGCCATTTTGAAACGTACCAAATGACTCGAAATACTTTGGCGTAAAGTAACTAGCTCAGTTAGCACCGGTCTCCAATGGCAAAACATAACCCTTACGTTGGGGCAGCGGTTGTACACCTCGCTCTGACCATCGTTAGTAAGTACTAGTAAACGGCCAAGGTAACTTACGCTTCCTAAAGTAGCATCTCATCTATCATCTACTTAACACAAAGGTGTTTATATCCTGTCGTATTAGTTTCAGTATAAAGTGAAAGGTGTCAACTTACTTAAATCTCTACCAAGAGAACTATTGCCATTATAATTAAAGATCAAATATAACGTAACATCTGATATTGTCATTACCATAACCGCAAATTTCATTCCAGATGGCCTTGATTTTGCTGATTCAAACACCCAGCCTAATCCTAATGCTTCTTTAAGAGCCTCTTCTAAAACGGCTGCATTGTACTCGCCATTTGCAAAATAGAATGCAAAGATATGTCTAAGTATAGCACAAATTGAAAACTTGCAACCGCGCTTTGGCGGGAAAATTATCCTNGCAAACTTGAGAAAGAAAGCAAGACATTCTTTTGGTATCCAATGCTTTGCAAAAAATCCAATGATTGCAACGCCGCCTATTAAGGCTGTTAATCCAAAATTAAATTACAAAGCCAGCCTTACCTAAACTCGTCCCAATGCCATAATCAAAATGCTCCTGCAAAGGATATGGCAGGCCAAGCGTCTTTTCCAGCTCTTCCATAAATTCCAAAGAAATAATATCTCTTGAATCGCTTTCATTAATGTTAAGAAATCTTACCCGACAAGTGGACAGCAAGAATCTAGCTTAAAGATGAACTTCCTTCTAACAAAAAGAATAGCTAACAAGGTCATACCAATACTTTACCCTTCTTATTAGCTCACCAAAAGCAACAAAGCAGTTGTCGCAAATCGTATGTCCACATTCCAGATAATATTCCAACTTCTTCTAAAGACAAGTAAAGCAAATTAAGGTATGCGATAATGCTAACCAATGTTGAAGGTTTCTCTCCAAACTTTTCTATCAGATTGCAACGGCTGATTGTCCACCATACTTCATGTGCAAAAACATGGAAATTATATGGGCCTTGACGTTCGCAGTAACCAAGTCGACATCCAACTGCTGGGATTTTGCGAAGTCATGTACATCCAGAACGCAACATTGATGGTACAAGTTTCAGAAAACGTCTAATAGGTTAAATACTTTTTTCAGCTAATTAGATTTCAGGGAATCATCAAATCAATCTTAATTTACTGTGCATGTCAAAAGGGAAGCTGTCAAAAATAACCACCGAGGCGATGAAGTCCCAAATCATACTTGCAGGAATATTGTGCTCAAAACATAAGCCCATAAAAGTGCTTATGTATTGCTGGAAGCTATAGGAAACAAGAAATAATTCCCTTAAGCTTTGTATAAAATCAAAGGTTTNTGGCGATACAGCGAACTGGCGTAATGCTGCATCAAAGAAATTGGCAATGTGAATTAGAGAGAAAAGCATGTGGGAGTTGACTTTTTTAGCACAGATTAGATGTGTTTCATGCTATAGGGCTTGTGCCAGCCCTTTGAAATACTCGCGCGAGAGAACTCTACTTAAGGCCAAGACGTTGACTACATTTAAGGAAGAGAATAACTCTAAGAACTTGCTATTAGAAAGAACCCTCAAACGGAATTAAAGAGCGGCAGATGCAAAAGTATGGTCAGGTACGCTCGTGACGACGACCAATCGAGAATGGACAGCACAAGGAAAGCTCGACGCCAAGCCGATTGCTATCCACTCTGTTAACATGTCTACCACTCCGTCAAGGCCGCCGCAATCCTGAGCAAATATGCACATCATATCAATAAATAGCGATAATAATTTGGCCAAAGCATAGTTAGCCAAATATTGCTGCTTTTGCTAGTCAGCCTCATCTATCCAACCCACCAGATGATCGATTGTCTCATAACAGGTGTTTCTGCCTCTCAATTTGACTTGGGTGTAATCAGAACAGCTATCTGCAATGAAAATTGGGTGATCATCATTTTGTATGGCTGGATCGAGGCAGATATTTGCAATTCCATAGTTTCGACACTTTGATATAGCATTGCCAGGATACAGAGCTCTCAATACGCATGTTTTGAACTGCTTTCCGAAGAAGAAAAGTAGAGACGGGCGTTGGTTTGTAGGGTCTGGAAGCGAGGTCGAAATATGGTGAAGTCGATTTGTATATTGCAAACCGACACCACTTTCCTCCCGGTACACGCGAAGCCAATATTAGTAAGCACACAGCGCCATATCACTAACACTTGATTGAAAGAAAATCATTTCAAATAACAATTTGAATACAATCTAATTTCTATAAGCAACTTTAAAGGATTATCAAAAAGTATACCTACTAAAAGGATATAAACTATGAGTATGATAAAACAAAACATCCAAATTATAAAGGTATAAGAGTGGTAAGTAATCGATCATGATTTATTCAGTAATCAAGTGAGGTGAATGTGTGAGTCAAGTGGGGGTAGTCAAATTAAGCGAAGTGATGTTGTTAAACACTTAAATTAAACGAGTTGGCACATAAATTAAGCGAAGTGATAATGGAATCATCAACACCAGGATACCCTATAATTGTCAACACTCTAATAACTACGCTAGCCTAAGAAATTGGCGGCAAATGCAAGTATTACATAATCTCAATTAAAGCATGTAACAAATTCATTCACAATAGAATTGCTTAGAAATAATTGCAATTGTAATTTCTTCCATTTAATTAAAAACTGACCTTGGATACACCCTCTTTACCAGAAGGTGACCTGATATTGTGTACGCAAGCAATTCATCCGCTAAAAAGCGTCTGCAATCCTTCATCAAAGACCTGCCTACAATGATTCTCTAGATCAATTGCTCCCTCCACAATTTGAGCGCCCACATACTTGCGATAGCTTGCGTACATTGGAAGCGTAANAGAGTCGGGTCTCTTGAAAATTGCTTTCCAAGAAATCTATTAAACGGAAGCTCCTTTTGTATACAGGGAAGGATATGTTTCTTAAGCGAAGGAAAATTTCGAAACTAGCCGTCGGCATGCACGTCTAAATCTTGACCTATTAATCCTTTCTTGGATTGCCTAGAACCGGTCTTCATTAAGGTAAATGATAATACACATTGCTTTATCTGTTAGATTCGCTATGACTATCAAATCTGTTGGGGTCTTACTTCTGTTTGAGATTTCCTCTCAAGTGAACTTTGAATCCTGGNATCTATAGATGTGAGATTTGAGATCGACTGCGTTTACAGCTTTCAAGTACCTGAATTGAAATGTAACCAGCCAACCAGGCCCTCAATTATCAGATAATATTTAATACCAACCGTTATGAGCATTACATCGTTAAAGGTGATCACTATAAATGCAGTAGCAAATTGATAGCACAACTCATGATCTATCCTCTAACTGCTTTAGGAAACCCGGAACTCGTCTTCAATCTTTTNATCGACGTCTCACAATAAGTCATATAATTTCGAGAAAATCTACGAAATCTCAGTCCAGAAACTATGACATATAATGTCGCAAACTATCAACATGACTTCGNTAAGATACCCTAGCCCGCAAAAGCATATTTTTAACAAGTAGCAAGAAGAGTCTGTTTTCACCGACAAGCTGGAACAGATGCCTCTCACGCCTACAACGCAAAAGGTTAATGTTGCCGACGCCTACGACGCGTAGAATCATGCCAACAACGCCAAGCGGGAATTATCAATTGCACGTACCAAGCTCACACGAGAGATTCGCAAGAACCGTTGCCTTTAACAACAAAACTACAAGTATATGAAAGCACTAGCACAAGCTATGCAAGAATGCAGCGTGATAAGGCACCACTTTGATCTCGTGTCAAGTTTGCATCTTACTTTCTCGCAAGAATATCAAAAGGCAAAAGTGATAGTGGAAACTTTGGAAGCTGTTATTCGGATGCTTTCTACATCTTCTCTTGAAAGGTCAGGCAGCTGGAATGCAATGGCATGCGGAGAATAGCCTGCAATGGACAAAAAGAAATGATGACAATTTTGATATTTGGATGCAGTTATTCTGTGGCTTCTCTATCTCTTTCACCTTCTGTTTTCATATCGTTTTTCACATTATCCAAAATTCCCCGTGATTCTTTAAATAAATCGATTAGATTATATTCAATTGCAAAGTTGTCCAAATCATTTAACCCATATAATGTCTTCATAACCAAACCTATCGCAATATCGATTCGATAAAAAACTTCATTCATCTTACTAATTTTGATAGTCATCCACCATATATAATTATTTTCACAATCACAATTCACTTTAATTCTCTTTAAACCCCGGGCACTATCATCAGAGCCTTGAGATGTAAGTATAAACAAACACAGTGAAAAGCGAGGCTTACTTTTGGTGTGTTTTACATGTGAGAGATTCGATGTTTGTTCCCGTTGACGCTTCTTTAGCCTGACATTGCAAAGTCCCTTGAGGGCATTTGCAATTCCAACTTGACGCGCGTGGATGCCACTTGTAGCCACGGCCTGTAGCTGGGTTCCCGCCGTTGGGAATAGTGAGGGCGTTTCAGATAAGAATTTCGCATCTCGGACCAGTATCTTAAGGTTGGTCCTGCCTTGAATAAAGTTCTATATCTTATTAAAGGTATCAGAAAGATTAGTGATACCATGCGAACCAGCCTGCTGAAAGACTCCGGATTTACAATTAGTAAATTGGTAATCCGCTCGCGAAATTTCAACTTTCCTGAAGTAATTATCTATTGCGTTTGCCCCAAAGGTNGCTACTACATTGGTATTAGCACATTGAAAATGGGTGCCGAATGAACGCCGCTACCGTCAAACCCGTAACCCATATTCTGCATATAGCCAAACTTAGCTGCCGTGTAACAGAAGATATTAAGTGCAACATCTTCAGAACCTATATCGCGGCTAACTAAGTAGCCACCTTTAGCTAGTTAAGATGTTGGCAAGTTAGAATTAATATTGGAAGATGCAAGGTGCCAAGTATCAACACTAGATAAGGCTGCGTACTGTCGACTGGCTGATATTTCTTATGTAAGTTCTTGAGGTGAAAAGAGGTAATAAAAGTAAAGAAAATGATACGAAATACAGTGAAAACTCAGGAAGAAGATGAAGCTGAAAGGGGAACGAAATGCTCTTTTCTACTTTCAACGGCTACTAAGCCTGGAAGGAACTCTTCGTGATTAGTTTACTTGGAAGAGGTAAACTAGCGTCTTCATCGCCAAGTCGTAAAAGATATGCTAGAAATAGATGAGGCAGAAACGGTCGTCACCGTTCGTCAGCTTTTGGGGCGGATTGTGAATATGCCGTCTGTAAATTGGCGCTTTTCTTCATTGCATCGTCAAGCCCATGCCTCTCTTAAATCGTATCTACCAATTATAAAGTTAAAAGGCATTCCACATCGCAATCTAGGAGTTATCTAAATATATCTCTTGTATTCAATGCGTCTTAAGTTTCCAAAAGATACTTAAGAAATTGTTGGTAAAGTATCTATCAATAGAAGGGGATATCTTCGTCAATACCTCCAATAGCAGTTCAAAGAATGTAAAAAGGGAACAGCTAAACCTTTCCATATCTGTACAAGAATAGCAACTGGCTCCAATTAAGCTGCTTTTAAGTTGCTATGACGACGCCTTATGCCGATAGCACTCAGCCGGTCCCACACGAGAGAAGATTTGCCTTGATTTGTGCGTGAAATCTAATGATCTGAAGCTATTTTCGACAAATCTGCCTTACCATTGACAAATCCTTATTATCAGGATACATCGTAACAGCTTCTAACTCAGTAAAGTACCAAGTATGATGGCAAGTGGGATCCGATAGTAGCTCGATTTCTTGAAGGGAAAAGTATAAGAAGCCGTCTCCTTCCTAGCTCGGAAGACAGACGTTTGTCCTATAATTTACATCTCTTTGAACCCTCGGCCCTCTCCTTGACTCAGCATCTTTTATCAACATGAATCCAAAACTGCAAATCCACAATAGCCAACTAAGTATGGAGATCGATTGGACCTTTGACGCGGACTCATCAATCCCTCATGACGACATGAACGATCTGGATTTTTAGCTGCAAGTCATACCACAGAATAACGATGACCTATTAGCCATTTTTGGCCTTGATACCTGCAACTCGGATTCAAATGCAGAGACTCTATAAGAGGGCATTGAGAACCCGTATTCCGAAACTCAGTTTACTGTAGAGGAAACACACACACGTCTCATTGGCGCCACCCAGCCGGCAACAGGCGTTTCACCCCTTACTGCTGATGCCAATGATTTTAACCTTCATCCCATCTGCTCCGCTTTAGGATTAGCAATCCAAGAAGCATTGAAAACAATTTCCAAAGAAGGCAATGATTAATCAAAATCGGAGGTTAGCTTAATGCAAAAGCTAGAGATATGTGGACGGGAAATTTAGACTTGACCTACAAATGCTAACAGCAATCGAGGCTTTACTTCAACTATTGTAGTACAAGTTACAAAACGGGTTCTTGCCAATTGCTAAAAAGCCTAAAGCAGATGAAATGAAAACCATATCTGCTTACCTGAAGAAACTGGAGTACATTGGAAACCCACCGGAAAGTCTCCTAAGCAATACCAGAATTACCAAACTTCTCAAAAAGATCAAAGATCTGGATAAAATCCCAAGAAACGACAAATACTTTTTTAAAGAGCAAGTAATTGCGTTACTTCAAAAGTGGGAAACAAAATTGGACTAAAAAGATCAGACCACACCCTCGACTAAGCAGCAAATCAAACATGATAACATTAGACTCAGCGCAGTTGCAAACGAGCAGAAGCTTGCCAATACGGCAAACTCACAAAGATCCCTAAAAATTGATACGAAACCTTCAGCAACTAGTTCGATAAAGGAAGGGGCACTGGACATGATCGCAAAATCAGAGCAATTAACCAGCAATCATAGCGATGAGTCCCCAAGTAATCCAGCCAACAAGAATTCCCAGCCCACCTCGCCCTCTTCACCCAACCTTCATCAGGCATACAAACTTATGCCAAAACAAAAAGTAATTGATTTGACAAGTAACGATAAGATAGATCTGGCTACCAAATCAGAATCATCTCGCCAACTTGCCGATCATCAAAATCCTTAACCCAACGTAGCGAAAAGCCTTTAAGCACTTAAGTCGCCATCTCCCCCAAATATAAGTAAGTTCTTCTTGATACTACCTACAAATGACTTAATATGAAGTGGCAGATTCTGGATTCATTTCCACCCTAGCTCAGGAGGACCAGGCGAGTCCGAAGTCTACTTCGGCCAAGTCGGGCATCAAAAAAAGAAAGCGCTCTAATGTTACTAATGATGGGAGAGATCTGGTGTCAGCTTTAGGCTTTCGTAGGTTGCGGCCTAACCTTATGATTTTTTCATACTCACGATTGCAGCACCAGGAAAGTATAATACATCACACTGCTAGCGACCACAACGGAAGACTTCGCCTGGCAAATACCTTTAAAACGAAATCTTGTGGATGAGCAAATTAGTGTCAATGATTGACAAGATGATTAAGGCTATGAAGCAAGAAATCGATGCGATAAAGATAAGGAGAGTCTTATTGCTTGAAGAGAATAAGGCGCTGCTGGAAAATAATGAGACAAATATGCAATCGGCCTGGAGAAGAATGAATGAGTCAATTAAATTGAAGGAGCATCTAGTTACTTGAGAAGCCCAAGATAAGAAAGTCACAAGAGAATAGTTATCCTAAGGATAAGTTTAATGAGCCTTATCCAAATCTCAAGTAGTGGCTAGTCTTAATTATGCGGATTGCTGTGTAGTTGGAATTTTATATAATTGCAAAGCTAACGCTACTATATGGATATAATAATATGAAAAACCGCAGGCAAGGAGATCTAACTGAAAGAGACGAGATTGTATATCGGTAAGGATTGAGAAAATGAAACCGATTGGTCGGTACGAGGCTGGACAAAGAAAACGAACAAGTCTATCCATCTAAATTCAAGAAGGAGGAAAGAAGCACTAGTCTGACCGTTAGCATCCAGATACCGAACTCCGCCTCCTTAATTCCAAGCGTTCACAATATATCCTTGATCTCATTCCAGGCCTTTAGGAATCTCCCCTCAGCGGCTAGGTTCATGTTTTCAAGATCAATGCCCTTAAGATCGCACCATTGTTCTCAATATTACAACATTGCTACTCGCTTGGCAGATTTTGTCTTTGCGAAGCTATTGGTAGCAGCAAGCGGGTTGCCATTGCTCTCACCCTCAACCTTGACCTTTAGCTATTTCGGCTCGGGCATTAGCAAGAGTCCGCTATTTGGAATTAGGGTTGAGGATCTGTCCTTTGCTTCACGCTAGCCATTCTACCATTCCTGGTGTCAAGCAACATGCCACTTTACTATCTTATAAATATAAGCATCGGCTTTCTTGAGGCTGCTAAAGAGATGTCAAATGAAGAACCAGATCTCTCATGTCTTGTGGATGGCATTATTAATCTCCCATTTGACCCAAATCTCAAGAGAAGCAACTCTTCTAATTTCGCCCTTCTTCCTCGATTCTAAATTTTTCAAATCGCAGTTGTAAGCCAAGTCCACAATACCCAACAGCTTACGTCTTTTGCGCACGAATTTCTTCGCAATTTTCTGGTCTTCAAGTTTATAGTCTAAACCGAATTCCTCAATCTCTTCTTCATCAAAGTCGTTGCCCTCTTTGGCAGCCGTGAAACGTTCGTATTTTGCGGCGTTTTGTGGATCATATCTCACAATCACTAGCTTTAACCGATCTTGCTACCTTCATGTAATAATCTTTTCATCATAGCTTTATCTTGTCGCTTCCTTTGCTTGAGCTGGCGTGAACATAGCTTCCTCATTGTTGGAATCGCTAATAATTAATGGATTTGATTTGCCATTGAGTCCAGTCAAGTTGATCTGAGGCAGCTGAGTAATGTTGTTGAAAAAAGAGCCGACAAAAAGCTCGCCACCGCCATCATTTTCTTTATTTTCGTTGGGATCCATTATGGTATCTTCATCAAGATCTTTTTATTTCTTTTTTAAATTGTCCAATTCAGCTTTCCATTCCATCAACTCTCCGTTCAGCTTAATAACCTTTGCTTCGAGATTTTTGTACTCTGCTTTCTCCTCGGACTTGGAGCTATTACTGTACGATTCGTGAAGCTCATTTAGCTTGCGCTGCCTAGCTGCGACTTCGACACGCCGCTTTTTGACTTTATCAGTGGTTTTCCCAAGATTCTCTTTGACTTCTTATTTACGTGCATTTCTGGCTGCTAGCGTGGCAAGAGCTACCCTGTTACTTGCACCTTTGGGTTTCGGCTCTTTCGGCATCTTGATTGTTCCTGGAACTTGTCAGAACACGGGGTTTAATCCAAGAATATATATCACTTAACAAAGTTTCTAAAATTATTTCTCATGAGGATATTACAATGATAGACTAATACCTCCCAAAACCTGATGACTACACTACCCTAAATATATGGATGCAATTCACCACCAGTCGTAAACTGGTCATCTTACAGTCAAATTATGGAGGGCTCTACCGGAAGCCATTAGTTGATGGTCCAATTGCACCCACAATTGGTTTGATCTGGAATTGAACAAGATTCTCAGGAAGTATTTCACAAGATTGAATCTCCTCTTTGTTATCTTACCTAACGCAATTGTTATCTACCAACTTGAAAACAATATGCGCATTACCTGAAACGCAATAGTTTTCCAGCAAAATGAAGAGCCCACTCGTAATAGCACTTGCATTGATCTCTATTTTATGCTTGCTAAAATTTCCAAAAAAAAAGCAAAAATATTGTAAGCATATCAAAACAATGAAACCTCATTTGCTAACATATTAGCCTCCCATTACAAGAGATTGCAAGCATTATCGCCAAGAGGCAATTTGAGGACTTGAGCTTTACATTAACCATCGAATACACATCTGCGCTCCCCTCAAGCCTCCTAATCGATACAAGATTGCCATCATCTGGCTTTAGCCTCAGCAACGTTCCAAGTAGCACAAGCTTGAGCTTCGCGCTACCTACCAACCTACCCATGATTGCTATCATCATACTGCCAGCTGCCATAATATTGCCGCAATTGAATCGATGAGAAGAATGCTAGGATGAAGATGAAGGTTTGCTAAATGGAAAGAATATGTAGATAAGAAATGAGATTATTACACAATTATATATAGATCAATTGTTTGTAATAAATATGAGCTATCTTGAAAAACACAAAAACAATCGAGTGGTTTTCAGACCCTGGACAAGCAACGCTCATTTTGTCCCCCTGAGGCGGCTAAAACAAGACAATTCACAAATCAGATATCGAATACGATCCACTAAAGCACCATTTGTAAGCAACTTGTCAAATCTCACACGATTTTCAATGTAAACCTAAGCATAATTTCTCGTTCTCCTTAACTTCTTTGATTTGCTTATTAATACCCAAAATTACAAAGATCAAGCCACTTCTATCTAACCTCACTTAGCGATTTAGGGATACTATAAAGCCTTTCCACCCTCCTACCCTGTGCTGAAATGGCGAATCTAGCCGTAGTGATTCTAGGGCTTTAATCCCAAGTAAGGGCAAGGTAGATATATCCTCAGAAGCGTTGGATAAACACGAGATGGTTGCGTTTGCTTTAGAAGCATTCTTCTTCGTCCGAGACTTAGTTTCGTAGTCCGCAGCTGTTTTGCAAAGAACTAGATTGCGTTGCTTGCGAGGATAAGATATAAGAGCAGTTTTTCTTGAGGCATATTTGACTCACGATGTCTTCCTTAATTGGCCATACTACTTCCTCCGTATTTGCGAACGTGTAGAATTTGCCGTTCCTCTTGAAGAGGATGAAAACTTCCGTATCGTAGGTCACTTTAATATCATAGCCTCGATAAAAGAAGTTGTTTTTCCTCTTGCGAAATTGCTCTAATTTGGCCCGCTTATCCATGATTAGAATTGGTACCGATGAAGACTGATGAGAGGTGTGAATTTACCCATCGATATAATGGTGGGCACCTGTACCAAGCTGTAGCATCACCACCATATGAAAAGCTCCCTCGCATCTCCAGCGACCACCTTTTGGATGACCACTTCATCACTTGAGTGACCACTCGGTCCCTAAACTCTTAGACGACCCACCCCTGAGGCTATGCAGTTCAAGTACTGTGGGCCTCACGAAGCTGATGGTTGTGATTATTAGCAAGCGGCATAACGCCATCTCTGGGACCGAACGGATTCTCAATCTTCCAACCTTGGAAGTTTTGATATTCACAACACTGTCAATCATGTCGTTTTACTCATTTGTACGTTCAGGGATTTCCAAAATCGGTGACATGGACATATCGTCGCGGTACTGCTTCATTTTAGGTTGTATCTTTGCCATATGGCTTTTTCTTCGTGCCGTCTATCGCACGCTCACCTCCGAGTGGCTGTCGACTTCTTCCTTCTTCTTAAAACATGCTGCATATCCACATGTCTTCCCAAGGATTCCCTTCGTAGGGACGGCAACACGTCTCGAAATTTTGCTCGCATCTGCATACCTTACCACAAATATCATCCTCGTTACAATTGTTAGAATGAACTTAAGGTTAAATATAGGCACTCGTGCTGCTATAATGTCGATAATAAATCTCATTCCACTCTTATGTGGTTCCCGTTTAAGCCTCATGACAAAGATGCTTGGGATCACGCTCCGGACCAGCATTGGAAGCCACTAATGGTTAGGCCAGATGGCAATCGCGAAAGTCTTGTTACACATAATTATATTATTGACTAGCAATTAGTTGTTTGCATGAATGGGGATCAATGCTTCTGGAGTTGTGGTTCGTCTGCGTTGGCTTTCCCATAAGGAGATCTACGGCTAATTCCAAGCGATAGGCGAGCTTTGCCGTTGGGCTGATCCTCCTTTTCTCGTTTCGTGTCGGGCGGAGGCTTTTCTACGAATGGTTTCTCAATCTGCACCTGCTTCTCTCAGTCACAGCTCTGATCGCTATCGGGCGGCACGTATTCTCCAAAAAACCGGCGGAGATATATCTACAGATTGGCATATGTTTCTGGGTTAGGATGATAACATTCCACTGGCTTCTATTCGCATTCAGAAACTTTGCCATAGGCAAACCGTTTGCTAAAGCGGTAGCAACTCGCCTATCGATTCCCTACCCCTCAGATAGGTCCCTTACAAGGCCATCAAACGTATTATAGGTCAATATCACCGTACCTAGAAAGTGGAAGCTCAAAGCTGGTCAGTATGTCTTCGTTTCAATACCGAAACTTGGCATCTTAGTCGAATTGCGAGAACACCCTTTTATGATTTCGTGGTGGGACTGGAGCCAGAAAGGGTTGACAATCTCCCTCTTGGTCAAGTCTAGGACAGGGTTTACTGGGCAGTTGGATAGGTACACAAACACAGAGCTCCTTGCATTCATCGATAGACCATACGAAATACAACATAAGTTTGAAGAATACAAAACAATGATCATGTTTGCCACTGGGATCGGCATAGCTGGCCATATTCCATATATCAAGGACCTCATTAGCGGATACAACAATTGCCAAGTACAGACGCGCCGGATTCTCCTCATCTAGCAAATAAACAATAAAAGTGAGTCAAGGAAAAGAAAACCCATCCTGTTCGCTTCTAATCTCCTCTTAGGCCAAGAGCAGTGGGTCAAGAGCTAGATGGATGATCTCCTCGATAATGATACTGGATATATGCGTATGCGTTATCCAACCTTGCCAGCTTTCTAACGCTAGGCAGATACTCGAGGTCCGCCTTCATGTCCTGGATTACGGTGAAAAGAAAGATTTGGAATATGAAAATCACTCTAAGATCAAGAAAATATTCAACCCGCCGAATATCATCAAAGTGCTCCAAACCGAATTCAAATCCCACCAGGGTAAGATGATGATCTCCCATATGCGTCGATTCATTATATCCTTAGATCACCAACTAACATCATAATAAAATGTGCCAATCAAATTATAGCCGACAAAGTCCGTAAAGAGGTCCAGCGGAAAATGAACAAGAAGGTTCGCCTGATCGAGCTAGACTTCCAGCCATCCTTGCGAAAGACAAGGTAGCCATTAACTAATGACATGGAATTCAAGTGCAAGGGATAAGTAACCAAGTATCGATGCTCCTGCATCAAGCAGAGAGCATTTAAAGGGGGGCTTTTGTAGAGTAGGTGATTAGACTAGGCCGAAAAGTGATTCTATTCACCAACCGTACTGCGAGTCCGAGCTAAAAGAAAAAAATGGCTTTTAAGTTTTTTTTTCGAGATGTGATTGACGAAGTATTCTTCGCTTTCTTTTGCTGTTTTGGGATCCTGCCATAGCCGTTGCAGTTGTTGGTTATTGATTGTTGGTAAAACCAATATAATCGCCGTAGCGGTAGGGGTTGTTGGAATTAATAGATTGTTGAGATAATGCTATGCCACCAAACAAACTATTATCCGACATGCGGTATCAACATCTCCAATATGTAATGAAAAATATCTGCCATGCGGTGTGATCAGGTGATAACTAAGGTGATGGTCATTTGTCTGAGAAAATGATAATCACTTGTAGATTTTTTGCGAGTTTCTATTGCACTTGCATCTTCACATCTTAATTAACGCTTTGCGACATCAACGCCTTAGGCAACAGCAACATCTTGGCCAACCCGCCGCACCAACATTTCCAACACTAGCTTATGCGATAAAAAGCTTTAGCCGTATTATTCAATGAGGTGGTAATTAAGGTGATGATCATTTTCTTAGGAAATTGATAGTCACCTGTAGATTTTCTGCAAGTCTCTAATATGCTAGCACCTTACATATCAACTAATGTAGATTGCCATCAACATGTTATATGATTCGGAATTTAGCTTTCTCTCATCCACGAAGCTATTCTTACGATTTCTAAATCCACCACTAAGTCATAAAAAATCATGCTATAGCGTTGGCGGTGCTGCCGCTGCAACAATTCTCAAACTGTCAGCTTCGACGCTCGCACCTGCAAGCTTTCCGAATGTTTTCACCTTCGATGCCTGGGTTGCGAGACGCGATTTGTTGATTTCTAATTAACAACCACTCCTTCGAACAGGATCGATGTTGGCTGCACGCAAAATTTTGGATGATTTGAAGCAAGCAAGGGTATGAAAAGAAAATTTGTTGATATTTTTTAGGCTAAGCGGAACGCTACCGACTTATTAAGATAAAGTCTGTTATCATGTTAGTTAGCAAAGATTATGTTTTAGTATGAAGGATAGCCGAATTAGCAATTGAAAAGGAAATGAAATAACAGTACTCTACTTTTTACCCTTGCCCAAAAAGGTCACTATGTCCCATCCTCAAATCAAATTCCTTTTCTGATCTTGCGCAACGTAATTTATGCCCCAAAATTCCATCCAATCTCTCTTTGCCTTAAACTCACATCACTTAAAATCCTTCAACGCATTTCAAAGCTAAGCTATCACATCATCTAACCAGCCAACATCATAATCAAAGTAGTGAGTAAGAAAGAGCTACTGAGAAAAATCGTATATAATTGCACAAAACTATTGCAAGTTTTTAAATGCTTATCAATAAAATTAAATCTCTTGATATTAGTAGCCTAACTCTCTTATGAGCTTTTCCACGTGAGCCGACAAATTCAAAGAAAGCGTTTGTTTTGCAAGTTAAAGCCTTTGCCTAAACAATTCGAATATCAATGTTGACCCATTTTGAAAGCCGATTTAATAATTTAAACTATTTATGCTTGGGATTTCGAAGTAAGTCAAGATAAAGGAAGTGAATACTCTCAACTCGGAATTACCATGCAAACCTGACGGCTAAGACATCCCTAATGAACCTAACTGAAGTAAATTTGCAACACAATAGGAATAGTAAATCAATCTCAATTGGGATTATCATACTCTTACATAAACCAGTGGTCGCTGCGACCATCACATAATGGACTCCAATCGAAGGCTGCTATGAACAACTCACGCTTGAAGCGACGTGATCAAGAGATGAAGTTAAGAGTGAATTGAAATTACTTGATAACACACTTGAGAGAATTCTGCTGCGTGTTAATGCTAAGCCGGTTGTAAAACTCTTGGTATATCAGGCTCAATGGAAACAAGGGAATAATAATAATAGTTAGGTTAAGGAAGAGCATGAAATATATTTGTTAAAATTGACTGTTTGCAAGTTATTATGGGAACTGCAACACTAATGTTAATGCATTGTTAAGATCATGAGAAGATATGATGTTGATTTGGGGGTTGTTTCTCAAGAGACAGGAGGGCTAATTTTGATAAATCCATTGTTTCCCGCCAAAATAGGGCGCAGTAAAAAGATGTCGTAAGCATTGGTAGCTCCGTATCTGCTCACAATTACCGAAGTGCAAGGGGCTCGAAAGTTCCGCGCCTCATTTACCGGTAGGTTGGTAGCCTTGTATGCAAAGGGTTATCTTTTGTGGGGTTGTCCTTAAGCCTTGCCTATCGCATGTTCTCCACCCCAAGATCAGGCTAGTGGAGTCATCAAGATATCTGCGACGGTTCCCCAGCGGGTCACTAGACCGTTTCTACGCCGTACGCAGCACGCCTTTCCCCCGCTTACTATTCTCAAACAAGGTAAATTAAGCGAAGGGAACACCTTCCTTGGCGGAGAAAATCTAGTGGTTCGCATTTGATATGATCAGCCAGAAATACTTCAGCAAGCTCATGCCATTTCCAAAGCCAAAAACATCATGTGAGTTATTAATTAGCCATATTAGAAATAGTCGATAGGCATGAAATATCGACACAATTTCCTAAGTGCCTGAGGTAAAGCCGAAACCCACGAAGCATTTGGTAATCAAAGTAGGCGATCTCTTGAGGGAACTTAGCACGAAGTGACTCTAGCTGGTGCAAAAGAAGGCTTGGAAATTCGACTGGAAATATCTCCGGCTGACAGTTATCCAAGAGGAAAGGAAAAGATCGGATCGCGCTTGGGGACAACCTTCAAGCGGCTGTCACCGTTGCGCTTCCGGACGCAAAACTCTCGCCTCCAAATCACACAACCAGAGCCCGCTCATGGCTAGCACCTGGCTGAAGCTAATGTCATCCTCTGCACTGAAACTCCATGTCCGATCACTGAGGAATTTCTGCGCAGAGATCAAGGTCAAAAACGGCATTGTTAGAGCAAATCCGGATATGGGAAAACTAGCTATGGTATGTTAATCATCGCACTTATCAATCTTAACTTGATTTCTTATTTCAAATTACCAATTTTCCAAAACGCCTCCAAGAGAAATCGAAACCGGAGCAAACCCTCCAACGAAAAACGTCCACTCTAATTTGGAGATTCGTTTAGTGTTCACTAGGAAATTGAGTTATTCTCAAAGCTGACTCCCGCACGCTATTTTGCGCGATCTTCTTACTTTCAATGATCTATGCAAATTCCGTACAACCGTAAACATTGGCAATCCTACTTGTAACATATAATTCGCTTCAAATGGATATCAAACTCTTTTGCTAGATTTGATTTGACATTTCAATATTGCAAACGCGAGTAGCAATCTGGCTTTTATATTCACCCAGCTAAAGCGATTCATTCTGTAATTTTACAAAAGTTGATATGCCGTTTTCTATCAAGATCTTTGCATTTTGGGTCATCTCTATTTGGGAACCCTCAAATATAGGTGTTATTTGATAGATTGCATTTCCGGGCCTTATGGTACATCAGCCATTAAGAATCTTTGTAACCTCGCTACTCAATATGGCCTCCTTAAGTATTCGTTCAAGCAATTCTATTGTCTCTTTTTGTCTCCCACTTTCAAACATAAGAGCATCTTGGCATGCTTGATGACTCTAACGTTCTTCATTGAGAACTTCCCAGCTGGAGAGTAGAGACGCCTCGCATTGAATAAGAATATTTTGGCAATGGTGCATTGTTGTTTAAGCTTTGCAGAGATCTTTTTTTAACCTTTGTAAGTGATTCTCCGCTGCTTCCACCCTCAGGTAAAAGTCTTGCAAGAAATCCCATGTTGACTTTCCTAAGCATATTTCATACTAAGTAGTAAATACCTAACAATTGTTAGTAGCCAATTTCGCTTACGTTTTTAGAAGAACTTACCAAGGGATGTTGAAACATTAAGAAGTGTTTGCGGGCAAAGCATATAATTAGATGATATATTTGGAAAATAATAACCTGGGTAATGCTTATTATGCTTGATAGAATTTTAATTAACTTATACCCAAATCGTCCTAAAAGGGTATTATCGCTTGGTTTGGCCCGAATTTGGCTATACTTGATCATCTATGATTCTACCATATAAGCCCTGGATAACCCAATCACAACATTTGGGCATGATCATTATTATTTGAACGTCTATAATCATATGAGATGATAGCTACCACTTGTTAAAAAGCAATGTGCACTATAATTTATAGATTTATAGATTCAAAGAGATATCTACAAGTAAGTTCGCATTCTGCGTACATATACCGGTCTTATACTCCTGACATCTATCCTGCATCGAATAAAAATCCAAGCGCTATCTATTTTGTTTTCCAACTTCCAAGGTGCTCCATATACTACTTCAATGCCAATTTGTCCTTCTTTCCACACCTCAACTTTGATATGAGATCCTTTCCAAGTGTTGGTAGCTATGGAAGTGCTACGTACAAGTCTTTGAGATACCTGGCCGCCTCTAGCCTAGCTGCGTATTATCGAACCTCTGCAAGGAGGGGATAAAGTGGAAAAAATACACCCAACTTAAAAACACCCCATTCATATCGTGACTAAGAAAGGATCAGTTTCTTGAAACGATTTGAAAAAAAAGGTATCCTATAAGCAGGCGGTCGCGATGAAATAGTTTCGCTAGCTTCATCAACACCTTATAATTAATTACTCTGATAATTAGCTTGAGATTAATGGCATAAAGCATTGCACGGACCTTTTAATCTTTTTGGCAAGCCTAGATCTCTCAAAGTCGTTAGCATCATCGGAATTCTTACGCTAGCTTTCCTTCATAAGCTTGTGTAGATAAAAACAGGAACTCTATACCAACATTGCGGCCAACATAATAAGCCCAACATCCGTAACTTTGTTCTAACTGCAGTGGTGCTTCTCTCCTGGTGATTGCTTATATTGAAAATATCCGTGAGCTGCTTGACCATGGCTATTGGCAGTCTATGCCGAAGGCTAACTAGTAAGGATTTTTCTGAATTGGATCAGGCAAATCGATAATCAGATATAGCTTTGTTAAGAACTAACAGCAAGCCAATCCAAGCAAACTTGTGGACTTGATATAGCAGCGCGGCAAGCGCTTCCGGCCAGACTGACGAAGATCCCTTAAAGAAGAGGGAAAAAAAACCTTGCATTGGGTGGGACTTGCTTAGCAGTTAAACCATCAAGCATCGGAGGGTACAACGTTAAGCGGGAATAGCGTTGGCAAGATTTCGTTCTTAGCTTAACCATATTACGTGCTAGCAGTCGCCAGAAGACTAGTGCCATTCATCTTCAATGGGTTTAAAGATCCGAACTACCTTAAATGCGACGAGGTACTTCTAAGATTCGTGGCTAGCATTAATATAGTGCATATTTTTACAACGCTATGGAGAATTTTACAAATGATGGAAGTTAATGCGACACTTCTAACGCTACACCGTCAATTGACGTTCAAGCAATCCTTACGGATCTTGAATTCTGAAGCCAAATTATTTTCTTGGATCCAGAAACGCTGGCTCAAGATTTACAGGTCTTTGCGAACTCCAGCATCAACAGCATGATCATGGCACCGCCGGACATCCCAAACAACTCCTCTAATAACCACCATTTGCTGTATCATTTGGACACTGAAATGCTCTCGCTAAATCAACTTGCTCTACAAAATTACAATTTGCCCACCGAACAGTCGAACGAAGCTATCAAGAAGGAGCTGAAGGAATTCAGAGACGCGTAAGTCACCGGATCTATTTGTTCACAATTGCTTATTCGTTGTAGGCTACAGGAAATAAAAAGGTAATATAGCCTTTCCAAAGTTTGCGTACAAATTAATACTACACAAAAAGCTTGTAACAGTGAAAAGCCAATTTCAGACAGCCAATTCAAAGCTGTACACGATCAAATCAAACCATACGCAGCTCCTACGCTGGACGCTGGATATAGGCGAAACTATGAAAGCACTTCTGAAATGGCTTGCAGAGAATATGGAAGCGCATATTATGAGCCAGAAAGGGCATCAGATAGAGGAATTAAAGTCGTAGCTAGATCATAATTCTAAGAGCTGAAAAGCGGATATGTAGAAGAAAGTGGAGAAAAGGATCCCAGGCAGACGAAGTTAAAGACATATGATTCACGTAGCTCGCAACCAAAACTTCGCTCAGTTTCTTTCTTGTCGCTAAAACCTATGTAATAGAAATCCACCAAAGGAAGGCACTTCAGGTAGCCAGCAAGAAATAGAGGTGATAACTTTGGTGTCTACCTCACTTACTCCACCTCATCAATGCATTTATACTACGATCTGCCCCAAACAAAGTTATTCGAACCTCACCCATCTTACCCACAATGTTTTGGACAAATTTTCTCTTTTTATTCTTCCTATATTGCAACTTAGCTACCTGCGGCAGCCCACCAGCCGCTGGCAAAAATATAACCTTTCGCTTGGTAACATATTTTGCCAATTGGTATATCTCATCATCCGTTATTAGTACCATCGCTAAAGTCTTGACAAAGCAATTTATGACAAAAAGTTCAACCCGCAAGACCTCCCAATAAACAATTTAACACACGTCCTCTATGCCTTTGCCAATATAAAACCTGACACTGGAAAAGTGTAAATTTAGTTAATGAGCTTTTGAAACGATTCTTCAGTTATCAAAGCTCCCGCTAATACTGTAAGCTAAGTACTTGTCCAATATTTGGGCCGATACGGATATCCCTTTTCCCAAGGATTCTTCAAGCGAGGCAAAAACCAATCTTTATAATTATTTCAAGCAATTATATCTTTTGAAGAAAAAAAACCGTCACCTTAAAATACTCCTCTCTATTAGTAGCTCAAGTTATTCAGCGAACTTTGCTGCGCCAGCATCAATTGTATTAGGTAAGACAGCCTTCGCCTCAATTGCTATCACACTAGTTAGAAATCTCGGACTCGACAACCTCGATATCGATTGGGAATTTCCAGCAAATCATGCTAAAGCAGGAAATATGCTCCTCCTTATCCAAAGCGTTAGGAAGGCACTAAACACTTATAGAAGCTCGCTCAACCCACCATATCACTTCCAATTGACAATCGCGTCCTCAACCGGGCTTACCAATTACCAAACAATGCATATTGCCGACATAAATAAGTTTGTTAATTTCTAGAATCTCATGGCTTAGGATTATGCCGATCCTTGAAGCATTCTAGCTGCCCATCAAGCCAACCTCTTCAGGTTTACAAGCAATCCAGCTGCGACACCCTTTGATACTCAAACGGCCATTAATTATTATCTATCTCAAAACGTTAGCTTAGATAAAATTGTCTTTGGCGTTCCCATCTATAGGCGGTCTTTCGGCGCAACTGATGGTCTCGCAAAACCATTCAATGGCATTGGTAAGGGCACCTGGGAGGCTGGTGTTTACGATTACAAAGATCTTCCATTAAAAGAAGCCGTTAAGAAGTACGACAACGCGACCAGTGCAAGCTATAATTATGATACTATAACAAAGAAGTTGATTAATTACGATACCATTATAATTAGGAAGCGAAAGGCCATCTGGATTCAGCAAATGAAACTTGGTGATGTTATGTAGTGAGAAAGCAGCGCTGATCAGCTAGGGGATAAGAGCTTGATCAAGAATACGGCTTGCGTTTTTGGTGATTTGCGGTTCGCCTTGAACTAATTGGTTTATCAAGATTTGGTTTATAACAATCTTTGGGCAAGTATGCCAGAAAAGAGTTGTATCCTAGTCTTCTTAACAAAACCAATCGCTAGCACCACAACATCATTAGCCAATTCGGCTAGCACACTTTCGTCTTCAAATATAAAGATTAACACGGCATTACCTATGGCAAGTAAAGACTTTGGCAATTCTGCCCCCATATTATACACAACAATCACTATGCCAGCAACAACGCATTACGTAACGTCATTGTTCATTGTGACCAGCTATCCCGGTCAACAACTTTGAGTAGTTGAGCTTTCAGCTAAACAGCCAACAACTCTAGTACACAACTTTCTGTTTTCGAGAGTGCGGAAGTTACAATAAACATCTACAGGCGTCCATAGAGAATAGAATAGATTGCAAAGGTGTCAATATACTAAGAAAACCTTTCGATTAGTACAATGTTTACTCATATGATAAGATGTGATACAAGTCGTTTAAGACTCTAAGCAAAGCTAGCATGCACAAGTAATGTGCAAAAGCAAAACCTATATATTAAGGTATCCCCCAAGTATAGCAAAGTGCTTATCTTCCTTTACTTTTCATGAGAACAAACTATGGACGACCCAGCTGGTCCCAAGAGCCTGAAACGCAAGGATTCACAAGATATTAATAATAATTCAAATCTATCTCAAAAGCGCCGTAGGAATCACTTGGTCATAGCCTCTACTTTTCGTGCCCAACATCGTGATTCCGCCGCGCAAGTCATTAACCTTACAAGCGATATTAATCATTATGCTATTTACCCGAATGTTCTTGAGCAAGGTAAAGATGGAGTTTCCAGCATGTTTGCCTTCACAATCTGTGGCTATGTACAAGGCTCCACCTAGAAAAAGTTCCAATGCTAACTTCTCTTTTACAGATCAGGTGCGGCCAATGCCTTCGTGAGCTTATCCCAGTAAACCAAAAAAAAGACGTTGCTAGGATCGAAGGGGTCTACTGCTCAAAAGATGACCACTTTGATCACGGAGAACAAGCTGCTTGAAGGATATTTGGGCGGGATTGCGAGATCTGCTTCATTACATCAGGTGAAGGGGGTGATATGTGTCAAACACAATATAGCAAGCTAATCTCACTTCCACAAAAGTGCAAATATTATGCTGATTGTGATAAGCCACACGTTTTGCTTTAAATGCCTCACAATGTAAGTAGACAAAGAAAAGAAAACTCCCTGCCCTTGTTGCAAAGTACAGCTTTCGTATGAGATATACAGCTTCAATACTTTCTCGCGTGGGGTAATCTATTCAAAGGGAAAAGAAGCATAGTTATCTACAGTGTCTCATCTCAGAAGTCTTAATCTTGATTGCTTCCCGCACCTAGCTATAATCTTGCCATTAATTGTACAAGTCAATGAAGTTTGATAAAAGCAATGCAAGATTATGTACTCGAGAAAACTTTAGCATACATTTAGCGCCTTTATAAACTATCAAAATCCGCCTCACAATGATGTTGCATTAAAGTTGTGACTTGCTAGCGTGATCAACCTAACTGAACAATCATATCAAAGATGACAAGGTAATTTGTTTGCTAACCTGCCCTAAGTTGAAGGCAATAATGATTCATTTGGTGGTAAGTTTAAACAAGTCTTATCCTACTTAAGTCTTTAGGCCATTGACAATTCGCTTGCAATACTTGGCGTTGTACGCTAAGTTAATTAGCAAAAGTATTTAGATATCTAATATAAACATACAAGACATTACAAGAATCTCCTTGCTTTCACCCAACCCAACAACATGGTATACGACAGCAATATAAACCTCGAAAGGTGGGTAAAGCAACAAGTCCTCCGGGTAGAAAATCTATCCAAGCAACAAGTGCTTCTTGAGCTACTCGGTATCATGGAGGAGTATAGCTACTCGTGGCATTGCATCAATAAGTTTCTTCAAGCCCGATTTGACAAGAGCAATCTTGAATGCTCACCGGTTGATAGAAATGTTTTATTTAAGTGGAACAATCTTTGTGATAAGAAGCGAATGTGGGAGGAAAATGGGTATCTATCAGTTAATGATGCAGGCTTTAATATGGATTGTTTGGTTAATCTCATAATATTACCAGTCCAAGCGGGCTTTGGTAACGAAGGTAAGCAGGCCCTTNGTCCTCTTGGAGCATACTAAGGGAATAGCTCTACGTCTTGTCACTAGTAATAGAGACAAACCCGGTGCTTCTATCGTAGTTTTGGGGGTAGGTCCTAAGGACTCGGAGAATCTAAAGTTTTGGGCGGCTTTATGGTTTATAACCGATAATGACACTTCGTCATTAGAGTCTGAAGATAGCGAATATGTGGATGACGAAGTGAAGACAGATGATGAAAGGTTTAAGCACGTGAGTGTCGAGAATCTTAGTGAAAGCGAATCTGATAAAGCACGAAATGAAGATAAAGTCATAAGCATTGGCTATGGAAATTTAAGTGAGAATGGATTTGACGAAGGGGAGAGAAAAGATTCTGAAAAAAGCTTTGTGGAGATGGAATTTGAGATCGATGATGAGGATGTTAGAAGTCTTGGTATGCAGATTATGGACATTGATAATGATAATGATATCTCTAACTTCCTGCTCTGAATTCTGGATTTAGGAATCTCGTTTAGATATCACTCATATCTAAAGCCTACAATTGAACCAGCTTTCTAAACACTAAAGTTTTATTTGGGCGTCTCAAATTCATCCATCTTGAGGCAGAATAACAAGGCAGCGGAAAAGACAGCCTATTCACAATGTATAACCTTGAGAGGTCGGCGGTCACGCCGAATCTGCTATCGGTCGAAATTTCCCAAATCTGCATTAATCATGTGGGGTCATCAAGGAGGCAACATATATATGGTCTATGTTCATCAGAGGCAGTAAGAAGATGGCCTGATTGACAGCTGCATTCCAGCGTTGGTGAATTATATAATCCATCTTTGGGGTGGGCTCGGAAGGGTGGTTTGAGAACCACCCTCCCTAGTCTCTCTACAAGTTACAATTAACTCAAAAGTTCCTTCGTCCCGTCTACACCTCACTTCCAACTATGAGTAGCAATATTAACGATGTTTTGGATTAAACTGCTGGAAAAGCGCAGAATTCCCAGGGCGAGTCATTAGCAACCTTTCTTGCATCTCTTATAACATCTGGAGCAATTCTTGCACTAGAGCTCATGGCGTACATACTTCTTCGATGGAAATGTCCCGAGTACTAATAGGTTTTCTCAATAAGTTATCAAGACATTATGCTGATCTTAAGTCATTAACGAGCTTGTAAAATCCCGAAGACAAAGTGGAAGCCAATTCCATTACAGCTGCGAATACTTTTCTCGCCGATTCCAGACCTAGAGCTGAAACATGGTTTTGGGTTCCAAAACTACCTCTTCGACCGATACTTACAGACTGTATTGAAGTTTTTCATCGTTTTTGGACTAGTGCTACTACCAATGCTTTTTCCTTTGAATGTGGTTGATAGCAGGAATGAACTTGGAAGTGTTTGAGGGTTGGATCGCTTAAGCTATTCCAATATTAGTTTTTCGCATACTGGAAGATATTGGGTCCACCTGATACTTGCCACTTTTATCATCATTTTAGTATGTTACACCATTCAAAATAAATTCTTGATTTATGCTAGATTCCAGAGTAAGTTTGGGTGGGACGGCTGCAAAAGATCTTATCTCCTCCTTACCTCCACTTTAGCAAAGCAACTCTCCGCCAACATAATCAAGCGACATTTCCGTAGTATATGTGGGGGCATACATAAAGTAACAATAAATCGGGATCTTTCTAATTTACATATAAAACTATGCTATCGAGACGCGTTAATAAGGAAGTTGGAAGCTGCAAAAACCACACTCATTATTAAGGCAAATCATCAGAGAAAGGTTTTTCAACGATTGAAGGATAACGACCCTAATGACAATAGCACATCTTTGCCTTCTTAAATGAAGTACCTGCATCACGATAATCGCCTATTCCTGCAACTCCCACTTTCCCCGTAGCTACCGGTCATACCTCTTCTGGGCCCTCGCATGGATGCTATCTATTATTTGCATGCGAAGATTGCGCGACACAATCTCGAGATCGATTAGTATTAATTCCACCCAGATGAGTTTCTTCCGATAAACTTAGCTATGGTATATTTCAATAGAACACTTTCAGTACCGCTTGCGGCTCTGGCGCTCAAGGCTCGAGTTCCCCCAACATAAACACTCAAGAAGGGAATTGTGGCGACCGATACAATTTGGCGAAACGTATCGATAAGCTGGTGGCAGCATTGCATCCGAACATCCCTTGTTTATTCCCTCATCGCCTTACTTACCGCTGGTTTCGCGTTCCCCGTTACAATCATAGGGTCGATTTCTCAGATCGAGTACCTGGTGAAGGTAGTGCCATGGCTACGATGGATCGATTTAACTCCAAATTGGCTAGTAGCGACTATTCAAGAAGTCTTGCCTCTTGCAATGCTAGCCCTAATCACCGCCGCAGTCCCAATTGTGATACGCCTACTTGCTAACATACAAGGACATCATTCGCGTCAAGTTGTCGAAAATCACATTTAGATCTACTACTTTACGTTTTTATTTGTGCAGGTATTCCTCACCGTTTTCCTCTTAGCAGGTATCGCAACTCTTATCGGAAACTTGAAGGACAACATCGCGTCAACGCTAGTAGTCCTTGCTCAGAATTTGCCAAAGGCATGCAATTACTTCTTCTTTTACATCCTGATACATACATTCACGACTATTATCTCGATACTTATAAAAGTTAACAGATTTTTGTTTATATTTATTTTCTCCCCTTTATTTAATAAGACGGCCCAAGACAAGTGGGCAAGAAGCCAAAATGTAAGCTTGTAAAACTGGAAAACGTTTATACTCGTACTCATAAATATTGCATGCATAAGTTTGTCCCTCCGTTTTATGCTTCAGGGTTCGACTAATATTCCTCCCGGCATTATATATTCAGTGATTGCTCCTCTTATTCTAGTTTTTGGTATCATCTACTTTGGAAGTCTTTGGCTGCTCTATCGATCCCATTCACCAAAGCTTACAAAAGCGGGTCTCACTCCTAATGATCTATTTTACCTTACTGCAATACGCCAGCTATTTATAGGCGTCTATTTTATAGAATTGTGCTTGACCGGATTGTTCTTTCTTATACGCAACACAAACAGCAAAGCTACTTGCACTACGCAAGCAGTTCTCATGATATTCGCCACATTGTTAATCGCATTGTTCTATTGCAACTTAAACCACAAACATAAGCTACACTAACTGCCGTTTATGAGGGCTATCAAGCAGCCAGCAAATCAAGCTAATGTTCAAGGTAAGGCACACTGAAGCCAAGGGTATTGGGAAATGCTAACGAGATCAGCAATCTTGCTTAAAAGATCTCACTTAAACTCTAGAAATGAAGCTCTAACCTCGGCTCGTCCTGTCATTTGGATCCCGAAGGACGACTTAGGCGTTGCTGATGATGAGATCATCCATATAAGGAAAACTTACGATAATATCTGGATAAGCAATGAAGGCGCGTCCCTTGATGCGCAAGGCAAGCTGAGAGTTTGGGGAGATCCTCCAGCTAATTTGGAGAAAAACTATCGATTCCAGTATTAATTGGACGCAGCCCATATGCACGGGCCACCACAGGAAACTTTCCTATCATGGCTTGTGCATAAGTCTTAGTCCAAGACAAATTGCTCTTTTATTAATGCTAACATCTATTTGCTACATGCGCTACAAACACAGGTCTTTCTTTGCTTTCGCAAAAAGTTGGTTTCGCAAAAGGCAATGATTTCTTTATCATGTAATATGTTCCTGATTGCAACAATCATTTGTCTCCACNTCCCAGATATCTTCATTACCTTGAACTCTGCTAACGGATCGCATGAATAATTGACTTTTTTAACCCAATTTCCCATCTTTTTGGAATAGATTTGCACAATAGGCTCGTCGCTAAGATCAGGCCTTCTGAACTCCATGGCCCAGCCATCATTAAATGTGTCAAGAGGCACAAACTCTCCAAGAAGCTCCCCCAAGATTTGATCTTTTCTATATATACCAACCGCTTGAACGCCTTGGCCCTTTCCAGGCTCGTTACTGATTCGAGGTCGAGTCTGAGGCAAGCATGAAAAAATGCAATTGCAATCTCCTTCGCTGCAAAGATCACATCAAAGATCAAAAGAAAGAACCTAGCTAAAAGATCTACGCCATGCCCAAGGCCAACAATTAGGCTTCAGCCATTCATATTTCGCGACCTCGTTTTCTCCTATCAAATGGAACTCCCGCATAAAGAAAGCTAGCTCCTTAATAGATAATCGACCAAATTCTTGAGAATCCTCGCTCTCCCATTCGAATTCTGGAATCTCTATGTTTTGCCAAATCGACATTTGAAGGGTATTTCCAATTCGAGATAAAGGCATAAATTGATCGGAGCTTAACAACGAGTGGAACTACTATATATCGTGCTGACTTAATTCATAATATATACGGTCAAAAATCCTTTAAGTGGCTTCCCTATCTTCTCGATTCGGTGAAATAAAATACAAGAGGCCGTTGAAATTGCCGCAAAGTCTTCTCCATCGCCGGCCTTCCTTGAGGTAATCATGCAAACGCGTGCGGTTCCGCTTCGTTCTTGCCCACTTCAAATCATCCATAAGCTTGTTAAAACTCGCTGGATCTGCAAAGCTACGGCCTGCCTTTTCGCTGTCTATCACATCGGCCAGCTTAACTTTCGCGAAGCGGATCAAGAATTCAATAAGCGGTGATCTTCCCTTTCCGACGCCAATCACTTGCATAAGTTGCATAGCAACTTCGTTGTTCTTATTGAGGTCAAATAACGGCATCGACCGGTCTCTCCAATTGCGAACTAAAGTGCGCAGGCGGCGGAATGCCTCCTTCCCGCGTACTGCCTCGAAGAGGATACTGATTTGAAGCGCAACTTTCGCCTTATTTGGCTGGATTTCGATCTATGTAGCCTGCTTCTCTTTTCAAGTAAGGGCTGGAGGCTCATCCAGCGGTGCTGAGATAGTCTTCATGTTTGTTCGGGAGAGTCGATTGTAAGTAGCTACAGGCTTTCTTAAAGGACGCACTGCTTTACTGGATTGGGCTGCTGGTAGCACTTGATTTTGAACTACTAATGGAATTGTTGGTCTCGCATGCGGGTTGCGATTTTCTTAATAAAGCATACGTGCCTTCTCTTAATTCTTCATGACAGCTAAAGGCGTTAGCTTACACAAGATTTGTGTATAAGTACCCCTTCATGTCTCGTTTTCGATCATAGCATTTGCTATAATATCAGCCGACGAATGGTAATTGTTGCTATGCATACATGTGCTAAGCGTCGCCTTGACAATTCGCAAGTCGGCTGAAATATTATTTAGGGCCTTGTAAAGTTGCGCCATCCAACTTAGCTGCTTGCACGTATGCATTAAGCGGTGGTCTCCATTCCAAAATAATATCTTGAAATGTTCGACTAATTCATTGAGTCAACTCTCAATACTTTCAACTCTTTCCGCCACGTCTTCCATCACCACGTCTTTCATCACCACGTATCGATAAGTAGTACAAGCTGCGGCTAAAATTATTTGCCGATTGAAACAAGATAAGGCAATATTCTCGGATGTAAACTGAGGTAGATCGAACTGTGTGAGAAGTCTGGTGTACGGAAACGGAATACAAGAACTTACATTTCGTGGGAACTTGNAATCGGTAGCGCTTATATAAGCAGTTAATACACTCTGTCCTTCGCTTAGGCATAACTCATAACTAAATCCCGCGGATATCTCCGAGATCACGCTAAGTACTTTTAGGCCTGTATTTGCTAAAACATAATTTGAAAGTCAGATCCTTGATGATATTTATTACGTGATTAAAGGTCGCGTTCTTAAAGCCTAACGTAGCTGCCCACTTCATCGCTCCCTACATCGACTCATGCTCTCCTTCAAATCAAAACTAGCAACTCTTCACTTCCACATCACAACATTATTACTCACAACATCACTCTGAGGTTAACATTGTGAAATCATCTTATCACTTTACATGTGAATTTGTTATTATCATTATACTTTATCACCAGCCGTTTGATGGCATCAGAAAGTGTCTAATAAGCTTACATCTTAGCATCGCCTTTGCCTACTCCTACTCTGATCTTATGATTTTGTTTGCTTCATAATTAGTATGGTGTAAACATCCCGTTAATCTCCATGGGATCGATCGCAGACCTTGCGAACAAACCCACCTCTTCCGAAAGTCCTCCATACTTGCCAATGCTTCGACACGCATCCCAGTAATCGCAAGTCTNTTCGACCCACCTTCTCATTCATAATGAGTTATCCCAAGAAGTCATTAGATCAATTTGGGTTCTTTCAGAAGTTGCCTGCAGAAATTCATCTAGGGACCTTGTTATTGATGAACGGCGCATGTTACAAATCCAACAACGCGTTTCTTCTACTGCAGATAAAGGAAATCACACCAAAGGTTGGAAGATAGTCTACGCCTCTACGCCATCAATACTACAAATCAATCGCGAGTCTCGCAATCATGCCTTGAAATGCTATCGACTGCTTTTCCCGCTTGAAATGAATAGCAATCTTTACATCAATGATAGACTGGACAGCCTATACCTTTTTACACCCCCATACGAAATTACCAACGTCGACGAGGACCCTATCCACAATATGTGGAAAGAGAATGGGGAGATGGAACTTACTTATGTTTATTTATACAAATATGGCATGATAACGTTTATCGTAATGGACTACAAGCATCTCTATTATAGCGACAATAAACTTAAGATATCTGCAAAACATACGCAACGCTAGGCTTGAAGCATACGTAAGATAGCACATCTAAATACTTTGACATTTCTCCGGAATGGAGATGTTGAACTTCCCAACGGCCAGCAACAAATTTTCCAGCCAACTTCAATACCGACGGTATTCAACCGCCTGTTACGTCAATGTTTCTCTCAGCTCAAGAAAGACGATGGTTTGAAGGAAGTGCCATTTCCTCTCATTACTATCTGCGACTTTTTCAAAAGGATCGAAGAGTAAGACAAGGATCTTTGGTGTATTATAGTGGAGTTTACTTTGAATCTATTAAGGAACTATTCTAAGAATTATGTAATATATATAGCAAATCTATTCTGCTTTTTACGTATCCCCACCAATGCAACATGCTCAAGCTTATTATGCATGTCCCTACTATCACGCAATGTCGCCGTCATTAGGCATAGGTTAAAAGAAAATGACTATCCCAAAAGTCGAAAGCAACTGGCCACGAAACCAACTCCTGGTTATATCGCCCGAAGATGCCAATCCTACATGCATAAGCACACTCTTACACATACACGCACACATACTTCTAACAAGCGAAATTAACAGTTTATTAAAAGTAAAGGATAGAGCAGATAAAAAGGTGAAAAATCGAACCTTAAAGAGTCGCCCGTCTAGCACACCTTTTTTGTTTGTGGAATCAAAGAAGCCACTCCCCGATCGTTTAGGTAAGTCCAGAAAGACCATTTCTTTGCGTGCGAAGTCTCCAAAAGGTAAGATATCATCCTCTTATAATAAAGCCTTCGTATTACAAATTTGGATACTTACGGTTATGGCCAGTATTCATATTCAGCAAGAGAAAGCAGCTAAAGTGGCTATCAATGCCATAAACAAAATGATTAGTAGGATTTGCAAGCCCGCAATGATTTCCTAAGAATTTAAAACCTTATAAAAGAATAATAATAGAATAATATTCAATTGATTATAAATTCAAACATGCGTTACTTTGTTTCTGCAAATTGAATCTGTTGTTACTTATTAATATCCTCAGTATCACAAAGGGCGGGTAATGAAAAATTTATTGCAATAACGGCTAGAATTGAACTTGCTAAATTCATCACCGTTGCATTCTGCTAACCGGAAACAGCTTCATCAACCGGCAAGAAGGCAATGTTAAAATTCTCGCTACAATCATTCAAAGTAGCCAGGTTATTTGAAGTTCTGTAACTATTAAGAGATGTCGGCATGCTTACCACTACTGTATTCCCGGATGCTACTCCGTTGCGGCCCCAAGAAGCTGGAAGCAGTCCCTCTGGAGTCAAGAGCTGTCGCGAAAGGGGGCATTGTTTCAGTGTCCCGAGTGCGAGGCTGCAAATCCACAATTGCGGTGTTATCGATCCCTACAAACATAACAACAACAATACTATCCAATGCTAGACCTATTAGTGCCTCACTTATAACAGCGGGGGTATTTGATAAAGAAGCTCTGGATCTTCGGGTTTGAGTTATGATGTGTTGGGAAGAATTTCGACTCAATGATTATTTGAAATAAAGAAGCGAAGGTTGAAAGAGACGGAGACTAGAAGACAGCAACGGTCTTATACTCGCTGCCATTCATACGAGCCTGGGCTAGATCTATCCATGATCTCGGCCGTATGGTCGTACCCCCGTCCGGGCTGCAGAATTTGTCAAGGTTCCCTATATCTCGTTTCTCCAACCTATGAGCATAGTCCTTCCAANTCGAAGCCCAGTATAAATGAGCACGCCGTTCCCCCTCCAGACTCAAATTTCTCGATCCTCATTCTTCTCCCCCCTCACTCCCCTCGACGGCCCTCCTATTCTCCCGAATCATTCGCATCGAAGCATCCTANCCTATGGCTCGTACCAGGTACTGGGCGAATGGCAAGTGGATTTACAGTCCCGCCAAGTACGGCCAGGGACCTTCACCGATCAAGCCAGAACCAGATCGGTCTGAGTCTGAATCCGAACGTCTCGTCGAAGACCCTTCTCTGCGGGCAGCATACAGTGAGAGCCTGAAGCTGTTAGCAATTCTTCGCAGTGCAGTGTTCCCGCATTCCAGAGTTCATCCTGAGCGTGAAGCAATTGATTCCTATTTCAAATACATATTAATGTTAGATCCAGTTGTCACAGAAGCCGAACTCGAGGAACAGTCTGTCACTTCTGACTCTACCACTGAAGGTAACTTCTCCTTCTAAATATCGCACAGCGCTGCCGCTTACCAATCTAAAGATCGTATTTCCACTAAATCCTTCGACACGCACAACGAGACCGACGATGATACGCATGAAAGATCCCAAGAATAGAATCAAGGCCAGCTTGATCAAGAGATTCGGGAGAAGCTTAATGCCGATATCGTAATTAACAACTCCGACTCATGAAAACTTCTTAGAAATCACTAACTAGCTCGCAATGAGAATCTAACTATTGCGGAGTTGCTAGTGTCTCATCTATAAAGGTCTAATGGAGCGAGAAGGAAAAAGCGCATCTTCGATAAGTACGTTGAAGATCAGGCCAGGCAGGCGCAGCAATCTCTTTGATTAATTAAAGAACTTCAAGGTATTATAAGCGCTCACTCTGATCTATTAGTAGAGAGGTAAACATAGCGTAGTTTCTTTTTGCCCTGATCTCTTCTCATTCAGTTCTGGAACTAAGTAATGTAACAAATCTCCGAATTTCAAAATAAGACTTGTAGGACCCTCGCTTCCTGCCTGTACCAAGACGATAAATACATGAAGTGCGATAGAAGATGCCCAAGCCCCCTTTGTCCTGAGATGCTGCCTCTGTCGTTAGTAGATATCTGTGAGAATCACTTCCCTCGTCACCTCAAAAGTTCCCTCCACTACTGTAGATACAAACACAAAATCTTGCACTAGGATCCTCCTCGTGGCTTCTCAAGATAAGGGGGTAATCAAATCCATCATTGAAACTATCTCCAGGTGAGTGATAATGCCACCCTCTCAGATCATCCCAATCAATGCATTGACCCGGAGTGTCTACAATCTTCACAATGATATCCCCCTCAATAATTGCCTTGTCAACAGCCTGGAAAAGCCTTTGTGAAGTTGTATTCATAGTAAGCCTTCCATCGATCTTATAATCAACAAAATCTTTCCAAGGACCTTCATTATATACCGCCTCATCCCGAAAGTAATATGTTTGAATACCCGCTAAAGGATCTATAACAATATCAGCAGGGCAGATGCGGTAATCTCCGCTTTTAATGCCAAATTTGTCCTTAATAGCTTCATTAACGAGACGTGTCAATCGATTCTCCAAATCTTCGATTATTTTGGAAAAAGTTACCATGGTGATGATAGTTTAAGGATATGGCAGATTTCTGGATATTCAACCGCAAAAGAAGGATTGAAATACGCACCTCGGATTTGGATCGGAATTCTTATCTTAATATCTCACTTTCATAACCTCAGAAACTTAAATAACTGGTTAATAGTCATTAACCCGTACTTTTCAGATGGCCAGCTCAAGTTATTACCCCACTTCAATACCCACCTCGCTTCAATGACCACCTCCAATAACCACCTCGCTTAATACTAGCTAGCAAATAAATTTATAAGCATTCCAATAATAAGGTAACTCTATACAAATCATCAAGTCTACCCAATTCCTGTAGCATATCAAGCTTATGTTCTCAAAGACTTACAAACATCTATAAAAACACTAAATCTAAAAGTCCCAAGTCTTCAAACTCTATATTATGACAATCGCGGCCCCTCGCGCAGAAGCGAACCTCACAAACAGAGCCCTACCAGCATGTGCTGTAAGTTAGGCTTCTATTTCTTACATTTGTATACTGAGAGGATAGGTCCAATGTATAGGCGATTTGAGTTCTGTGTCGCCCAGGATGCTGGCAACGTATATATGTACGGATCAACAGCTGAGTCATAATCTTGAACTCTGCGTGAGTGGGACCTGCTCAATCANAGAGGCTCTTAGTAAGTTGTTCTGTACGAAGCTTTAAGGAGATAACTGATACCATTAGCGACCAAATCCATTACGGAAAGCATCTGTAATCGGCCAATCTAAGACAGAACTAATACTATTTTCGTGACTGCCATTGTTGAAATGTCCCTTGCTTTATTGGCCTTACTTTTACGTCTCTTATCAAGGATAAAAAGTCGGAGACTTGAAATGGACAACTAGACGATGATTATTACAATGATATAGATGTTAAGTTCAAAATTATACTGTTACTAACGTTTATTGTAGGGATTTGTGATCCCGCTCTTTGCGATGGCTGTTATTCGTACGTTAACAAAGAGAATACATGTTCCCGAATTGGGAAAAAAAAATGCTAATGTGTTATGGTAGTTGCAAATCATGAACTTGGAAAAGATATCTGGTTTATGCAGTTTAAAAACATAACCCACATTCTTTATGTAAGTCCATAATCCACTTCGTTATCATTTTAAACTTGTTTAGATATTCTACTTTAATAAAGTGCTGTACCTTGGAAGTTTGATGATGATATGGATGTCGATGCTATGTCTTTACCTTCGAATCTTCCCTCACGGAATCTTAAGAAGAATAACACATGTCGTTATAGCAATAAACCTTCTTTATGGCACAACTTTTATGATTGCTTTAATATTTCAATGCATCCCAGTCCACGCTGCTTGGACGAGATGAGATGATACGGTTCCAGCTAAATGCATTAATGCAAACGCAGTCGGGTGGATAAGCGCGGCAATCAACATTATTCTTGATGCCGTTACTATTATCCTCTCATTACCCAAGTTAACAAAACTTATGATGTTGTGAGAGCAAAAGGTTCATATCTTGGTCATGTTTAGCCTTGGATTTCTATAAGTACTTGAGAATCAAAGTTTCAAGACTTGCACTAATGTAGGAACAACTAAAGTCACCATATTAAGCATATTGCGACTGACATCACTTGTCAAGTTTGCAAACACGCATAACATGACCTGTAAGGTTTTTTTTCAGATGTCAAAAAATAGGGACTAATCACAGAGGCAGGGGATTATGTTCCTATGGGATATTGGAGCTTTATTAAGATTCATGTCGGGATTATTTGCGCATGCTTACCAACTCTTCCGTCCTTATTTAGGCGGAAAGCATCAACTGCAAATCTGAATGATTTAGCTCTGCCGCCGCACCCGATTTGTCACAAGCCAAAGAATAATCATTCAGATGTTATCCCACTTCTAAAGCTGGTAACCGTAGATAAGCACAAAGGCGCCATCAAGATCAAATCGCCCGATATTTTGAGTTGCAAGAAATGACTTGAATACAGCTCGTCGATACAATGATCCCCTAATGCTTTGTTTTGGTAAAGTGCAAAGTAAAGTGTAAGGTTAAGAATCCGGAATTAATGTGCCAAATTCAGCAATTAAGATAAGGACATTGGTAAACATAAACTTTGAGCAGTAACGATGGTATCGGCGACTAAGATGTGGTACTAAACTCATGAACATCGACGAGGACAAGAACCCCCTAGCACTTTCCAAAGTGTCCGATGGTGTTCTAAGCAACTGGCAAATATCCTTATCTGAAGATAAAAACAAATTATATACTCAATAAGATCACCTGCGAGAAAGTCGGTTTCGGTCACGTCTTGATTACCAGCTCACAAGATTCACCATCACAGCGGAAGATTCAGGACTAGTAATTTCCCAAGAACCTATTAACTTGTTGTGGTACTCGTTATACGTTGTAGTATCATAGAGACCAATGCACGTCTGACATCCTCCGCACCATGCTCGGTCTTCTGGCAGCGTAGTCGAATTCGGGCATCAAAGTTGCGTGTATGGTTTACAACAATGTATCTGCAGAGACGTGACCATGTTGATGGTGCGATGCCCAGCCAAAACGACTGGTCATTGAAGGCCATCTGTGATCGACCCAGCTACACAGAGTGAGAGGTCGAGGTGATGTCTACTTCCTATCCGGATCGGTATTGAAAACTGCGTAATCGTACTGCGTCCCCGTGTAGCCCTCGTGGACCACTTGCCGTTGTTACGGTGCTTCCATCGTCGTAGTAATGGATAGGCTGGGGTGGGGTGCTTTGATGTCCAGGCTCAGTGGCGGGCTCGACCTTGACTTCTTGAGAGTGCTTCTACATAGTGATGTGTCGGCACCGAAACAGCTGAAGGCTTCTTTGCTATGGACAGTTCCGTATCCGTCCTGAGACTTTCCGCACTGCCGTGGCTGCGCATCAGACTTGCGATGGCAGGGAAATTGAGATCACGGATATGTTCGTAAAGGGAAAGAGTTGACAGTAGAGGGTCTGTTAAGCCGTATATTTTATTGATTTTATTTAAGCAAACGTTGTAACATTCTGCCTTCACCTACTCCAGCCTTTGATCAAATCGGGTGTTTTTGTACAAGACGCCGTGAATGCTTGGCTGCGCTTATGATGTGGGAGGAGGTGTATCGGTGATGTCGCGCGCAGTGGATGAAAGTTTGTACAGGCGCCACGACCGTGAAGGCGTTTAGCTGGTAAAGCAGTTCGACTTGGGGCTTTTTAAAATGTTGCGTGTACATAATCGAGTTAACACGTTTTTTGCGCTTCTTAAACGAGCTGATAGATGTAGGACTGATGGATTCTCCGCTTTTGGGTGATTCGATGATCTCTTCGTCGACTTCTCGCGCCCCCGTCTCCGATGTCGTTGATCTCTTGCCAGCTCCCAATCCATTAACCCTACGACATGCCATTATTTCTTGATTCGCGAGCACGTTTACCTTCCGCTTTAATAGGTCGAACAATGGCGCGTAGTAAGACGGGAGTTGACTTCCGTGCAAAACTGGTCGAGGACTGTTATATTGGGGATGTACAAACAGCTGAGCGTGATCTGTAAGGAGCGGTATGGTACTCGACCTCTTGCCCTTCTTGGTAATCCGTGGCGTCGTCATCGTCGTGTTTGAGAGGTTTTGGGTGTAGCGGCTATGGGCTTTACCGTTGGTGCTGGTCGTCCGTAGGATTGTGTTGTGCGAGGTTGCGAATTGACGATGTTGGTGGTGGGAGATAGGACTCCGTGCGGGGCAACACCGTCCACGTCTCCCAAGCTCACGCACGCTGCGCGGCAGTGGCCAGCCCAATTAGCATTCGCAGTACCAAGAGTCTGCTGGATTCAAGAACTAAACATTGCCTATTGTTACTGTAGAGGTGTGTTGATCTTCACCTTATGCTTTCACAGGCGAATTTTTTGTTTCAGTTGTGNATAGAATTCATTTCGTCCCGCGTGTGTAGAAGAAGGGACAAATACTGTGTAACATTCTTATCATAATGGGAATCCCGAATTTATCCCCGCGTAACTTATTGCCAAGGCCAAAGGGACAAACACCCCAATGACAAAAATGTCACAACACAAGTCCCCAATTTTGTCCCCGCATGACTTATCCAAACCTTGTGACTTCATCATTCGCTATTCCTTGCCACATCATAGCAATATATCAGCACATGCTACTACCTGATATCATCTCTCAGTTGCTTGAAGATCGATGTCTACGCGTGAACGACCACGTATATCCATTAATAACTTGGGCTATAAAGGAAAAAGAAAAAGGCGACAATAGAGATATGAACTTTCCCAAATTGTTTTCTAGAGGTATTGACGCTATATCCAGCAACAACATCACCGAAGATTATGCTATTGCAACGGTACCGGAATTACGGTATGATACAAATAATGAACAGAGAGAGTTATCATTGCGCGATGCGAAAAGGCATGAGGCTTTGGTTCAAGCTCGGGTAAAAAACAAGCTTGCGCAACAAGCATCGCGAAGAAAAAAAAGAATTCAAGCAAATCGGGAAGAAAGTAATAAGCAACAAAAGCGATTATATAACCATTCACTCCAATACTGCCTACAAAACCAGTGGCATAAAGCTGCGAATTCAAAGTCGAAGCCGAAGTCGAGTAACCATTTTGCAATTATGAATCGATTAGGTAATCACATTCTTAAGGCACAAGCGGCTTTATGCACATTACCTGATCAAGATTATTTCTTGATAGATCTTGATAGACTTGACAGCTATTTAAAGCGCAATTAGATTGTACACCCTAAGATTATTATATTGCGTAACGATAGATTGTTCTCAAAAGAGTTAAGGAGAGTGACAAGTAATAATTTAATTAAAAGCCTACTTACGAATTCAATCATCAATTTCTAAGACTTTGGGTTACCTTCGGAGCAAATCTATTAAGCATTACCAACACCCAAATTCCAGCGGCGATGGGCATCATCCAATAGCTAGATTGTGGATAAGCTTATGAATCTACTCAATATATCATCTTCTAACTATAAGATCACTTTATCGCCATTACTTAATTGTTGCTTGCTACTTCATAAAGTAACATGCGCAGTAAAAGTCGACGCTTTAGCAAAAAAGACAAACGCTGGCCTGGATCTGGTTGGCAAACCAATTACTATTAATGCGAGGATAAATGTGGACTTCAAAAGCTACTTGCAATTTCAAATTTGTAGCCAGGCCGGGGCGATATCTGGTTGGCACATGGATAGCACGGCGCCCATTACATGGGCAACTTTGGAAAGAAATGATGATCATGAAGGCGCAGAAGATACGATCAAATATTGGGCTGTTGTCTTGGTACCAGACGAATGTCTTCCTTCCGCCCTCGAAGCCTTTGGGGAAAAAGGACCTGAGTGGGAGCCGCCGCGGGAATGGATCCGAATCATTTTGCTTATTCCAGGTGATTATTTGATAATGCTTTCAAGAACGATTCATGCTCCAATTTCTCCTACAAATTGTTTCTTCCGAGGTGGGATGTGCTGGGACTCAAGAATTTTCCTTACTCACACCTTACCAATGTGGAAGTTTATTATGGCTCATTAAAACAAGGCGTTAAATAAAGATCATCCCAAGCAAGCTGCAAATATTCTCAATAAGGTTGCTAGTATTATTAGATTATTGCCAGCTGATTTTAATCTTAATTTGAAAAAGAACATCGATAATGCTATTCGCGATTGCCAATAGTTAGCAAATACCTCTATGCTATGCAAATGTATTAGTAGCTACCATAATATAAGCGCTAAGCATTATTGCTATTAAGCTGGGAACTTTATATGCTTGCAATATTGCCCCTACTTTTACTTAAACAAATAAATTAAGGCCTAACGAAATCGTCCCAAGAAATCCCAACTATGAACACTTCCATAAGGTTTTCTAACTTAGCGAGGTGAGCAATAACCACAAGACTTAGGACACTTTGATCATCGCATATGAAGGCTAGCAATAGCATAGCGTAAAAGAGAGATTGAAATTAGTTACAATGAATGCAAATGTTAGACAGCCAAATGTGATGTAAATAATGCCATTGAAAAGATGATTGCTAGGGAGTTTCGTATCGCACGTAATAGTTGCGTAGGAATAATGCTCTTGGATCCGTTATCTTACTCTTGAAGATAGTGTTTCTTACTTGAATCCTTAGCGTTAATGTCAAAAATGACTTTAAACCCAAGCTGCTTAAGTTTTGCCTTCAGATGGTTTCTTTGCGCCTTGATGTTTTTATATCTTTGCTCTAATTTGCGTATTTCCCGCCTCAGCTTATCCATTTTAACTAAATCATATTAACATAACTAGCAAATCAAAGAAGTACGTAATATTTACATTGCAACTGCATTTTCGCGTCTTTAATTGCATCAGTTAGCATTATCAAATTCGCAGGCTTGTCATTCATACCTTTAACTAATTCAATCTCTCCTTAAAGAACACTTATATGGCCTTTGGATTTTGTTAATCCGAAGACTAAAAGGAGATAAATGGTCATCTTGCCTTCTATTTGCTGCTCTCTAGCTTGGCCGTTTTTTTGACTAGCCTGGATCTGTATATTGCTCATATGGAGTTGGCTATTACTAGCTTGGAGCTCACTGATAAATTCTAAGGTGGAAAGTAAGCGGAAACATAATATTAGGAAAACAATACTAACTAATCAAAGTTCGTAATAACTTGAGTAAAAGCTTAAGTGTTTCTAGCGGAATAAAAGCACTCGAGCCAAAAGATCTGGCTGCTATATCTCGAAAGAGACTTTCGATTACTTTTAAGTTAGCTGGAAATAACATAGCAATCTATATAAACATACCACAGATGAGACTAAAGCGAGTGTCTTCTTCACTGTACGACGGCCTTTGGGTGTCCTTAGGTGATTGTTAAAAATGAAAGTAAAGCAGAGAGTCGAATGAATGGATCTTTCATTGCGTTTGCAACCATTTCAAAATTAACATTTATTAGATCTGATGTGATATCATTAGGCATATTTATTACCCTCTCAATATCTGTGATATCATAAATTAACCTATTTGAAAGTGGCGCCATATGTTCAGCTGCCTCAAGCATAATCTCAAAAGAAAAAAACATCGCATCAATGGAGTTCTTCGTTATCAGTAAAGATTTGCTTTAAGTTTGATTTTTAACTTACGTAAAGAAAGGCGCCCACTGGATTTAGATTTGCTTCGCCAAAAGGTGATGCGTTTATATTGTTCATGTAAGTAAATGATATCGTAACGTAAAAGCTATTGTAATTGCATTTGAGGTAAATCTTTGGTGAGGAGGAGAGTTTAGTTCGAGTTATNAAGTATTATTATAATCTTCAAGTCCGTACCTCTTTTACAGTACCACCCACGGATCCCTGTTGCCATAGCCTTGGTTTTTACAAACAGTGATTAGCAACGTGTGAGTAGATGTCGTCCGTTTTTTGATAGTCTCTTTGACGGGGTGGGCCCTTACTTCGTTAGCAAGGTGGTCTCGTTAGCGAGGTGGTCTCTTTAGCGAGGTGGTCTCTTCAGTGAGCTGGTCTCTTGAGCGATGTGGTTTCTTTCAACAACACAAGTTATCTGCTCCTGCAAACGCTTTCATTTTCGGCCTCGCGTTTCCTAAATGCTTGCTTTTTCACAAGCCTATGATTCTTGGCCTCCCCCACATGGTCTT